>Ga0187893_10007370_pt1 | contig 18078 bp, 14 predicted proteins | sample MA1701074metaG_FD_139574 | JGI IMG/M metagenome (GOLD analysis project Ga0187893, IMG submission 139574) | White microbial mat communities from a basaltic lava cave in the Kipuka Kanohina Cave System on the Island of Hawaii, USA - MA170107-4 metaG ... | reverse complement strand
TCCTCCAACAAGCTTGTCGGCGGGGTAATCTATTTCCTTTTCATCGTCGTATTTTGGCTCGTCCCGGTGACGATATGTGGCTACATCAAGATCAAGCTGCTTTGCTATTTTTTTGACAGTCAGAGATGTTTTCGGCTGAACGCCCGATTCGTTCCACACAACGATGGCACGGGTTTCTGGGTGATATTCCCCAACCACTACATCTGGTGAAATTTCTGACATTCGGATAAGAAATTCATGAACGTCTCCTGCTGCTAGTGGTCCCCAACTCTTATGTTTGCTTTCGGGGTCTAGTCCGGGGTGGTTCTTGACATGTTTTTTGATACGAGAATTTAACGACTGAATCTTGCTATCATCGTCCAAAAGAAAGAGTTTATCCTTGTAGGCTAAAAAGTACAGTTGGGAACCATCATCTTTCTTTGAAAGATTGATAACTTTCAGTTCACTCAACACATTACGTTTCTTTTTCATACTAATACCGAATGTCAGAGGAAGACGAGTCAAACCTCTGTTCCGGTGAAATTAGTTGTTCTTTGTCGTCATACGTTGCTACATCTGCAAGCTTCAAGTTCTTTTCATCAAAGACAACTAAGGATGGAAAGATTCCATGCTTGCTATCAAAATCTGGCAAAACTATGGCATCATATCCTTCATGATGTGCGGTTGCTTGAATGTCCATCCATCGTTCACTGGACCAATCACCTTCGTAATCAAACATCCGTCCGCCTTCAAGAACATGCCATGCATCTACTTCTTCTCCGGTTTCTCGGTCTATCCATTCATCAAATGATTCTCCCCACTTTTGAACCCATCGCATATTGTCCAATGAATCCTTTGTCAAGTCCAAGACCTTGGGAGCTTTAACATAAAACAAACGAGGTTCTCCCTTGTATCTATCTCCCGCATAGATAGCTGCAACTTCCCTCAAGGGCGTCGTAAAGACACCATATTCTCGTCTTTCTTTGCGAGTATAAGAATAAATATGTCCAGAATCGGTGTCCCCACGATAAGTTTGTATCGTGTATCCTTTTGCATGGGCGAGTTTCTTGATCAAACTCGGAGTCATTCCCATGTCATTCTCTACAAGAAGTTGTTTTAGCTTGATCATAGGAGAATAAGCTTTTCTATATCAATATTGGATTGATTTTCTCCCATAGTGATGTATTGCAAAGAAATCATGGATTAGTACGTGTAGCGGGTATCCACCAGATAAGGAAGTTTAAGGGCTTGAAGGGCGATTTCTACTTCCTTGAGACATTCATTGACCGCTCCACCAGTCAACACAATGTTACGAAACCGTTTTAGATAGTTCATCAAATCTGGAATGTGAACACAGTCATCCGCCGCTTTAAGCAACGCATAAACCTCTGTTCGGTCAAGACGACGATATTCACGAAGATATTTTGCCCACATTTCACGAGTCATATCACGAGAATCATGGACGTTATTTTCATACATGAAACGAACAAAGTTGGCTACGGCTGATTCATCTATTTGTTTATCCATGCAATAGCGAAAAAATGCATACCCCTTGTCATAGAATGCAGCCCGCTCAATAACATTCGATTCCACCCCATTGCCCATAAGCCATTCTTTGTATTCCGCTTCGGGAATCATTCCCAAAGTTTGTTCTCCATTGTACAAAAATATGAGATTGTGAATATCTTCGCTGTTTTCATTGAGAAACGTGGCAAAAGAGTCCATTGAGAATCCCATGCCATTAGCATATTCGGGTTGAATATCGACCGAGATATAGGTCTTACCTACCACAGACATTTCGGTTAGTATAGACCTGAGTTTCATCATAGGAATTTTTTGGCGATCTCTAATGCCGCTTCACGAGTAATGTTTGGGTTTTCAAACCAAGCATCTGTGATGGCGGACAATACTTCACCAATTTTTGGACCCTTGCGAATGCCCAAAGCAATAAGGTCGTTGCCATTGACAGGCAACGATGGCTTCGTGACCTGAACATCCAAGGCTTGAAGACGTTGGCGGACCTTTTCAATCTGATTGGGCATAGCTGATGCATTAGCATGAGCAATGTTATCAGCATGAATAACGTCCAATATATTCTCCAAGTTGTTGCCAAGGTCAATCTTGAACTTACGAAGGGCTTTGTCCGACAGCTTAACAGCGTCGTCACCACCTTGCTTGAGTCTCATGTGATTGGCAACGCCCGCCTTGACTGCTTCAATGATGTCAAGTGGGTATTTCAATTCACGAAGAATTCGTTCAACGATTTCAACCCCGACATCTTCATGCCCATAGAAATGAACGCCCGTAGGAGACTCCGAACGAGTTGCAACCTTTCCAATGTCGTGAAATAATGCCATGAGCCGTTGAACAAGTTCTGGCTTGGTCTTCTTCAGAACTTCCAACGTGTGATCAAATACGTCATGAACGTGATGAACGTTCTGTGTCATACCAACCGCCTGTTGAAGTTCCTTGGCAACGTATGGAAGAAGTCCCGTATCCTTGAGCATACGGATTCCACGAGCAGGATCACGGCTGACGAGAATTTTGTTCAGTTCGTCACGGATGCGTTCCTTGGAAGTATTGCCAAGGCGATGTAGATTCCGCTTGATTCCCGCAATGACTTCAGGAGTCAAGTCCCATCCGTATTGCGTAGCAAAGCGGATCACACGGAACATGCGGAGAGCATCGTCTGTGTAGATCAAGTCGGGGTCAATCGGTGTGCGGATTAACTTGTTTTTAATGTCCTCAACGCCACCTACGGGATCAAATAGTTGTCCAGTGCTAATATCCTTGTAGATGGCGTTGATGGTAAGATCACGACGCATTGCGTCACCCTTCAAGTCAGTGTATTGAACGTCTGGCTTGCGAGAGTTTGGGTCATTGTACTGTTCGGAACGAGGCATCACGGCTTCCAAATCTTCGCCGGTGAAATCCATTCCTTTGTATTGAACTCCGTCCAACGATACCTTGGCGGTTCCGAAACGAGGAAATGTAACGGGGTTGCTGCCTTCCTTATAGATGCCAAGTTTCTTGGCAAACCACACGGCAAATTCGATGCCGCCCTGTTGCTTATCAACAACAACGTCTAAGTCCTTTGGCGTCTTGCCCATGATTTCATCACGTACAAAACCACCAACGGCAAAAACTTTACCTGCCCATTCTGTTCCTTGGATTGTATCTCTGAGGAACGCTTCTATGTTCTTTGCGTTTGCACCTTCCATAAGTCGTAACTGTTTGTTTTCTTCGAGATACTTCATTATCTTATAGTAGTCTTCCATTGACCTGTGAGCTTCAACATGATAGCCCTTGTTGATAAGATAATTCGTAACTTCGTTTTTTGATTCTTCGTCGGGAGGATAATGATGCCAAAAGACAAGCCCTTTGCTCTGGTAATACCCCCATCGGTTGTATCCCATATCACGAGTATGTCCTGCGGAGTTTGCTTTTGCAACGATTCGTCCGTTGCCCCAAATTCCGCCGAACACCACATCATCATCAAAAATCTCTTGATTCTCGGTCAAGTTATAGCGTCTCAGTTGTGACTGCCACGTCAAGTCCGTTCCCTTTGCGGGTTCATCAAGCTTAGAGAGCCATACTCTACTCCATTCTTTGGATTTGTCAACATCAAATCCACTGTAATCATCCTTGACCCACAACCACTTATGATGCCAAATGCTATTTGATTCGCCACGTTTCGGAGGAAATCGTCCATCCAATGAGACCACGATGTATTCTCCAACATGCGGCTCTCGTGCCGAATCAAAATCGGGTGCTTCATCAAAACGAACTGTTTTCGCCTTGACATCCCACATCAAGGTGTTGTAATTGAACTCTGGATTGGACTTGGTGATGATGCCCAATGCTTTGTTCAAGGTTCCTTTTGGGATGACTTGATCGGCATACAGCTTGTGAATGTAAATTGAATGCCCGACTTGCTTGCCAACATTGTTATGATAACGACGAATCGCCGACCCACGACGAGTCTTCATCACAGTTTCGGCGAACAGTTGTTTCAACTTAATCATACAAGTCTGACTCGGTATTGATTGGCAAGTCGTTCAATGACGTGTTTGGCAAACGCCATTCCAGACGTAGTGTAACTTCCTACATCAAGGGTTCCTCCATTGGCTTTTACCATTCGTATGAAGTGCTCCAAAAGAGATGTAGCATGTCCTTGATTTCGGTCATCTTCGTTCGGTGTCTGAATCATATACAAATGGAACGTCCTAGAATTTGGGTCATGACCAAAAGACAAGTAAGAATGTGGGGCTGACCATTTGTAGCCATAAACACCAAAATCAATCAATCCTTGTGGTTCAATCTTGATTCCTTGAGGGCTTCCCGACAGTGCCTCTTCCATTCTCAAATACTTGTTAAAGAACGCTTTGTTTCTAGCCAATTCCTTGTTGCCTGCAAATCGCTTGTATTCCTTACCTGCGGTCTCCCAATCTTTATCAACGACCGCACGAACGAATTTTGGGAACCCTTGAATGTTTCCAAGGTTAAACGCATAGTCCGTTAGAATCTCTTCTTGTTTTGTGTCCAGTGGAACTTTCACACCAAACATCTGTTCGATGTCTTTGTAAACCTGTCGCTTGGCATGTTCCAAGTCTGACAACAACATTCGTTCTACTGTCCTGTCCGACAATCCAGATTTCAGCCGTTTTAGTTCTGCCTTGTCTTTGATCTTGTGACCGTATCCAATTGTGGGTTTACCCCCTTCTGCGGAAGCATGTGGATACCAAACGCCGCCCTTATATCCCTTCTTGTTAAGGTTTTCGGCAGATTTGATGTAGTCTAGGAATTCCTTTGAGAAGGAATGAGCAGATTTTACAATGGCTGGAGGAGCATCCATTTCTTTGAGAGTATCCCTCTTTTTCTTCAAAAGTGCAATCACTTTCTGAATCTTTGGTCCGGCGTGTTGAAGCAGGGCTTCAAGACCAAAGTGCAGGGGTTCCGGCCATTTTCCATATTCTACCCAAACGGAGTTTTCATTCTCCCAATTTAATTGTGGGGTGAATTCAAATGGAACTACTACAAGGAAATTGTGATACTTAAAGGTTCCGTCTTGAAAGACGTAAAGTGGATGAATCTTGACAATACCGTCATAGCCCGTTTCTTCTTCTACCTCTCTTGCGACGGCTTCCTTTGGAGTTTCATCGCCATCAATCTTTCCTCCCCACGTTCCCCAAGTACCGGGTTCTTCGGCTTCTTCTCCACGTTGAGCCAACAGGATTCTACCCGTATCTTTGGCGACAAAGATGCATCCGGCAGCTTCATCCCCCCAATACTGATGACCTTCGGGTTCGTCTCCATCAAAAAAATCGTTGTACTTTGGTGACACGGGCATAATGATAAATCCCCGCATAGGCAGGGCACTGGACTTAAATAAATATCGGTTTCTTGAGCTTAACTCCCTGTCTTTCTATATTTATCAATGAAGCGGAATCAACTTTTTATATGGCTACAATTGATCAAGATCGAGTACGTTGGCCCGGCAGTGGCTCGTCAGTTCCCGGAAAAACTCCATTTGGAACGTACGACTCTGATCCTGTCTTTCAAAAAGACTGCCAAAATGCAGCAAAGTGGGCTGCATACCGTCTCGGCTATCCCGTATCCGACGTTGAACTTCTGGATGTAAACTTCTATGCAGCCTTTGAAGAAGCTGTAAACGCTTACAATGCTAAGGTCAATGAGTTCAACATGATTAACAACATGTTTGTTCTCCAAGGTCAACGCATTGATCAAATTGGGAATCTGAACAATCGGGCAATCCTCGGCACGGGTCTTCTTTACCTTACCCAACTTGCTCGTGATTATGGAACTGAGGCCGGAACGGGTGGAACTGTAGATTGGAAAAAGGCACACATCGATCTTACTCCCGGCATTCAGGACTACGACTTGCAAGCGTTGGTTGGAGATGTTTCTGAGAGTTGTGCTCGCATTACCATTCGTAGAATTTTCCATGACCGACCACCGGCATCGGCACGTATCTACGATCCATTTTCTATGACGGGTATGAGCTATTCCAACGTTCTCAGCGAGCTTGGATTTGGAGCATACTCGCCAGCCGTTCAATTTTTGATGACACCAATCTTTGAAGACTTGCTGCGTATGCAAGCAATTGAATTCAATGATTTGGTTCGTAAGAGTCAGTACTCTTTCCAACTCATTAACAACAAGCTTCGTGTTTTTCCTATTCCAACTTGCGGATATAAGCTGTGGCTTGAATACACCAATGATAATGAAGTCTTTGAAAGCGGATCGTTGAGTCCATCTGGTTCACGAGTTGTCTCGGACTTTTCAAATGTTCCATATACAAATCATGCATATGCGGACATTAACGACCCCGGTCGTCAGTGGATTCGTAATTACTTCTTGGCAAACTGCAAAGAAATTCTCGGTGCTATTCGTCAAAAGTATCAGACCGTTCCGATTCCGGGTGGAGAAGTCACGTTGGATGGTGCAGAACTTCGTTCCGAAGCTCAACAAGAAAAACAACTTCTCATTGATACTTTGAAAGAGATGCTTGAAGCCGCTGGTAAGTTTAACCAGATGGAGAAACAAGCACAAATGGCGGAACAACTTCAAGAATCTCTCAAGAGGGTTCCAATGGTAATCTACATAGGCTAACTTATGATCAATCTCAAACAGCTATTAAAAGAAAACACAATTCCAAAGACCAAAGTCTTGGAAGCAGCCGACCACGTACACAACGGACTCCAAAAGGTATTTTCTGCGGGAGACAAAGAAATTTCATATCATAGATGTGAACGTGTTGGATTAGGATATATCAAAAGTATAAGTGAGGCTATGGAAGTTTCGGCCAGAGAAGCTCGCAAAATTGCCAAGATTTATGGCTACCGAGATGATTCTTTTCATCAAAAATTTATCAAGGAAGACAATCATTTTGGCAAGATTGATGCTCAGAGTCCAGAAGGTGCGTTAGCCAAACAGACCTCCGACGAACATCCTCATCACGACGAGACGGACATGTCCAATCAAGAAGAGAATCGTGAGGTGCAAATTGCAAGAGAATTGTTGAAAATTTACCACCGTTATTCAACTGCTCGTGGAGTAGATGATGGGTTGCCAGAAGAAATAGCAAAAGAAGGATTTACTCGTATGCAAGAGTTGGCACAAGAGTTGTTAACAATGCATGGAGCCAAATAACATATGGGACTCAAAGGTCGTTGGTTTAGTGAACGAGACATCAATTTTATAAACTCCGTAAATGGCGAGTTGATGGGTGATATTATTCAGACCGAAGTGACGCTCTTCAAGTTGGTCGCAGATCAGACTACTACCAACATTTATGGTGAGAGCAAGTCTAGCGTCGGTAAGCAATACTATCCCGGCGTTGAAATTACTGCTCTTATTGACCGTGCTCAGATTGTTACTGAAGCCGACGACTTTGGTACTGACCGCAAGCAAAATGTTGCATTCAAATTCCGTGAGAAGATGTTGAAGTTGGTAAACTTCTTCCCTCAAAATGGAGATTTGGTTTTATTCAATGAGCGTTATCATGAAATTGATGACATTGCTCAAGAACAATTTTTGGGCGGGGTGGATGATAAGTCTCACAGCATCATCGTGAATACTCATTATGCACGCCTAAGCAAGATCGACTTGGTTCAACGACAATCCTAAATGATTGCTAAACAAAAAAATTGGAAGAGAAAATGTTCATCCTGTGATGTTGTAAAGGTTAGAACAGACAAGGGGCAACTAGAACTTCTAAACAAATGGAAGTTGTTAGGATTTAGATTTGAACCCAATTATCAAATAAAAGGGGAAGATTTTTTATATTATGTTGATGGATATGATCCGATCCACAATGTAGCCTTGGAATATGATAGTGAATATCATTATAGAAAACCAAGCATAAAAGAAAAAGATGAAATTCGTCAACAGAACATAATCAATGTTCTTAAACCGTCTAAGTTTTGGAGATACAATGCAATGTCAAAAACTTGGAAAAACGTAATGGAGTAATCCGATGCCGTCATGGAAAGGAGATATAACGAATCCAGTTCCGAATGAAATTCGTGAGCCGGATAATCGTTCAGAAAAGGTTATCGCCGATAACCGTGCTCAACACGTACGTCGTGATAAGGACAACCAAAAGAACTTCACCATCAGTTTGTATGATATTGATGAAGCTATTTTGGACCATCTCAACAACAATCTTCAACTTCAAGTAGAAGATCAAGGTCAAAAAATCAAAGTCCCATCTTTCTTCGGCTCGCCCGAACAGTGGACTTCTGCACAGCGAGATGGATACATTCGTGACAAGCAAGGAAAGCTTATTCTTCCCGCTGTGGTGTTGAAAAGGACAACTTCGGAAAACGATCAGTCCTTGCAATTTTTCAATCGCTATCTTCAGACGCCAGCTATCAAACTGTATTCGGAAAAGAACAAGTACACTCAGTTTAACATATTGGCAGGAAGAAACGCCCCGGTTCATGAAGTGTACAATATCATTGTGCCTAGCCATATGGTTTTGACATATCACTTCATTCTGTGGACGGAGTATGTTGAACAAATGAATGACTTGGTTCTCAGATTTCAATTTAACACCAAAGACTATTGGGGAAGCAAAAAGGGATTTCGCTTTCGTACTCGCATTGAATCTTTTGGGCATACAGTAGAAGTCCGAAGCGGGGAAGACCGTGTTGTCAAGACTGAATTTGATTTGACCACTCATGGATATGTGCTACCAGATTCCATCGTTAAGCTGGATGGAGAGCACATGACTGCAGAAAAGTTTTTTACTCCCAAGAAGATTATCATGGGGGCTGAAGTTGTCGGAACCGCCGCCAACTTAGCAGAATTGGACAAGAACAGAGAAAAATGGAGGAACCCAAACTATCCAAATTTGCAAAAGGATGTGGAGATTCCAACTCCACCCATTGTGGTGTCAAACACCGTAATGCAAGACCCAAAGGATAATAGCGACTTTCAAATATGAGTTTAGTGCTATTTATAGTGTAACTTATGCCATCATTTCCGACGCAAACATTAACGGGTAAGTACATCTCTCAGAGCTATCAGAGAGTAATGCAGGTCTATGCTCCAACAGGTTCTACTTATTATATGCTGGATGGAACCGGAAGTGTTATCTTCTCGTTCCCATCTTCTTCATACGGAGGTTCAATCGGGTCTGACAATAGTGCCTCTTTGATTTTTGGGGGGTAATGCATTTGGTGCTCCTACAGCAAACATTGGTAACACCGATAATAACAACTTTGCTATTATTGTCAATAATACCCAAGTCGTATTTGTAACTACGGCAAGTACGGTTGGTATTGGCACTGATGCTCCTGCTCAAACATTTCATGTTGTTGGGTCAACCAGAATTGAAGAAAAGCTGGAAAATGGAAGTGGTGTAGAAGCTACTGGAGATTTCTCTCATGCCGAAGGAGTCAATACGGAAGCATCTGGAGAAGCTTCCCATGCCGAGGGACAAAACACAGAAGCCATTGGAGATAGTTCTCATGCAGAGGGTAATGGAAGTGAGGCATCGGATGACTATGCCCATGCAGAAGGTGAATTTACCTTTGCAACAGGACGGGCATCTCACTCCGAAGGTGATGAAAGCGAAGCGTCAGGAACATACGCTCATGCGGAAGGTGAAAGTACCGAAGCCGTAGGAGAAGCGTCTCACGCAGAGGGAAATAGCACAACTTCTACCGCAGACTATTCCCACGCCGAAGGAACTGACACAGAAACATTGGGAGATTTTTCCCATTCCGAGGGAGATTCTACCGTTGCCGAAGGACAAAGTTCTCATGCAGAAGGTTTAGGAACCATCGCAAGTGGAGATTATCAACATGTCAGTGGACGATACAATGTTGGTGGAAACACAACGGCATTAGCCATTATTGGAAATGGTACGGATGATTCTAATAGATCAAACCTTGTTGAATTTTATTCCGATTCCATTTTGGTTAATCAATCATTGATTATTACAGAAAGTTTAGACGTTTCTGGAAGTGTGAATTTTCAGGATGATTTTCAACTCAGAATTAGTCAAAGTCTTTTTGTTATACAAAATGTAGTTGGTGGTGGAACTGTAGAAATAACTCCCGAAGGAGAGATTCGTGCCGATGCCATTAGCAGTCCAAACATAACTGCCGTAAACATGTCGCCCAACTATCTGGCAGCAACAGACCTTAATGGAGTGCTTGTCGATGCGTCCCCGTCGTTTGTATATGCAGTGACCGCAAGTAACTCTGTTTCGTCTTCCTATTCTGGAACTGCAAGTATATTATTGGGGTCGGTGACATCGGCGTCTTACGCAGGTACAGCAAGTGTTTTGCTTGGTTCTGTTATATCTTCCTCCTACGCAGGAACGGCAAGCGTTGTGCTTGGTGCAATAACATCGGCTTCTTACGCATTGTCTGCTTCTCATGCAGATACCGCAGACAACGTGTTCGTTCAAGGTGGAAACGCATTTTCCCAAACTGGAAGTTTAGGAACTACTGATGAAAATAACCTAAATATCATTTCAAATAGAACCGCAACATTGATTATTAGCGGTTCTTCCAGCGGAAGTCTTGGTACTGGTTCTGTTGGTATTAACGTTGCTCCACAATCGGCTATTGATTTAGCAGTTGGAGGACTTGGAAGAATTGGTTTGATGACCGCTTCTCCAAGAATTGTGACCCAACAGGATACCGCAAGCGTACTGAAAATTTCTGGTGGTCCGGGGTTGACAAATGGTGCAAGAATAGAATTAAGTGGTGATGGAGCGGTCCTTGCTATTGGCACCTTGGCGGCGAGTGGCTCGCTTTACATGACAACCAAAAACACAGGTTGTTATGTGTTTCAACACGCCCCATTAACCGGAAGTATTGCTGGAGCCGTTACTCGTGTTATCATTCGTGAATCGGGATTGGTCGGTATCGGAGGTCATGTAAATCCAACCGCATCAGTGGACATCATGGGAACGGTATCGCATTCCTTGTTACAATGCCGTTCAACAGATAGTGCAAGTGTTCTTTATGTCTCTGGTTCTGGAAGAATAGGTATTGGAACATCCACGCCACAGGCAACGCTTGATGTTGTGGGTAACATTTCTGCTTCCCAAGGAATAACTTCTTCTTTCATAGGTACAAACAACAATACCAATTTCGTATTAGTATCCAATACTTCACAGTCATTGTATGTAAATACAAACGGAAGAATAAGTATTGGAACTGCATCGGCAGAAAGAACTCTTCATGTTGTTGGAAATGGAATCATATCCGAACGAGCAGGATCACCCCAATTGGTTCTGAGAAGGACAAGTCCACTGTTAGATTGGCAATTCAGCGTTGGTTCTACTTCGTTCCAGTTTTCAAACATATCGGCGAGCATAACAACATCTCCCATTACAATTGAAACCCAAGCTCCTGACAATTCCCTATTCATTCGTTCTGATGGTTCGGTAGGCATGGGAACTAGCCAACCACAAACAACATTACATGTAAGTGGAACAATCAGTTCAAGTGTCTATACTGGAAAGGTTGTTGGAACTCTTACTACACTTACCGCTGCGACTACTATGAGCATTGATTTTAATGCATCAATGTTCCACAGTGCAAGTCTTAGTTCAAGTGTATATTTGACCGGAAGTAACCCCGGCGTGGGAAAGATGGCAAGTTTGAAAATCTCTGCAAGTGCGGGAATCAATGTTTATTATCCGCCATCTTGGATATGGCTTGGAACTGCTCCTACGTTCATTAGTTCAAGTAAGACAGCAGTGATTTCGCTAACATGTTACGGAAACACTGATGGAGATTTTATCGGAGCTTACGCTACTCAGTTGTAATATGTTTACTCAAACAGTTTTTGACTTAGCCTATCTATCCCAAGTTTCCCGTCAAGTCTCGTCGGGTGGTGGTGGGGAGGCTCTCCATCACAAGCCAACATGATTTTGTGGTATGCCGCAGATATGGAAACAGCATACTCAAGCAGTCAATTGGTTACAACATTAACCGACCAAAGCGGACATAACAATTCGGCATCCATTGATACAGGTGCTACATCTGTAACATACGCAACCAATACACTTAATGGAAAGCCGGTATTTTATTTCACAGAATCGGGAGGAAGTGCTGGATATTTTCATATCAAAGATTTTGGACACGTAACATCATCTTTGACACAATCCGCCGAATACATTATAGTGTTTCGTTCATCGACCGATCCCCTCCAATCTTTAACGAATCTCGGTCCAGTTATGTTGGCAAGTGCAAGCAACCAAGGCACGCCAGCTTTGCCATACATTGATGGAAATATGTATGAATTGTTTGCAACCACCGATAACAATAGAATAGCTGCAAAACCAACAAACTTGTCATCCTCATTTCGTATTTTCAATGTAGTTACTACTACATCTTCCTTTGAAATGCGTTACGATGGAAGAACAATCTACTATGACTCGTCAAGTACTCCTAACACATTTGGGTTATCTGCCCCATATAATTTAGGAAAAACGTTGAATGTAAATGGTACTCCGTGGCAAGGTATGATTGCCGAATTCATGGTTCATGCTCCTGCATTGGAAAATATGCAGAGAGACCAGACATATTCTTATTTGAATGGGAAGTATGCCTTGGTTGCAAATTATACAAGTTCCACAAACATAAACCCATCATCTTCCTTTTCTGATAATCTAGCAGTATGGTTGACCGTGGATAGTTTGGCAAATTTGTCCGATGGAAGTCCGGTGGGAGTTTGGTCGGCGTCTTTTGGAACCAATCATTTTTCAAGCAGCGGAACTACGTCTCCGCTTTATAAAGCAAATATGGTCAACGGTCGTTATGGCGTAGCATTCAACACTAGCACATATTTGACGGCATCTACGAGAATGACCTTTTTGCAAAGTACTCCCCTTACTGTAGTAGCGGTTGTTCAAGCACATGCTGATAGTGTTATTGTTTCCCATGATGGATCGACTCAAAATTTTCAACTTCGTGTAAGGCGTGGAAATACCAATACAAACGGAATGTTTTGTAATGCTGCTCCAGAAGTCACTATGGGTGCGGCTCATAGAGATGTAGGAGATTTTCAAACGGTTGCGTGGAAACGTGGGCTGAGTGGAAGCAATGTCAATACAATTCGTTCGATGCCAAATGACATCAGTGGTCTTACTTCGGTCGCCCAACTTCAATGTTTATCGTCTCGACTTGGAGGAACAGATGCACATGGACTTCCATTAACAGGCAGTATTTGTGAATTTATAGTGTGGAATCGAATGCTTGAAGATTGGGAACTCTATGAGCTTTGGAGCCACTACATCTATCCGAAGTACAATTTGTGACCTTTAATTTATAAAGGTCTCTTCTAAAAGCCCCAAATGTCTCATATTTATCTCTGAGACCATATGGCATTTTCCGATACACCAAATAGGCTGGAAGCGGTTTTTATCCAGCGAGATACGACCAATGTCCGATATGACCAGATAAACATTTCTGGTTCGGACTTGATTATTTATTTGGATGGGACTGGCTCGATCAACGCCGATAAAATTGGAACTTGGGCAGCAAAGTACAATATCGGTATGGGCGGCTCAGGAAGTTCGGCGAGTGCTTCGTGGGCTACAAACTCAATCCATGCCATAAGTGCAGGATTTGCTACAAGCTCTAGGTCTGCATCATGGGCGTCTCAATCTCTGAGTGCATCGTATGCATTGACTGCATCACATGCAATCGTAGCCATCTCCGCATCCTACTTTTCCGGGTCTCAAATAACCGCATCGTCAATTCTTGTTGAGTTGATTCTTCCTCTCAGCAGTTCGATTGGAAACCCCACGATGTCATTTTCAACCGGATACATTACCAAGCTTTTTGGTACTGCTTCCGAAGCGACCCGATCATTCAGTGCATCTCTGGCTCAATATGCTCTCAACTCGGTTTCAGCGTCGTGGGCATCTTCTTCTTTTAGCAGTTCATATACACTTTCTGCATCTCATTCGGATCAATCCGAAACTGCCAGTTACATAACATCCAGTGCAATTGTCGGAACGGTCTCGTCGGCAAGTTATGCATTAACGGCTTCCTTTGCAATGAACGGAGGAAGTGGAGGAGGATCATCTTCCGTTGCATATTCGGCGAGTGCAGGAATGTTAGCCCTTGATGATACTCTTTGGGGCAAGGTTCCATATTTTGTTTCGGCAAGCGGACACATGTCTGCATCTCAAATTAGTTCTACCGCAGGCGGAACCATTGGGGTTTATGCCTCTACTCTTGGAACTCCCCCACTTGAAAGAATTCTCTACATAGGTCGTGATGGAAATGCAAACACTTGGGCGGCTCTTGGCTTCTATAATGATGCCGGTGGAACAAATGCCAAGTACTGGCTAAATTATGCGGATAACGCAAATGCCTTGGAATACTCTGCGGTCAGCGATGACTTTACAATCGTAAGTCCGTGGCTAACGGTCAACCGTTCTGGCTCTGCTATCAGCCAAATTCTATTTCAATTTGATACGAGCATCAAGGGTAATTTACTTCCATCTACGAATCTTACTCGTTCTCTTGGAACGGCGTCTTTACAATGGAGAAATGCTTGGATTCAAAACATATTCGGAACGGCGAGTTTCGCCACGACAGCATTTACAGCAAGTAGCATCAGTTTCAAACCTGTAAACGTAATAAGTGCTTCGTGGGCATCATCAAGCATCAGTGCTTCCTATGCTCCATCTGCTCCATCGGTTAGTGCATCGTATGCGGAAACTGCTTCCTATGCTTTTTCTGCGGCTACCGCAAGTTTCTTGTTGGGTTCGGTTGAGAGTGCGTCCTTTGCACTTTCGGCAAGTTATGCCAGAACTTCCTCGGTAGCAATTACCTCTATAAGTGCTACAACCGCAACCACAGCAAGCCATGCACTCACGGCTCTTACTGCAAATACAGCAACGTCTGCATCATTTGCTACTACGGCAAGTTTTGTTACTGGAAGCAATGTTGGGGGAACAGTATCATCTGCAAGTTATGCTTTTAGTGCATCTTATGCACCGGGCAACCCTGCCATTAGCTCAAGCTTTGCAACAAGTTCTTCATATTCTCAAACTGCAAGTTTCTTGTTAGGGTCAATTGAAAGTGCTTCATACGCACTTTCGGCGTCATATGCACTTTTGGCTCTCAGTTCTTCGTACGCCACAAGCGTAACAAGTGCATCATATGCAGGAACCGCAAGTGTGTTGATTGGGTCTATTGATAGTGCAACATACGCATTGTCTGCATCATTTGCTTCTCGTTCACTTTCATCTTCGTGGGCAGTTACCGCATCGTATCCGTGGTCAACATCATTCCAAGGAAATCCGTATCATAATGTGATGCCGGTGGGTATTGGAACTACAACCCCAACATCTTCACGGCTGAGTATTCTTGAAACCACCGCCAACCACGTTTCTTTTTCGGTGGTGAATATCCACGGCACTCGTACGGATGCGAATACGATGTCGTTGGAAATTAGAAACCTATCAACTGCGGATGCTAATGCGGCGGCGGGTATCCGAATTGGTTTGGGATTGGGCAATGAAGGTGGAACTATTTCGGTAAATCGTACTGCGACTCCATCATTCGGTATCGTAAAGGGATTGAACATCAGCACCAATGCTGCTGATTCAGATATTGGTATTCGTACTGGTGCGGCTTTGAGCGGTTCTGTAGCAGGAACCAACTTGCTTATTAAGTCTGACGGTACTATTGGTATGGGTGTTGCTACAACCGCCAATGCCCGTCTCCATCTTGGAGGAACAGACCTTGCGTTTTACAATGCAACCTTGAGAATGACGAATGGTGCGGCGGGTGGTGCAGACGTATTCTTTGCCGCAACCGACGATTCTTGGGGCGGTAACGTGACGGGAAAATTGTTGATTGGTTCGGGTAATCCGGGAGCGGGAACCCAAATCATGCAGTTGTATCCGCCAAGTTCCAGTGTTGGTATAGGAATTGCAAGCAACGTTACTCCACAAGCTAAGTTACACGTTCAAGGAAATATCAGTGCGAGTAGTGTAACGGCGTCACTCTACGGAACAGCTTCTTGGGCATTGAATGCTTTCACGGCATCATTTGTGGCTTCGGCTTCATATGCACAAACCGCCAGTGTTGTTCTAGGATCAATTACAAGTGCATCATATGCTTTGTCGGCTTCGTATTCAATTACAGCCTCGGATGCCCTTCATGCACTTACTGCGTCGTTTTCTATTTCATCTTCTGTGGCGGAAACTTCGTCGTATGCTTATAATGCAATATCAGCATCCTACGCTCCCTCGGCTCCATCAATTAGTGCATCATATGCATTGACCGCATCATTCGCTTTGAACGCTGGAGGAAGTGCTGTAAGCTCACGAGCAATGGTGCTCTGTGCAGGATTTACTCCATTTTTGACAGGAGCAGATGTGGCAGAAATTCCGGTTCCATATTCGGCAGACGGAATAACTCCACTCTCTTGGTCGGTTAACCGATTGAATCTACGTGTTCAACTATCAGCAAGTGCCACTACTGCTTCGGTGACGATTCACAAATCTTCATCTACAGGCTCGTTTGTTATTGAATCCGTCCTCGGAAACATGACCCTAAATTCACAGTCATACCAAACATTCACTGGTTCACTTCAAAGTGTGGTTAGTGGTGATAAAGTCAGGTTTTTTGTCAATGACATAGGGCTTTCTCAGTATTGGACAATCACAGCGGAAATCTCAAGCTTATAAAAAAGAAAATCGAGTTACCGTTGAATATGTAATGTTATGCCAGTTTCTCAACTAAAAGTTTTCAGTTCAAACGACCTAAACGCACCCCAATTGACGGGATTAACGGGGTCTTTGGTCAATTTATTGGATTCTGTTTTGGTCAATGGCTACGGAACCAAAGGCTCTTTAGGATGGACAAAACCACTGGCAAATGATTCCTTGACAAGTAGTCTTGGATGTTGGCAACAACCATCAGGTTCAAGAATGATTCTCTACGTGAATGATGCTGCTCCAACGGGAAGTATTATTGGAGGAACACGGGAAGCATGGGCATGTGGCTACGAAAAAATCATAGGATTGACAGGTAGTGTGTTCCCAACAACTGGTACAGGAGTTGGAGCATTTCCACAGTCCGGCAACATTTATGTTTCAATTGCTAATGGAACTACACCATCTTCTTCTGTGTGGTGGAGAAAAAGTACAACGAATGATGCAATACCTAGAAACTGGGTTTTGTTTGGGGATGCACATACCTTTTACTTATTTGTTCAAGCGGGAGATACTATAGGAGTTTATTACACCTATTGGTTTGGTGATTTGTTTTCTCTTAAAAATGCAAATGATGATTACAAATGTATTATCAAAGGTAGAATGGCTAATCAAAACAATGCTAGTTCATATAGGTTTGATGCAGGCGATCTTCTAATGAGACCTACATCGACTTCTTGGTTACATTTCTTCGCCGCACGCTCGGTTGGTGGAAAAGGATTGAATGTTGCATTGAATGTGATTGGGGATTTGGGCAGAAACACTGCTCAGAGTCTTGCTACTCCCGCAGGTGGTGGAGAAACCGCCTGTGAAATGTCGGGAATAATTCCATTCCCAAACCCTGTTGATGGAGCAATACATCTGACTCCATTGTTCGTTACCGAACAAATTACCGGAGCCATTCGAGGAAGATTGCGAGGACTATATCATACTAATCACTTGGGGCAATACTTTACCGATGGTCAACAATTTTCAGGAGCCAATGAATATGCCGGAAAGATTTTTCAAGTGGTAAAAACAGGTCCGGCTACATTCGTCAACTCTTCTGTGTGGGTGGTAGAAATAAGTCCAACCGTAGAAACAAACAATGGCTAATTCAAAACTAAGGATATTCAGTTCATCTGATCCGGGAGCACCCTCGTTGCAGGGACAGTCTGGTTCTTTGGTCAATTTATTGGATGCTGTGCTTGTTAACGGATATTTGAACAAACCTCCTCTTGGATGGACAAAGCCATTGGCAAATGATTCCTTGACAGGAAGTTTGGGTTGTTGGCAACAACCATCAGGTTCAAGAATGATTCTCTACGTGAATGATGCTGCTCCAACGGGAAGTATTATTGGAGGAACACGGGAAGCATGGGCATGTGGCT
>Ga0187893_10007369_pt1 | contig 18078 bp, 13 predicted proteins | sample MA1701074metaG_FD_139574 | JGI IMG/M metagenome (GOLD analysis project Ga0187893, IMG submission 139574) | White microbial mat communities from a basaltic lava cave in the Kipuka Kanohina Cave System on the Island of Hawaii, USA - MA170107-4 metaG ... | reverse complement strand
GGCGGCAGCCCCCGGCTGAGTGTCCGCGCAATCGCAGCCACCAGCGGCAGGGAGTCTTCCGCTCGAAGATCCGTTCCGTTCGATTCGGCCAACGCTCCCATGGCGCTCCTCCGCGCCATGAGGATGCCCTACGGAAGGCCGGTCGCGAGTCAGTCGTCGTCCCACTGGAGCAAGATCGCTCTCCAAAGGTTCCGATCCAGCGCCGAGCGGGATCGCGTATGATGAACGTGTCAGAGATTTCGAGGGATGCGGGAGGCGCCGATGCAGGTCCAAGTGAACGGCATCAAGCTGGGCGTCGAGAAACTAGGACAGGGAACGCCGGTGGTCCTGATCCACGGTTTTCCCCTCACCCGCGCGATGTGGCGCCCACAGATGGATGCGCTGCGTGACCGGTTCACCTTCATCGCGCCCGATCTTCGGGGTTTCGGGGAGTCGGCGGGACCCACGGACGACGTCACGATGGACGCATACGCCGAGGACGTGATCGGGCTTCTCGATGCGCTCGAGGTGGAGCGGGTAGCGCTTGTTGGGTGCTCGATGGGCGGCTACGTGGCCTTCCGGGTGATGGCTCGCGCGGCCCCGAGAATTCGCGCTCTTGTCATGGCAGATTCACGCGCGGGGCCCGATTCCGCTGAGGCCCGCGAGCGTCGCTACGCAGCCGTCCGGCGGATTCAAACCGAAGGCCCTGAGGGGTTCGTCAACGATTTCACGTCTCAGTTAGTGGGCCCGACGACTAAGGCCCGGCGGCCCGCGGTGGTCGATGAGGTACGACGGATCATCGGCACGCCTCCGCCATCAAGCCTTGCCGCGGCCTTGAACGCCTTGGCGGCCCGTCCCGACAGCAGACCGCTGCTGCCCTCAATTAGCGCGCCGACCCTCGCCATCGTCGGGGAAGAGGATACCTTGACGCCGCCGGATGCGGCCAGGGAGATCGCCACCGGCGTGCCGGCCGGCCGCTTGGTAATCATTCCCCAGGCCGGCCACCTCTCGAACCTCGAGGCGCCCGATGCCTTCAACGAGGCCTTGCTGGGGTTTCTGTCCGAGTAAGTTCTACGCGGCCGGGCTAGCCGCGCTCTGCGAGCGGCACGTACGTTCGATCCATGGGGCCGGTGTACTCCGAGGTCGGGCGGATAAGGCGATTATCAGCGTACTGCTCGAGCACGTGCGCCGTCCACCCGCTGATGCGGCTCACCGCGAACGTCGTGGTGTAGAGGTCCATCGGGATGCCCATCGCCCGGTATACAGACGATGAGTACAGGTCGACGTTCGCAAAGATCTTCCGCTGGGAGGTTGTGACCTCTTCGACCTTGCGGGTGAGCTGGTACCACAGCGGATCACCTGCCCGCTCGCCGAGCCGTTTCGACATCGGGCGGAGAAACCGCGCCCGCGGATCCTCGGTGCGGTAGACGCGGTGCCCAAATCCGGGGATCTTCTTCTTGGCCGCGAGTGTCTCCATGATGGTGGGCTCGACGCGGTCGACGCTGCCGATGCGCTCGAGCAGGCGCATCACGTCCTCGTTTGCCCCGCCGTGCAGCGGGCCCTTGAGCGTTCCAATGGCCGACGTGATCGCGGAATGAAGATCGGTGAGTGTCGCGGCCGAGACCCGCGCCGCAAAGGTGCTGGCATTGAACTCATGGTCGGCATGCAGGATGAGCACCATGTCGAGTGCCCGCGCCACCTCAGGGTCGGGCACGGTCCCGTGCAGCGTGTACAGATAGTTGCCGGCATGGCTCAGCGACGACTGCGGCGAGAGGGGCGCCCCGCCGATGCGAATCCTGTGAAAGGCGCCCACCAGGGCGGGAACTTGGGCCGTCAGCCGTACGGCCTTTCGAGCGTTCGCGGCGGGCGAGTTGTCCGCAGCATCAGGGTCGAAGTGCGCGGCCACGGACACTCCGGTGCGCAGCACCGCCATAGGCTGAGCGCCCGAAGGAATCCTTCTTAGGATGTCGAGAACCGGGGCGGGCAGCGTGCCCGCCTGAATTAAGTCGGCCTTGAGGCCCTCCAGCGCGGCACGCGTCGGCAGGTCGCCGTGCCAGAGAAGGTAGGCCACCTCTTCGAACGTGGAGTGCTGCGCCAGAACCTCCGCGTCATAGCCGCGGTAGATGAGCCGGCCCCGCTCTCCATCCACAAAGCAGATGGCCGAGGTCCCAGCGACGACCCCTTCAAGGCCTTCTTGGGAGTGTACGCGACCGGACTGCGATGCCATCCTGTGTCCTCGGGACCAGTGTACTACGATCCCGCGGCGCCCGCATGCCGGCGATCCAGATCGCGAAACCGGCCATGTTCTTTGTGGAAGAACATCTCGATGTCACCAACCGGACCGTTGCGGTGCTTCGCCACACGAATCTCGGCGACGTGCTCCTTATCTTCGGCCCGTGCTTTGGCGGCATCGTAGTATTCCTCGCGGTAGATGAAGAGGACCAGGTCGGCGACCTGCTCGAGCTCGCCTGATTCCCTCAAGTGTGATAGCTGCGGCCGCCGGGTCCCCGTCGCCTCCACCACCCGCGAGAGCTGCGAGATGGCGATGACAGGGATGTCCAGCTCCTTTGCCAGCGACTTGGTTGACCGCGCGATCTCTGAGACCTCCTGCGTGCGATTCTCGGCTCGCTTGTAGGAATGAATCATCTGCAAATAGTCGATGATGATCAGCCCCAGCCCGTGTTCGGCCCGGAGTTTGCGGGCCTTGGCGCGCATCTCTATCCCCGAGATGTTCGCCGAGTCGTCGATGAAGATCGGCGCCTCACTGAGCTGTCCCATCGCCATGGCCAGCCGGGGCCAGTCGGCATCGGTCAGATACCCGCTCCGCAGGCGCGAGGAATCGACCTGCGCCTCGCTACAGAGCATCCGCTGGACAAGCTGCTCCTTGTTCGTCTCCAGGCTGAAAATCGCCACCGGGATCTTGTGGTGCAGCGAGGCATGCTGCGCGATGTTCAGGGCGAAGGTCGTGTTGTGCACGCACACGTCGTTGGCCACAAAGTTATGCGTGTCCGGAACCGTCAAATCGTAGACCTGGAACGCGCCGATTTCCTCGATCGCGGTGACCTCTTCCCACATCACATCGATCTCATCCAGCAGCGAGCGTTGCGCGTTCCGGGCCCACCGGCGAAGGCGCTCCCAGCCGAAGACCCCGACCTCGCGGAACAGGGTGAGTGTCGCGCCTACACCGAGGGTAAGGGTCGCCGCGACCCGGGCGGCGGGAACGCCAAAACGCAGGAGGAGATGCTGCACGCCCCGTGCGAGAGGCTGGGATGGGAACACGGCCTGCATGCGGTATCCATCCAGATACTCGACGACCTCGGCAATACTGCCGAGCAGCCGGTTGAGGAACAGCGCCAGTTTCTCCCGTCGCAGCATGAAGATGATTGCGGGAAGGCCGCGGGCCCCGGGAGAGAGCGCCAGTTCGGGGTACTTCCACAGCATGTCTGCGACAGCGGTCCCTCCCTCGGCGCCCCCACCGATGCCGGTCGCCGATCCTCCCGCGGCCGCCCATCGCGCGGTCGACGCGATGATTGCCTCGGCCGCCGCCGCGGCATCGGCGAAATCCTCTGCGATGCGCGGGCTGGCCGGCAGCCGGCCGCTCAGGAGATACGCCAGCAGTTTGATCTCATGATCCGGCAGGTCGCCGCGGCCGAAGACCGGCAGGCGCCGGGGCACGGCGATGAGCGCTCCCGGCGCAAGAGCGGCGAGCGGTTCCCAACCGGACGGCGTCAAGAATGGATGGGTGAGGGTGGTCTCGACCTGACGGCCACCGCTGGTCGTGACCCGGAAGACCGGTTTGATCCCGTCGTCAACGAAGAGGCTTGGTGTCGCGGGACGGAATCGGTGGTCGCCATCCAGGGTCAGGAGTGTCGAGCGCTCCGTTGCCACCATCTCCTGGATCGTGCGTACGGCGCCCGTGGACGTCTCCACGACTTCGGCGTCGAACTTCAAGCACTTGCCCATCGATGGGCGCGCCGCAACGATCACGAGATCCGACGGCTGGAGCCCGGCGGTCAATTTGTCGAGCTCGGAGAAGCCCGTGGGAACTCCGGTGACGGTGCCCTTGTCACGATACCGGCGGTCGATTCGCTCGAAACTCTCGCGCAGGACCTCGGCGATCGGAAGAAAGTGCTGGCCCATCCGGCGGTTGGCAATGCCAAACACCAGCTTCTCGGCCTGGTCGACGAGAAGTTCGACATCCTGATCCTCGCGAAATCCCATGCCGACAATCTGCGTACCGGCGCTGATCATCTGCCGCAGCATCGCCTTCTGCACCACGAGCCGCGCGTAGTACTCGACGTTGGCGGCGGTGGGGACCAAGTGCAGCAGTGATGTCACGTACGCGGCGCCGCCGACATCATCGAGCAGGCCCTTGGCGCGAAGACGATCGGTGACGCTGACCAGATCGGCCGGTTCGCCGCGATCAAAGAGTTCAGCAACGACATCGAAGATGCGCCGGTGGGCCTCCCGATAGAAGTCCTCCGGTCTGACCATCTCGACGACGCGCGCGATGGCATCCCGTTCCAGCAACACGGATCCCAGGATGCTCTGCTCAGCCTCCAGGCTGTGGGGAGGAACGCGTTCAGCTTGGGGGCCGTCGGCCATGGCGAACTCCAGTTCGGCGGTATGGCGGGATCATAGTAGCGAACGTATGTACGGTATGTCAAGCTGTCGGGCACGACGGCCCCCACGATCTCAGTGGTTGGTCGTCGGGCTGTGTGTTCCCTTCGGGAAGACCTGTGGGAAACCACGGGAATTGCGGGGATAACCGGTGCGGGAACGCTCGTCAAACGTGCGGATAACTGCGGGTGGAACAGACGGGCAGTGCTACGAGGTGCCGAGGACGTTCAGGTCGATCTGCACGACGACACCGGCGCGCAGCCTGATCGGCACCTTGTAGAAGCCTTCGACGTGAATGGGCTCGTCAAGTTCGATCTGCTTGCGGGTGACGGAGAAACCCTTGCGCTCCAAAGCCTCGGCGATGTGCTGCGAAGTGACCGAGCCGAAGAGACGCCCGCCTTTCCCCGCCCTCCCGCGGATCTCCAAAACGAGGCCTCGCAGCCGTTGCACCTGGGCCTCGACCTCTTCGCGCTCCCGTTCGGCCCGATGCTCCACGGCGCGTTTCCGCTGCTCGAGATTCCGCAGCGCCCCTTCAGACGCTTCGATGGCAAGTCCGCGCGGAAGCAGGTAATTGCGCGCGTGGCCTTCCTTAACCTCGGCGATGGTTCCTGTTTTGCCGGTACCCGGGACATCTTTCAGCAGGATTACTTTCACGGCTTCGCTCCCAACGACCGCGCGCGAGACCGCTCTGCGCCCCACCGATCGCGCACGTGCATGGTGGTGTCGAGCATCCCCAGAATAAACAAGGGCACGCTGAGCAGCGGGATGGCCAGGGCGAGCCAGACCGCGATGATGCGCTCAAACTTGCCGAAGCCGAAGTTGCCGAGAATCACCCAACCAGCGACCAGACCCTGGAGGATGAAGACGAGCATAGCGCCCAGGATAAAGCTGAGACCGACATTGCTGACTCCGGGCGAAGCGAGGCGCCCGCCTGCGAGCAGCAGAAAAAATCCCGCAGGCACCAGCCACACCCCGGCGGCCGGCACCCTCCAGCTGCGCAGCGGCGGAAGGGCATGGAGGCGATACCCAAATCGGCCGAGCACGCGGCGGCCAATCTCGTAGTTGAGCCATGAGGTCACGGCCGCGCTCATGATAAGCATCAAGGGAAACAGGTAGGGTAGTAAGCGTGCGAAATCGCGCATCGGCTGCATGACGCTGTCGATCTGAGCCTGGGGAATGCCAAGGCGGGTATACAGGTCGACGGTCATCGTGGCGCTGCGCTCCATTGTCTTGGCCATTTCCTCCATGCTGAGCCGCCCGCCGCCCAGCAATCCGAGAAAGCTCAAACCGGTGGACAGAGAGGCGACGAGCATGCCGGCGGTCACGACCCGGGACGCGGGCCAGCCCGCTCGGGCGCCCACGCCGATGATGATGCCCATGGGCGCAAACGAGACCAGAATCGCAAGGCCGACCAAGGGGCCTGCGAGGACTGTGCCAACCAGAATGCTCACGATGCTGGCGATCGCCGCCACGCGAAACCCGTGCCGGATCATCAGCACGGCAAGAGGGAGTGGACATAGAAAGGTCGTGGCGAGGCTGACCAACGGAATGTAGCGACCGGCCACCGCAAAGATCGCGACGAGCGCCGCGAGGATGGCGCCTTCGGTGAGGCCCTGTGTCCGCATGCGACCGGCCGACATTACGTGCGAATCCGATCGTGCGCCCGCCACTGGCGCGGCGCCGTGCTAGTCGCCGGCGTAGGGGAGCAGGGCGAGCTCCCGCGACCGCTTGATGGCCACCGCCAGCACCCGTTGGTGCTTTGCGCAGTTGCCCGAGACCCGCCGCGGAAGAATCTTGCCGCGGTCGGTCACGAAGCGGCGCAGGCGCAATGAGTCCTTAAAGTCGATCGGCTTCGACTTCTCCACGCAAAACAGACAGTTCTTGCGCTTGGGACGCCGTCCGCGCCACTGCTTCTTGGGCCGATCCTCTGCCACTGATGCCTCCGTGATACTCGCGGGCTTCGCCCGTGGATGTTAGAATGGCACGTCCTGCTCTGACTCTTCAGCGAACTCTTCGCCCTGGGCCGCTCCGACCGCGACACCGGTGGCCTTCCGGTCGAGGAAGCGTACGCCATCGGCCACCACTTCGGCGACTTTTCGCTTCTGACCGTCCTGCGTCTCGTACGAACGGATCTGCAGCCGGCCTTCGACGGCCACGAGGCGGCCCTTGCTGAGGTGCTGGCTCACCTGCTCGGCGAGCTTCCGCCAGGCCACGATGTCGATGAAGTCGGTTTCGCGTTCGCCCTGCTGATTGGCAAACGAGCGATCGACCGCCAGGGTGAATGACACCACGGGGTGGCCACTGGGCACATACCGTAGCTCCGGATCACGGGTGAGCCTGCCGATCAGGACAATGCGGTTCAACACGGTATTCTCCTCCTCACTCCACGTCTCTATGTACCTGGAGCCGATGGTGATTCCGGCTGGGGTGTTTCCGGCTGCGGCGTTTCCGGCGGGGGCGCTTCCGGCTGCGGCGTAGCGGGTTGCGGCGCAGCTGTAGTCGGTGCGGTTGGCGCCGCGGGTTGCGGCGCCGGAGTGGTCGATGCGGCAGGTGCCGCCACTTGGGCGCTCCTGGGCGGCGCGATCGCTCCGACCGCTATCGTGATGGAGGCCCGCAGAACGTCCTCCACGATCTTCAGGCCGTGCCGGATCTGGGAGATCCGGTCCCCCGGGCCGGAGAACCGCACAAAAACATAGTGGCCCTCCCGATACCGCTTAATCGGGTAGGCCATTCGACGCTTGCCCCAGACCTCTGAGTGCTCAAGCGTGACCCCTTGCTCTTTCAGCCGCTGGGTCACCCGCTCACTAACGGCCGCGATGGCCTCGCTCTCGAGGTCGGGCTTGACGATATAGATTAAATCATAACTTCGCAATGTAGCCCCTCCTCCTGTGGACTTCCGGGTTTGGAGCACAAACCCGGAGGGCGTTCGCCCGTGGCCCGCCTCACCGGCAGGCGCCGGGGGAGGGCAGGAGGAACGCGCGGCCTGCTCACCTGAGCGGCCGCGCGCTCTGCAATCGACGCCAATTCTATCATCGACCGCGAGCAGCCACAATACGGTGGCAGCGGAATCCCTGAGCTACTGACCCTCGCCATACAGCGCTATGGCGCGAAGCGGAAGGTGATCACATCACCATCTGCCACCTGGTAATCGCGACCTTCCACCCGTATCGCGCCGCGCTCCCGCGCCGCTTGCACGCTGCCGGCCGCGACCAGGGCGTCCCAGTGGATGACTTCCGCCCGGATGAAGCCGTGCGCCATGTCGGTATGAATTGTGCTGGCGGCACCCAGCGCGGTTGTGCCGCGCGCAACCGGCCATGCGCGGACTTCATTGGAGAGGACCGTAAAGAAGCTCACCAGTCCCAGCATGGTGAAGCTTATGGAGATCAAGCGGGACACACCCGGTTCCGCCAGACCAACGGATTCCAGGTAGGCCTTCGCGTCTTCAGGCGCCAGATCCGCAAGCTCGGCCTCTAGTTTCGCCGCCAGCGGCACGCAAGGGTCGCCCTGGCGGTCCGCATACGCGCACAGCGCCGCGGCGGCGGCGCCACCGTCAGGCAGGCTCGCTTCATCCACGTTGGCCACGTAGATCACCGGCTTGGCGGTGAGCAAGCGCAGATCGGTCACGAGCTCTTCAGCGGCCGCGGCGAGATGCTGCCGGCGGGCGGGGAGACTCTTCCCGAGCGCGTCTGCCAGCTCCCGGAGGATGCCAACCTGCTCGCGCACCGCGGGCTCGCCGGCTTTCGCGCGCGAGGCCGCCTTCTCGGCGGCCCGCTCGACGGCTTCAAGATCCGCCAGGGCCAGTTCGGTCTCGACGACCTCCGCGTCACTTACCGGAGCGCCGCCCGTCGCGGGGCACCGCACGATGTGGACGATGGCGTCGCCCTCGCGGATGTGGCCAAGGAACCGGTTGCCGAGGCCTTCGCCCTGCGCCGCCCCACGGACGAGCCCCGCAATATCCACGAACCGTATTGTGGCCGGCACCACATGCGCCGGACGAATGACGGCTGCAACGGCCTGCAGCCGAGTATCGGGCACGTTCACCTGGCCAAGGTTGGGCTCAATCGTTGTAAACGGGTAGGGCGCGACCGCCGCGGTCCCGCGGGTCAGGGCGTTAAAGAGGGTAGACTTGCCGGCGTTAGGGAGGCCGACCAGCCCGAGGGCCAGGCTCATCGCCCGGATATTCTCCACGCGGGGCCGCAGCCCCGCGGGGTCGCAGGCTGACCGAGAACCCGCGGTCAGGATCCGTGCGCGACGTGCACTTTGTTGCCCCCAGACCGTTTGGCAGTATACTGCGCTCGGTCGACCGCTTCGACCAACGCCTCGACCGTTTGGCCGTCCTGCGGGAACGCCGCCACGCCGACGCTGAGCGTGACGGTCGTCATCACGTCACCGACGAGAATCAATGGATAGGCTTCCACGGCCCGCCGTAACCGCTCCGCGGTCTCCTGCGCGGGCCCCTTTGGCGTGCCAGGTAGCACGACCATGAATTCATCGCCACCGTGCCGCGCCACGACATCGGAGGGCCGGCTGCCGCGCCGCAACAGCATGGAGATCGTGCGCAGCACTTCGTCCCCCTGCTGATGGCCGTAGGTATCGTTGAAGCGCTTGAAGTGGTCGATTTCGAGCATAATCAACGCGAGCGGCTGCCCGTCACGACGGGCGCGTTCCAGCAACCGATCGAGGGCATCAAACAGGTAGCGATGGTTGTGAAGCTCCGTCAGCCCGTCGGTGATCGCCAGACGCTGCGCTTGCTCGTAGAGGTGGGCGTTCTGGATGGCGATGACCGCGTACGAGGCGAGGGTCATGAGCATATGCATATCACGCGCCCGAAATGCCGCGGGGCGGGCGCTCTCGACGTTGAAGACGCCGAGCACCTTCCCCTCAGCAATGAGCGGCACGGCCAGCTCCGAACGTGTGCGCGTGTCGAACTCGTGATAGCGTGAGTCCTGGCGCACGTCATCGACCGTGAGCGGCGTGCCGGTGCGGGCGACCCAACCGGTGATGCCGGTCGCCACAGGCAGGCGGGTGCCCACGAGCGATTGCTCGTGGCCGTAAGACGCTTCGACCGTCAGGTCACCGGTTTCGGGATCGACCATCAGCAACGCCCCGTTGTCGTAGCCGAAGGCCTTACAGGTCACCGACACCAGGCTGTCAAGGACGGTGCGCAGGTCGAGTGTTCCGCTCACCGATCGAGCCGCTTCGTAGAGCACCTGGAGCTCGTCGTGCGCCTTCCGAAGCTCTTGATAGAACGAGGCGTTGCGCACTGACACGCTGACCTGTTGGGAGAGGGCGCCCATCAACTCATACGTCCGCGGGGTGATGGGACGCACGCCCGTGCCTTCCATCATGATGACTCCGGTAACGGTGCCATCGAGCAAAATCGGCGCCGCGGCGCGGTTGGCCACGTCGAAGCCGCCGCCCGGGTCCTCCGGATCCTCGCGTACATTGCCGACAAACTCCGGCCGTCCGGTGCGGGCTACGCGGCCCATCAAACCCGAGGTGATGGGGAGTTCCGAGGGCATCTCAGAGGCACCGAAGCTTGCCTCCAGCCGGAACCATGCGCCTTCGACACGATAAAGGCTGACGTAAGGAGCGCCCGTCGCGCCCGCCAGTTCAACCACCGCGGTTCTAAACACTTCGTCCAGGTCGAGGGAAGCGCTCACGGCGCCAACGATCCGATTGAGCAGCGCCGCCTCGTCCCTACGCTGTTCGCTCTGCACGACCGCGGCCGTGCTTCTCATTGCTAGGGCCACTTGGTCTGCCAGCGACTCGGCCAGCCGCAGCGCGTCAGCGGGGTAGCGGCCGGTCGCGCCGTCGAAGAACGCGAGAATTCCCACCATTTGAGTCTGCGACCTGAGCGGGAAAAAGGCGGCCGATTTCACCAATGCCTTACTCGCGGCTTCGCGGAGGCCGCTGAAACGCGCGTCGGCGGTAAGGTTTGCCGAGAGCACGGGGCCGGTGGCGCCGGAAATCGCGCGGCCCAAGGAACCCCGCAGCTGATCGGACACCACGTTCACAAACGCCTGGTCGACGCCTCCGGCGAGCACTTCCTCGACCGGCCCTTGTCCGTCCCAGACCAGGAGCGCGCATCGATCGGCGTTGAGCACATCCCGGGCGCTCTCCGCAACCAGAGTGAACACCTCGCGCAGGCCCGCCGTCGTCCGCAGGCGGCGCGACATATCCACGATCGCCTCCAGCCGGCGGAGTTGCACCTGACCGGCAGCGTGGAGCCGCGCATGATGGATGGTGATGGCGCCCCGCCCAACGATCGCCTCCAGCAGTCCGATCTCACTCTCGCTGAACGGGCGGTTATCCGTGCGCACGATGGTCAATGCACCGACCGGCAGGCCCTGCCTTACGAGCGGAACCGTTACCGCACAGCGGGCATCGCGCAGCGCCGCCAGTGCCGGGCACGGGCTGGGGGTCTGCCGTAGATCCTCCCAGACGAGGGTCCGCCGCTCGCGGAACGCGCGCACGGCCTCGTGCAGCGCGCCGGCGTCATGATCCAGCCGGGTCCGCAGTTGTATGAATCCAGCGGGGTCCACCCCGACGGCTGCCACTCCGACGAGGTCGCGCGTCTCCTCGTCGAGAAGCGCAAGAAACCCGTAGCGTGCCTCCACGGTTTCCACGCATTGCATGACCAGATAGCGGCAGGCCTCGTCCGGATCGACCGTCGTGCCAAGCTGTAGGCCCAACCGCTGCAGCGTGGATGACCGATCGATCTGGCGTCTATGCTCCTCAAACATGTACGCATTGCGCACGGCCAGACCGGCCTGACCGGCGAGCGTGGTCAGCAGTCGCTCCCACCGGATCGTGTAATAGCCGCGCGCGCCTTTGCCGAGGGCGATCACACCCCACACCTCGCCGCCTGCAACGATGGGCACGACAAGCGCCGAGCGCACGGCCGCCCGGCCGAAGACCTCTTCGCCGCGCGAACTTCGTCGCTCATCCCGATCATAATCGCCTACCCGAGCGGCCCGGCCAGAGCGCAGCACATGGGCGGTGAGGCCCTCCGGCTCAACCTGGTCGGCGCGCTCGACGCCATCGGGTCCGCGATAATACGCCACCCGTGGCTTGCTCTGTCCTGGAAGCCGCAGGTAGATGATCAGAATGTCGCACGGGACGAGCCGCTCAGCGCTCGCGGCGATCATTTGCGTGATTTCATCGACCGAAAGATTTCGGGCCATCTCGGCCGCGGTCGCATACATCGTCTCGAGCTCCTCGGCCTCGCGCCGCCGGTTCGCGTACAACAGCAGCATGACGCTGATCATTGCCACGGGCAGCGTGATGAGGAGCGCAGAGGGAGGCAGACTGCCGGTGAGCACGAGCGCCGCGATGGTGCCAAGCGCGAAGAGCACGAACGTGTTGACCATCTGCAGGGCGATGTTGCTCCCGAGCACATCGACAAATGACGCGCGATGGCGTACGGCGAGTCTCCAGCTCGCCAGCATCGATGCGACGAACGCATAGCCGAAGGCAGCCGAGGCAATCGAGAGCGCAAAGGGCACATCGAAGTTGCCGCGCAGGATCGGCTGGGCCCACAGCGCCTTGGTGGGGGTGACGGCAAAGGCCAGCACACGGGCGGCCAACGTCGCGAGCATCGCCTGCCCTGCGTTGGCCACCGTAACGACGAGCGGACGGCGGTGTATGATCCCGTTGCCGAGGAAGAAGCCGACGCCGACAGCCAGGACGGTCGCGGGAGCGCCGAGAAGGACGAGGCCTGCCGCGGCGACGGCTGTTCCCAGGGTTTCGTATCCTCCCGCCGGCATGGGGGCTCGTACGGCGGTGGCCGCGATGGCGAGTATCGTCAGCGCGATAACCATCGGGTAGTCCGGCCAGTACGCGGCGGGCATGACCGCAATAAAGCCCGCAATACCGGCGAGAAATACCACCCAGGAGAACCCGGCCCCGTCCTCTCGCAGGGCGTCCCAGAACCGGCGCCCGAGGTCAGTCAGCATTGTCTGGCCGTTCCGGAGCCTCCATGCCTTGACCGCGCCGGATAAATGCTCGGATCCGGCGCTCGAATTTGACCCGGGGCATCAACACCCGCCGGCCGCATTTGAGGCATCGGATACCAATGTCCGCGCCAAGCCGGACAACCTCCCACTGATCGCTGCCGCAGGGATGGGTTTTGCGCATGCGCACGACGTCCCCGAGGACGATCTTTAGCACCGGCATGGTGCCAAAGCCTCCACTCCCGGCGGGGTCGGTGGCTGCATTGATGATGTACCCAACTCGCCGTTTAGCGAGTCGGAATCAGCGCGTCAACCGGGGCAAAATCATCCGATAGGATAGGCACGTCGTCTGTCGGAATTGGCGTCACATATAGGCTGGCCGCGGCGTCCTGGAACCGTTCGACGGTGACGACCCGGCGGTCTACCAGCGAGCGGGCCCGACGACGGATCTCCTCGGGCGGCAGGGCGGGCTCATCGGTCCCGACAACGATGATGTTGCGCAGCGCTGTCGGAGAGCCGTACTGTCCGAACTCCACCGGGAACACGTAAACGGTGCGATATACCTGCCGATAGGTCTTGTAGATTGCGCGGAACAGCCGGCTGCTGGGGCCGTCTAGGGCGCCGATAATGTTGGACGCCATCACACCGCCGGGGGCCAGCCGCGAGCGCGCCAGCGCAAAGAACTCCCGCGTGGCAAGGTGGAAGGGGATGGTGTCGATCAGGTACGCGTCGGTCAGAATGATGTCATAGCTTCCCGGGCTTCGGTACAGATGCAGCCGACCATCGCGGCTAGTGATCCTCAGGCGATCGCTTGCCTGGACTTCAAAGAAGCGGGCGGCGGTTGCGACCACCTCGGGGTCGAGCTCCGCCACGTCCATTACCACCTGGGGGTAGTCGGCCACGTAGCGGTCCGGCACGGTCCCCCCGCCGAGGCCGATCATCATCACCCGGCGCGGCTCGCGAACGAAGATCAACGGGAGGTGGAGGTAGTCGGCGTAGGCGAATACCGTCCGGCGCGGGCGCTCACGGTCTCGCGCGCTCTGCCAGTAGTTGTCCAGCTTCAAATAGCGGGTTGAGCCCTCGTCGGAGACCGTGATCCTGTGATACACCGTGTCGCGGGCATAGATCGTCGGGGCGGCCCTCGGAGCAGGTCGGGCCACGCCGGTTGCGAGCAGTACGGCCAGCGCCACACCGGCGACGCCCGCAGCCAGCCGGCGCGAGGCCAGCCATCCCAGCACGGCCATCGCCATGAGCAGGAATCCCATCAGGGTGATGATGGCACGCACGCCTAGAAAGTTGATCAGCACGAACGACGTGACCAGCGTGCCAACGATCGATCCGACCGTGCTGATAGCATATAAGGATCCGGCGGTCTGACCCACCGTTGTCACGGCCCGGGCGCGCAGGCGCACGGCGAACGGGGAGACCATCCCCATAACAATGCTGGGGATGACAAACAGCGCGATGGCGCCCGCCAGGGGGTTCAGTTGCGGCCCCAGGTCGGCTCGTGCAATGGCGTCCAGGACCGAGGGTGCGAACAGAGGAATCGGAACGGTGAGAAGGCCCGCGAGAAACACAATCCCGGAGAACAGCGCGGTGGACGGATACCGATCGGCGAGCCGGCCGCCGGTCGCGTATCCGAGGCTGAGGGCCGCCAGGAAAACACCGATGAGGCTGCCCCACACGTATACCGAATTGCCAAAATACGGGGCGAGCACCCGGCTGGCGATGATCTCCAGCGCCAGGAGCACACCTCCGCTGGTAAATACGATGACCTCGAGAATGGGTACGCCACCTCCTCTAGTGCGTGGGCTCTCTAACATGCTCTCATACACATGCAGAAAAACCTAGACGTCATTCATCGCTATTCGACAGCGGTGACTCAGCCGACTTCCGCACCGACCGTTGTCTCGAAGATGAGACGGTCACCCTTAAAATCGACAACAATGGTCTGCCCCGGCCGGATCTCGCCTGCCAGAAGCTTGCGCGCAATCGGATTTTCGATCTCACGCTGAATCAACCGGCGTAGCGGCCGCGCGCCAAAGTCCGGACTGTACCCCTCCCGGGCCAGGTGCCGCCGGGCCGCGTCGGTTACTTCGACGCCGATACCCTGAGCCGCCAACCGCGCGGCGAGCCCGCGAATCTGCAGCGCCACGATCTCGGCCAGCTGCTCCTCGGACAGCGGACGGAACACGATGATTTCGTCAATGCGGTTAATGAATTCCGGGCGCATCGCCTTGTGCAGCTCGCCGAGCACCATGACGCGCGCCATCTCAAACGCGGCGGCATCCTTGGGATCCAGGCCTTGCAGGTGCCGGCTGCCCAGATTGCTCGTCATGATAATGACGGTGTTCTTGAAGTCGACGACCCGCCCGTGCCCATCGGTCAACCGGCCATCATCCATAACTTGAAGAAGAAGGTTGAACACGTCCGAGTGAGCCTTCTCGATCTCGTCGAACAGCACCACACGGTACGGACGACGCCGGACGGCCTCGGTCAACTGACCGCCTTCCTCAAAGCCCACGTACCCGGGCGGGGCGCCCACCAACCGGCTGACGGTGTGCCGCTCCTGATACTCCGACATATCGAGACGCACCATGGCGTCCTCGTCGTCGAACAGCTGCTCGGCCAGCGCCCGCGCCAGCTCGGTCTTGCCTACGCCGGTGGGACCCATGAACAAGAACGAGCCGATCGGACGGCGCGGGTCCTTGAGGCCTGCCCTGGCGCGACGGATCGCATCCGCGACCGCGGTCACGGCCTCATCCTGCCCAATGACGCGCGCGTGGAGGCGCTCCTCAAGCGTGAGGAGCTTGGCCATCTCGCCTTCGAGCAACCGGTGCACCGGAATGCCGGTCCACCGCGCCACGACCTCGGCGACTTCGTCCGCGGTGACTTCCTCGTTGAGCAGCCGGCCCTCCTGATGTAGCATCTTCAGCCGCTCTTCTTGCTCCCGCAGCTCACGCTCCAGCTCAGGGATTGTGCCGTAGCGTAAACGGGCGGCTTCCTCGAGGTTGGAGCGCCGCTCCGCCTCCTCGATCTGGTGCCGCGCCTCTTCGATCTTCTGTTTCGTGGCGCGGATCGCCGCAATCGCCTGCTTCTCCTGCTCCCACTTGGAACGGATCGCCTGGGACCGTTCCCGCAGCGACGCCAGCTCCTCCTCCAGGCGGACCAACCGATCTCGGCTGGCGGTGTCCTTTTCCTTGCGCAGGGCCTCGCGCTCGATCTCCAGCTGCATGATCCGGCGGTCGACCTCGTCGAGCTCGACCGGCTTGCTATCGATCTCCATGCGCAGTCGGCTGGCTGCCTCGTCCATCAGGTCGATGGCTTTGTCCGGCAGAAATCGGTTACTGATGTACCGATCCGAAAGCGTGGCGGCAGCGATGACGGCGCTATCGGTAATGCGGACGCCGTGATGAACCTCGTAGCGTTCCTTCAGGCCGCGCAGGATACTGATGGTCTCTTCGACCGACGGCTCGCCGATCAGAATCGGCTGAAACCGGCGTTCGAGCGCCGCGTCCTTCTCGATGTGTTTGCGGTACTCATCGAGCGTCGTCGCGCCGATCGCGTGGAGCTCGCCGCGCGCCAGCATCGGCTTCAAGATATTCGCGGCGTCGATCGCCCCCTCGGCGGCTCCGGCACCCACCACGGTGTGCAGCTCATCGATGAAGAGGATGATCTGGCCCTCCGCCGCAGTGACCTCACGGAGAACCGCCTTTAGACGGTCCTCGAACTCGCCTCGGAACTTCGTGCCGGCGACAAGCCCGCCCATATCGAGCGCCACCACCCGCTTGTTGCGCAGCCCTTCGGGCACGTCCCCGCGCACGATACGCTGCGCCAGGCCCTCGACGATCGCGGTCTTGCCCACTCCAGGGTCGCCGATGAGCACCGGGTTGTTCTTCGTGCGGCGGCTCAAGACCTGAATGACCCGTCGGACCTCTTCGTCGCGCCCGATGACCGGATCCAGCTTGCCCGCTGCAGCCAGCTGGGTCAGGTCTCGACCGTAACGCTCCAGCGCCTGATATTTCGATTCGGGGTTGGGGTCGGTGACACGCGCCTGGCCCCGAACGTCCTCGAGCACACCGTAGAGCCGCTCGGCGGTCACGCCGAGCTCTGCGAGGATTCGACCGGCCGCGCTGTCACGATCCGCCACCAAACCGAGGAGCAGATGCTCGGTGCTGACGTATTCGTCCCGCAGGCGTTCGGCTTCACGTTGAGCGCTCTCCAGCACGCGCGCCATCTGCGGCGATAGCATGATGCCGCCCGCGGCGGCGGCGCCGCCCTGCACGCGAGGACGCCGGTCCAGCTCTGCGGTGAGGCGCGTGCGCAGGATGCGGGGATCAACATTGAGGCGCAGCAGCAGCTGGGGTACGAGCCCCTCTTGCTGGTTGATGAGCGCCAGCAGCAGATGCTCGGCGTCAACAGCCTGATGTCCGCGCGCGGTGGCGTCCTGCTGGGCCGCCAGCAAGGCCTCCTGGGCTTTCTCGGTAAGCTTGTCGAATCGCATGGCCATGGCGCTCGCTCCTATGCCTTCATCCCCGCTCGGGGGTCATCGGTGCGCGCCTTCCGAAGTGCTTCGAACAGTTCGCGCTCTCGCTTGGACAGCTCGGTCGGGGTGACGACCCTCACGCGGACGTACAGGTCGCCGCGTTGCCCCCCGCTCCCAGGCATCCCCAGGCCCTTCAACCGGAGGCGCCTCCCCGTTTGCGTGCCGGGCGGCACCGTGACGGTGACCTTGCCGTCGAGGGTGGCCACATCGATCTGTCCTCCCAGCGCCGCCTCGCTCATCGTAATTGGCACTTCGATCGTGAGATCGTCGCCCGAGCGTTCAAATAACGGATGCGGCGCCACGCTGATGGTAAGGAAGACGTCCTCACCGTCAGCGGCTCCGGGCAGGCGGATTGTTTGTCCTGTCCGCACGCCGCGCGGAATCTCCACGTCCACGCTGCGTCCGGAGGGGAGGCTGACCCGCCGGCGGGTGCCTTTGAAAGCCTCCTCCAGCGTGATCTCGGCAACGCTCTCCAGCCTGGGCCGCACCGCGCTGCCGGCCGAGCGCCCAACCCCGCCAAACAACTGTTGAAAGAAGTCGGAGAACCCGCCTCCGCGCCCGAAGATCTCTTCAATTTCTTCGGGGTCGCCCACGACGGTGTAGCCGCCCGGGCCGCCGCCCCATCGCTGACCCCTGCCGGCCCTCCCGCGTCCGAACAGATCGTCCAGAGGGACGCCGCCGTTTTTGTAGGCATCATAGATCTGGTCGTACTCGGCACGCTTCGCCGGATCCGCCAAGGCCTGGTGGGCCTCATTGATCTCCTTGAACCGGTCCTCGGCACCCTTGCGCTTGTTGACATCGGGGTGAAATTCCCTCGCCAGGCGGCGGAATGCCTTGGTGATCGCCTGCTGATCGGCTTTGCGGTCAAGGCCCAGGGCCTTGTAGTAATCCTTGAACTCCATCGGGTCAGAGCGCGCGGCAGGCGGGCTACTGCGCGACGCGCACCCGAGCGGGCCGCAGGACTTCGTCGCCCAGCAG
>Ga0187893_10007368_pt1 | contig 18078 bp, 12 predicted proteins | sample MA1701074metaG_FD_139574 | JGI IMG/M metagenome (GOLD analysis project Ga0187893, IMG submission 139574) | White microbial mat communities from a basaltic lava cave in the Kipuka Kanohina Cave System on the Island of Hawaii, USA - MA170107-4 metaG ... | reverse complement strand
CATTCTGAAGAAGTAACTGTTCGAGCAGGAAAGTCGAATCTCCCGACGATCCGCCACCGATGTTGTCGCCCGTGTCCATCAGCGCCACCGGGAACTTCGGCGCCTTCATGGCGCGGCGCACCGCTTCGGCCGCGTCCGGAACATTCAGCCGGATGCGGTCGCGATCGGACCACAGCAGGTCCGCAATCCGTTGAGCTTCGCGTTTGGCTAGCGGTGGATCGTTGTCGGTGGCGATTACGACCGCGGGACCGATCCAGGGCACGTCACTGTACTGATAACCGCCGGGCGCCGACGCCGCCAGGATTCTCGGATTGTCCTTCTCCAGACGGATCGTCTCATCGGTGACGGTTTTGTACGGCTCGGCGTAGGTGTTCTGGAAAATGATGTTGTAGATCATCGGCGGCTTGGCCACGGCCTGCACCGGCCTGATCTCCTTGCGAACGACGCGTCCCATCAGCCGCGCCGCCTGCATGCCACGATCCTTGGTATCAAGATGGGGATTCTGCTTATATGTGATGAGTACAGTCGTGAGCCGAACGATTTCGGGCGACACGTTGGCGTGATAGTCGTGCGTGACGATGATGGGAAAATCTGGTCCGAAGTGTTTCCGCAAACGCCGTACCGTCTCTTCGTCGCCATGCGGATAGGAATCGACCACCATCGCGCCGTGGAGAGCGAGCAGAAGGCCATCGAGCTTGCCCGATGCCTTCAGCTTGTTGAGAAGACGCGTGAAGATTGTGTTATAGCAATCGTCCGTGAGCGGACCTTTCGGGGTTGCGTCGGCGTCAAAAATGGGGATCACTTCCAGACCCGCTTCATCTGCCCCCTGTAGAAAGCCGGCGATCTCGGTGGAGGCGCGACGCCAACGCTCGAGGAATCCGTTGCCGGGCGCCGGTTCTTCGATGCGGTAATCCGCCAGAGTGGTTTTGGCGGCGTTGAAGGAGTTGGATTCGTGCATGAATCCGGCGACGGCCACCCGCGGTTTCTGGGCAAGGATCAGACCCGGAAGAAAGCCCAGGAGAAGGAATGACCGCATGAAGAGAATGTACTACGCGGCGCGCTCACCTCGCCGGTATCAGATTAGGACTTCCCGTGTACACGCCGATCCAATGGTTGCGGAAGTTCAAATGAGGATCAGCGGCCACGGACGGCATGTGACAACTCGTACAATCCGGAGAGGCATCCGCAAGACAGACCTTCGCTGGAGGGCGGCGATCTCCCGTGTGGCAGGACTTGCACTTCCCGCTGTAGTAGTCCGGATCGTTGCGGCGCAACAGCTCATGCGCCGGATGACAGCTCAAGCAAGAGAGCGCACCGCCGCTCGAGCGGAAGCACCTACTCTGCTCCAGGTAGGGCGGCTGATGGCGTACGTTCCAGGGATTGGTGAAGTCGTTCACCCCAGGACCGCCATCGGGTGAGCGGTGACAGGAACCACAGAAACGATTCAGGTCGCCGGCGGTCATCGAGCGTGGATTGCGAATTGACCCCTTGGCCGGCTTGGCAGCGTGAAGCTGGCCGGGTCCATGACAGGCTTCGCAACGGACCCCCGTCTCGTTGATCTCCAAATCCCCCTTGGCCAATACGGTCACAGGGCCGGTGGAATGACACTGGAAGCAGGCTCTAATATTCGGCGCCGGACCTTGGAGCCGGAAAGTCTGCCCGGCAGCTTCAAGCAGAGTTCTCGAAGGCAGCGCGCGATGCCCGGGTGACAGGTCGAAGGAGTCCGCGCCGGCGTAGTAACTGAAGGCGTGCTCGAGGTAGGAATCGCCGGCGATGCGGCTGACGAAAGTAACGCCATGTGTGCCCGAGCCAAACGCCCACTCGACAGGGATCTCCATCTCAGCGTCCGCTTTCGCCACCCGGATCCGAAAATCGCGCTGAAGAATGAACCGGAATCCCATCGGCCTATGGAGCGGCTCTTCCCGGAAGAATCGTGATGCCAGAGGATGTTCACGCGCAGGAAATAACGTCCTGGCATGGCCGGATGCGGACTGGCGCTCGAACTGCGCCCTATGGCAGGACCGGCATCCCGTGGCGCCAGTGTATCCGTCGGCGGCAAGCAATGCCAGGCCAATGGCTGCGACGGGTGTCAATACTGGATCCGAAGACCGAGCGTAGCCGTCCGCGGCAGGTTCTGGCCCGTGGATCGGCCGAAGAGCCCGCTCGCAAGGTCGTTGCTTGGATTGGTCAGGTTGACGCGGTTCAACGCGTTGAAAATCTCTCCCCGGACTTCGAACCTTGCCCCCTCGGACGTGAACCAGGGAATTCGAACGCCCTTGATGATTCCCAGATTCACATTGGCCAGGCCCGGCCCGTCAAAAGTGTTGCGCCCGAGCGTGCCCTGGCGGCCAGGGGTAGGTCGCGGAAAATCGGTTGGGAGGAACAGCCCATTGATGAACCGGCTACGTTCCGCCGAAATGGAGTTGCCAAATGAGGGAGTATCCGGCGGGTCATAGTTATAGCCGTCCGCATTGAAGTCGCCTGATGGATAGGGCGCTGACGTAACTACCGTAAACGGCCGGCCGCTGCTGAAGATCGTGATCGCTGAAAGATTCCATCCGCCCAGCGCCTTCGACTTCCATCCCGTTTTCCAGGGATCCGGCGACTCCCAAACGGTATCGATCGCGAGGCGCCGTCCCACATGATAGTCCGAGCGCCCGCGTTGTCCGGGAATGTCCAGAGCGTTGAAGACGTTTTGTCCACCGCCGACTCCATTATCGTTGCTGCTGGTGAAATCGAGCGCCTTGCCGAAGGTATAGATCCCGCGGACGGACCAACCCCGGCTGAACCGCCGCCCGAGCATGAGACTGCCGAGGTGTCCATCGGATTCCCCGATCAGGCTGCCATAAATGATCGGCCCGAAGCTGGAGTTGAGGCGGGTCAAGCGGCCGTTGTTGATGACCAGGTCGCCCGGGAAGCGGTTCATATTGGTTTGCGCAAACAGATTTGCGCTGTGAGTGCCAAGATAGTCCGCTTCCAACGTGAAGCTGGACCCGAGGCGGCGTTGAATACTGAACGACCAATTATGCGTGAGAGGCTGGTCGGGGCGAAGCTCCATTCCACCCACGGTAGTGGCAATCCCAACTAGGCCGCCTTTGGAATCCACTTGAATCCGAAGGTCTGGCGGAAGCGGAAAGTTCATGCCTTCGGCTCCGCCCAGCGCGTAGCTGAAGCGGGCATTCTGCAATACTGTGAGGGAGGGCAATGCAAAGGCAGGAGGATTCTCTCCCGCGTTCGAGACATAGGAAAGGTTCGCCACACGGTTATAGTAAATTCCGTAGCCTCCGCGAACGGCTGTCGAGCCGTTGCCGAACACATCCCACGCAAAACCGAACCGGGGCGCCCAACCCGAGGGACGGTTGTCCGTCACGTAACCTTTGTCGAGAACGACCATCGATCCGGAGACGATCTGCTCTCGAAGGGTCGCGCCCGAGCCGGTCCGGAAATAGGGAAATGGAATTTGGCCGTTCTGCGTGGTGGCCCAGTGACCGAAGTAGTCCCATCGCAGCCCGAGATTCAAAGTAAGGCGCCTGGAGAGTTTCCAGTCGTCCTGGACGAAACCGCCGATGTAAATCATTCGCGCGCGCCGGTAAGTCTCGCGCGCCACCTGCCCGGTACTGAGATTCACGGCAGGACCGGACTGGGAGAACGGAAGATCCTGAGCGAAGTCGAGAAGATTTGAGAAAGTAAAGCTGGGGCGAGTGATGTTCAGGGAGCGGTTCTGTTCGCCGCGCTGGCGATCGATTTCGACGCCCAGCCGGACGTTATGATTCCCCCGAATCCAGGAAAGCACTTCGCGCCAGGAAAAGTTATTGTGTGCCCAGCCGAGGGGTCCCTGGCTGAAACCGGCTCCGAGTCCCGTGACGGAAACGTTGGGAAGGTCTTTGTCGTCTGCCGTACCCGGGTTGCCGCCCGCGGCACGAACGTAGGACATCGAGACTTCGTTCAGCAGGGAAGGTGAGATAGTGCGAGTCCAGTTAAGCTTGGCGAAGATCCCTGTGTTCGGGGTGACGACGCGATAGATGGGGCGTGCGTTGGCTTGCTGCGCCTCGGGTTTAGAGCGAAACCAGTTGAAGTAGATACGATCCTTGTAACCCTCAAAATTATGATCGACGCGCACATTCCACTGAGTGGCTGGGCGATCCGGGCTCTGATCGATAAACGCCGTTCCGACCACCGGCAGGTTGTCCGGGAAGCGCTCCGAAGGAAACCGGCCTGGATTCGTGGTGCGCACGCGGGCCGCGTTCCAGATGTCGGTAGTGGGCACTTCCGCGGCCGGTGCACGCGTCAGAAAGCGCGCGGCCAGGGAATTGGGAAAGGTTCGATTGACGAAGTCGCGAAACTCCGGCGTCTCGACTCGAACGACGTCGGTCCGCCCTTCGGAAGACCGCAACAGGGAAAGGCCGCCAAACAGGAAGGTCCGGTCCCGGACCACAGGGCCGCCGGCTGTAAAACCGAATTCGTTGCGGCGGTAAACCGGAATCGGTGTGACGGGCCGGGTCTGAAAGATGGTTCGGGAAGTGAGCTTGTTGTTGTTGTGGAACTCCGAGATCGTGCCGTGAAATTGGTTTGTGCCGCTCTTGGTGTAAACCTCAATCAATGCGCCACTGTTGCGGCCTTTCTCAGCCGAGAACGTGTTGGCGGAAACGCGCACCTCCTGCACCGTGTCGGGTTCAGGGGTGATGTTCACGATTCCATCCCGCGAGTTCCCGTTTACGCTGGCGCCGTCCACTTGGTACTCATTAGCTTCCTGCCGCTGGCCCCCGGCGTTAATTTGAAACCCCGGTTCGGTTTGGAAGCTGTCCTGGCTTGTCGAGCCGGAGCCCGTGGCTCCACCAAACAGTCCGCCGGAGCCCGTGATCCCGGGAGCAAGAGCCGCGACGCCTCCGTAGATATTGCGGCCCAACATGGGCGCATTCTCGATCGTTTTGGTTTCGATTGATCGGGAGACTTTGCTCGCACCCGTCTCGACAGCCGCGGCCGCCGCCGTAATCTCGACTGTCTGCTTCTGCTCCCCCACCGGGAGAACAGGATAGAGGGTGCGCAGTTCGTTGCCTTCGAGCACGAGCCCGGTCTGCGCCCAGGACTGAAAACCGGTGTGCCGTACTTCCACGCGGTACGTCCCCGGCGGCAATTGCGTGATCCGGAAGAAGCCGCTTTCGTTAGTCCGCGCACGCAAGGTGACCTGCGTGTTCTCGTTGACGACCATGATCTCAGAGCCTTGCACTACAGCGTTCGCTGGATCGTGAACGGTGCCCTCAATGCCGCTGGTGAATTGGGCCAGCAGAAAGTTGCCGGCCAAGATGGCCAAACAGATTATACGCATTCGTAGCCCCTTAGTCACAGGTATCTTTTCGCAAACTGCAATCGTTGTCAACTGACTCAGTTTATTTAGCGATTCGGATACGCTGCCGGAGCGAATCTACTTGAAGGTCCTTCTCATACTGAAGACGCAGCCGGTTCGCCACGGCGGTTGCCTCTTGCTCGCGACCCATCTTCCGCCAAGCGGTCATGAGCTGGCTGAGAGCGACCCGGCTGTCTGGATCCAGCCGCAGCGCTGTCTCGAGTTCCTGAGCCGCTCGACCGGCATCGCCCTGCCGAAGGTAGAGCGTACCCAGCGCTGCATGGGCTCTCGCGAAATCCGGCTTGGCTCGAATCGCACGCTGCAGCGCATCGCGGGCATCGCTGAAACCGGGCAGTTGCGGAGTAACTCCTTCGCGCAGCAGCGAATCAGCCAGCAGATAATTCAACGTCGGATCGTGCGGAGCGAAGGCGAGTTTCTCTCGTAACAGCTTCGTGGCTCCTTCAACGCGACCTGTCTGACTCAGGAGAACACTCAGGCCCATGGACGCATACGCCTGATCGGGCTGGAGCTCGGCTGCGCGGTCGAAGTCGGCGGTGGCCTTATCGAACTCGGCCATTTGGGCGTACAGAGCACCCCGCATTGCATGGAGCCGCGCCGATGCAGGGATGTTTCGCAATCCCACATCGAGCACCTCCCGGGCGACATCCAACGAATCGTGTTTCTGACACAGGATCGCCAGATCCAGATAGTTGCGCTCATCGCGGGGATCCATCCGGGCTGCTTGGCGAAGCGAGGAAATCGCCGCCTCGATCTTACCGGCCGCCACTTGCGCCGCGGCGAGCAGATTGAGCATACCAGGATCGATGGAGGAGAACAGTGGACCGAGCGTCGTAATAGCGGCCGCTGGCTGGCGAGCCTGCAGTTGGGCAACTGCGAGGTTATAGCGAGCATTGGAATGAGCAGGATTGGAGAGGAGCAGGGATTCAAAGACTCTGACTGCCTCCTCGGGCCTGCCAAGCTCGAGCAGGCAGTGGCCGAACTGGGACGACGCCAGATCGTTGCCACTCACCTGTCCGCGGCTTTTCTCAAAGTGCTCGACAGCTCCCCGGCAATCGTTCGCCTCAAAAGCCAGTACTGCGGCCATCGCGTGACCAGCTCCGCTGGTTGGCTCCAGACGCAGGAGGCTTCCTAAATAAGTAGCCGCGCGCGGGTCGCGCGAACGATAGGCAGCCTCGGAAGCTCCCTTCAGAGCGGGAAGGAAGTTCTGGTCAAGCTGTAAGGCGCGGTCGAAGCTGGCGATGCTCTCCTTATCGCGCGCCAGACCTGACAGGGCGAGGCCTTTGGCCGTCCAAAGCCGGGCATCACGCGGATGGCTTTTGAGAAGGGAATCGGCCATGCGGAGTGCGTCCTGGAAGCGGCCCGTGCTGAGAGCGCTCGCGAGAGAGTCGGCCGCCGCCCCCGGGAGGCACAACAGCAGGAAAACTGCCGGAGCGGCGCTCATTTTCACGCCAGCATCATACCATCGTGGCGCGGACTACTGAGCCGGCTGGAAGGCCGGCTGCGGTGAGGACTTGGCCGCCCCAAAAAAATGACAACAGTTAAAGAATGGGCAGGAGGACATCGTCGAGGCTGCTGTCGTCGAGGTCCGAAAGAATCACGTTCCGGTGGAGCGTCCATCGTTCGGTGTGTTCGAGCTTTTCTCCCGGACCGAGTCTGGTGAGAGGCCCGAGCGTCTCCAGTTCCAGTGTCGTCCCGTTCGCGAATGTCTCATAGGAACATCCGAAGTCCGGGTACTCCTTCGATCGATCGGCGTCATAGCGTTTGAGGAAGAGTTCATTGTTCAGCAAGTACGCTCCCCAGGTCTGCTCATTGAAGAGACCGAGCTTGGTGGGTTCGGGACGAGTCACGTCCTGGCGAAGCAGCATATATTTGCGCGTGAATGTCCAACGAGGGTCCGACAAATCCGAGAACGCCCACATCACCAGCGGATGAGTCGGCGCAAGGCATTCGGGATGCGTGCCACGCGGAGGAAATCCAGTGATGCCAAGACCACCCGGAGCCATCATCGTCAGCGCCCAAGCCGAAACATCAATGGGCCATGCCAGCGTGTTCTCTATGCGATGCATCACCGTGACACCCGAGCCTACGCCGGCGATGCGGACACGGATTTGCTTACGCAGCTCGGACCCAGGCTCAACCGGCGCTGTCGCCTCAATGCTCGGCCCTTGGATAGAGATGTGGACAGGGAAATTGTCGGCCGCGTACGTTCGAGTGAGATCTTCCGGCGCGCTCCACAGGCGATGGCCGCCGCGCGGCATGAATTCGTGCTCGGCGGAACCGCCAAGCTGGTCCGGCAGCTCGAGAAAAAGATTCTGCCCTCCCACAAAGCCGTAACGAATCACACGAGGGCCTACGTCACTCGTGAGGATGAGTTCGGCTTCGCCGTTGGTGACACGGTAGGAGTTAGGCCAACCGGCCCATGAGACTCTCTCGATCGAGACGCTCATCGGCCCATCCAGCCGCCATCCACCACCACGATTTCGCCGCTTACGTAATCGGAGGCATGGGAAGCGAGGTACACCGCGGTCCCCTTGAAGTCATCTGGAACACCCCACCGGCCGGCGGGAATGCGCGAGAGAATCGCCGGGTTGCGCACGGGATCCTTTTGTAGGGCTTCCGTGTTGTCGGTCGCGATATAGCCGGGCGCGATTGCGTTTACTTGGACACCCTTCCCCGCCCACTCGTTGGCGAGCGCTTTCACCAGCGAGCCAATCGCCCCCTTGCTGGCGGCATAGCCGGGCACCGTGATCCCTCCCTGGAATGTAAGAAGGCTCGCGGTGAATATGATCTTTCCCGAACCACGCGCAATCATATCCTTCCCGAATTCCCGCGCCAGCACAAACTGCGAGTTCAGGTTGATCTCGAGGATCCTGTCCCAGTACTCATCTGGATGTTCGGCGGCCGGCTTGCGAAGTACTGTGCCGGCGTTGTTCACCAGAATGTCGACCAGCGGATTCTCGGCTTTCACCTTCGCGATGAAAGAATAAACTGCCTCGCGCTCGCTGAAGTCGCATTGATAGCCGCGGAACTCCCGTCCGAGCGAAGTAACGGACTTTTCGATGGCGCTTGCCGGCTCCATCTGGGCCGAGACACCGATAATGTCGGCGCCGGCTTCGGCCAGGCCTTCGGCCATCGCTTTTCCGATTCCGCGGCGGCAGCCGGTGACGAGCGCGGTTTTCCCCTCAAGTTTGAACAGATCAAGAACTGGCATGAGAGGAGCCAGTGTACCAAGTCAGAGGAGAAGAGCGCCTTCATGACGAAGGAGCCACGCTTTGCGGTCGAGTCCGCCGGCGTAGCCGGTGAGCTTCGAATTTGTGCCGATCACGCGATGACACGGCTGAATGATGGCGACGGGGTTCTGCGAGTTCGCCAGTCCCACTGCGCGCGTGGCTTTCGGCCGTCCGATCCTTTGCGCCAGTTGCCGATAGCTCTGTGTCGCGCCCGCTGCGATGGTGCGCAGCGCGGCCCACACTTCCCGCTGGAATCCGGTGCCATGCACGTCGACTTGAATCGAATCCACCGCGCGCACTTCTCCGGAGAAGTACGCTTCCACCCTGCGCCGTGATTCAGATACGCGGCCATTGGAGTGGATCGTGTAAGTCCCGAACTGCCGGGTGAGCAGGCTGTTCATGCGGTCGTCGTAGCCCTGAAAATCCAGCGCGCAGACGCCGTTCGGCGACGAGACAAGGTAGATGCCGCCGATGGGCGACGGGAATTCCTCCAAATATAGTTCGAGATTCATGCGAGTTTACTCCATAGGGTCATCGCGGCGTAGGCGCGCCAGGGACGCCATTCTTCGCTGCGGCGTTCGAGATCCACGGGGGACAAACTGATCGCCTTGCAAAGGCCCAGGTCCGAGGCGGGGAATGCGTCCGGATGGGACAGGGCGCGCATGGCAATGTAGTGCGCGGTCCAGTCGCCGATGCCGGTCAGTTGTTTGAGCGCCCGGACCGCTTCGTCCAGATGCGCAAGACTGTCGAACACGATGTGCTTTTCGGCGATCGCTCGGGCAAGGCCCGAGATCGCAGCCGCGCGTGCTTTCGGAATTCCAATGGCGGTGAGATCCGCGTGTGCGACTGTAGAGGGTTCCGGGAAAATGCGATTTGGGGGATCGGGCGCGTTGAGATCTGCGCCCAGTTTGGCGACAAGCCGCCCGGCAAGCGTTGTCGCTGCCTGCACCGACACTTGCTGCCCCAGAATGGCGCGGACAGCCAGCTCGAACGCATCCCATGCGCCTGGCACGCGGATTCCGGTTGGCGGATTCAATTCAGCGAGATGCGTCGCGATCACGGCGGGATCGGCGTCGAGGTCGAACACCCGGCGCAGGCGGAGCGTGATCTCGCGGAGTGGAGTCACCTGGTCGAGTTCGATTTCGGCAGTGAGAGAATTTCCAGCCGATGGCGCAACCGTCACCCGGCCGATGTGATCGCCGATGCGGAACGTGCGCCGGTACCGTTGCGGAGTGGCGGCCTCGATTCCCGGAATGGCACGCCGCGCAAGAAAGCCGATGAGGCCGGCCCAATCATAGGGGGGCCGGAACGGAAGCTTCAGCGTCAAGGGTCCTCGCAGGGACGAAGCCGCCCGCCTCAGTTCGCGGGGCGCGCAGCCGAAAGATTGGCGGAACGAGGCATGGAAGCGCCGAAGACTGGAAAAGCCGGAGGCGAACGCGACGTCCGTCAGGGGAAGAGACGTATCTCGAATGAGTTGGCGCGCGAACAACAGCCGGCGTGACTGCGCCACGGCGATCGTTGAGGCTCCCAGTTCTTCCTGAAACAGGCGTCGCAGGTGGCGTTCGCCGATGCCGAGCCGCGCGGCGAGATCTTCCACGTTGCCGTTGTCCAGTGAGCCTTGGTCGATCAGCCGGAGCGCGCGGAGGACCGTGTTCGACGTTCCGTTGGCGGCGGGGAGGTGCGGCGCGACTTCCGGGCGGCAGCGTAAGCAGGGACGGAATCCCGCTTCGAGGGCGGCGGCGGCGGAGCGAAAGAAGTGGCAGTTGGCGGCCAGTGGAGTCCGGGCCGGGCAAACAGGGCGGCAAAAGACGCCGGTGGTGCGGACCCCCGTGAAGAACAGGCCGTCGAACCGCGGATCGCGGGTGCTGAGCGCGCGATAGCAAATCTCAGGATCGAGCTCCATGGTTTTAGTATGCTGCATCGGCGCGAAGAAACTCGCCGTTTTCGGTCATGAATGTTGCTGCGATCACGCGGGTGCTATGCTGACAGTCAGAGGCGTAGCCTTTCATGGCATTCGGAACTTACGGCGGCCGGGCCTGGCAGCAGGGATACGTTCGGAACACGAGCTACTTCCCGCCCGGAGTCAAGTGGCTGTTGATCGTCAACTGCGCCCTGTTCATCGCCTACTTTTTTGCCATTCGCACCGGATTTGGCGCTCTGTTCAGTCCCTTCTGGCTCAGCCTTAGTTGGGTGACGGGAATGCTCGCTATTTGGCAATTGGTCAGCTACATGTTCCTTCACGACCCGGGCGGGTTCGGGCACATCCTCTGGAACATGTTGGCGCTTTGGATGTTCGGCAAGGATCTCGAAGCCACCTGGGGAACTAAACGCTTTCTCCAGTATTATTTTGTTTGTGGCGTAGGCGCCGGACTATGTGTGCTGTTGATGAGCGCGCTGTTCGGGAGTCCGGAATCGCGCACCATCGGCGCGAGCGGAGCCATCTACGGTCTGTTGCTCGCATTCGGGCTGCTATTTCCCGAGCAGCCGATCCTGTTCTTTTTCCTGTTCCCGATTCCGGCCAAGTATTTCGTGATGATTATCGGCGCCGTTTCGTTCATGCTGACATTCGGGTCGACGGGCGACGGTGTGAGTCACGTAGCGCACCTGGGTGGAATGGTGTGGGGGTTCCTCTATCTGCGATACCGGTATGACCGGCTGGATCTCATCGGTCCGATGCTGAAGAAGTATCAGGACTGGAAGCTGCAGCGGGCGCGCCGGAAGTTCCAGGTGTACATGAAGAAGCAGGAGCGGGATCGCGACCGCTGGGTACACTAGCCTCTAGAATTCCATCGCGTTCGAGAGCGCATCCCCAACCCTAAGACGAACCGTCCCACCGGCGATTCCTTCCGGCAGCTGGAGGATTACCTGATATCGGCCGGGCTGGTACGCCATCAAGCCAGCGAAAACCGGCTCGATTTCGTGGTTGCCGATCAGCACCCGGGCAGGCAGCTCGACACTAGGCAAATCGTTTGGGTCGGCGCCGGAGCCTGCGGGAAGATCCGAGCGGATCAGGCCCAGACCAGTAGCCTGAATCTCCAAAAGCCGTCCGTTTTGATTCAGGCTCACGATCACCGGGTGCGCGGCTAACCAGTCCACCTGAATGTTCTCCGATTCGAGTCCCGAATGGCGCACCTGGATTTCCCAGCGCTCCACGCGTGCGTAAGGGAGTTGGATCCGCACCTGGCCGGGCGCCATGGACAAGAGCGGAGCGGCTATGCCGTTGACGAGTACTTGAGCTCCGCCAAGCCTTACAGGAAGCGGCACTTCCGGAGCGTAGGATTCGAGAAGCGCAAGCCGGGAGCCATAAATCGTGAGGAAATCGCCGGGCGCGGCGCTGACAAGATCCGTTCGCGCCGGGCGCGGCAGGGCGTTGGCGAAATCTTCGGCCTTCAAGCCGAGATCAAACTGCGTGACCGCGCCGGCCCGCACGTCGCGCGGTGTTGCTTCGAGCAGCGTGACTCCGCCGCGTTCCATTCGCAACCGATAGCGATCCGGCGGCAGATCGACAAATCCAAAGAACCCCGCGCCGCTTGTGTTTGTCGATCGCGCGAAATCCTTTGCGGTGTCGGACGCGATGTGGATCGCAGCGCCGTCGGCAAGCCATTCTGGTCCGCCGTCTACGGAGAGCCAGCCCATAATGTGACCGGTAGCTGGATTCTTTTTCCATTCCAGCTCTGGAATCTTCGCGTCTTCGCCAAAGAGATCGGCGGCCTGCTGGTAAAACTCAGAATTGGGCACGATCGGCAAGCCGGCCGCATTCAGAGTGTTGGTGCTCGCGTAGGAGTAGAGCGACACGCCGAGGCCGGAGCTCCCGAAAGACCCCGATGTGATCGCGCGGCGGATTTGGCTTATCGAGTCGGCAATGGGATTGAGATAGATGGCAAGGCCCGGAAGGTAGCGCCGTTTGAACTGGCGGTCGCGAACGAATTCGAGCCAGCGGTCGAGAAAACTGGCGTTCGAGGAGTCCCGGAAATAATGCATCGGCATCGCTATGTCGAGGATGCCTTCTTCGATCCAGGAGCGCCAGTCCTGGAAGACGCGCGCGTATGCGTCAGTGGCGCGGAAGGCGCTGTCGGAACCGGGACCGTTTCCCCACGAGATCAATGCGGCGCTCACTTTGATCGATGGCTTGAGAGCAAGCGAGCGAAGATAGATCTGACGGACGAATTCGGTCACCTGGCGGCGACGGAAATCCGACCACGCGGGATCGTTCGCAAGCGGCCGTCCGTCGCGCAGCTCCAGCCGCGAGAAGCGCTCGATCGATCGTGGATTCCAACCGTAGTTCGCGTCTTCGGAATAACGTATGTAATCGAGATGTACGCCGTCGATGTCATAGTGGCGGATCGGGTCGGTGATCACTTCGGCAAGATATCGCTGGACGGCTGTATGGCCGGGGTCCAGTCCGCCGCCGATGGCGCCTGTCGAGCTGATGCTCATCCACATGTCGTCGCCCTGAGCGCGCGGGCCATGCTTATGCCAGAGGTGATCTGGGTCTAGCGGCGGCGCGATGGTAGTGGGCCAGAGCGGATAGACGATGAACCATGCGTGGACTTCGATGCCGCGTGCGTGGGCGCGTTCAACGATGTACTGCAAGGCGTCGAATGAGCGCGAATAAGTGGCATCCTGGGCCGGAACTTCCAGACTCTTGACATAGTAGGAGTCGGCGCGGCGGCGCATTTGAACGAAAATGGCGTTCGCTTTCGAGCGGATCACGTCCTCGATCATCTGGTCGACGTGTGCGGGAGACTTGTAACCGTCGTGGAAGGCGTCCAGCCAGTAAGCGCGATACTGCTCTCCATGAGCACACATCGACGCCAGCAAGACTAACACAGCCAGCACCTAAAAACCCTCCAGCAGGTGTCCTAGCTTTTCCTTCTTGGTGGATAGATAACGGGTCGCGGACGCGGACTCGGCCGGCTGGCAAGGGATCCGCTCGACCACTTGAACACCGGAGCGCTCGAGAGCCAGGATCTTTTCAGGATTATTTGATAGCAGACGTAGGGCGGTAACGCCGAAATAGCGGAGGATCTCGCCGGGCAGAGAGTAGTCGCGAAGGTCGGCCTCAAAACCCAATTGCTCATTGGCCTCGACCGTGTCCGCGCCCTGGTCCTGCAACTCGTAGGCGCGGATTTTGTTAAGAAGCCCGATGCCGCGGCCCTCTTTATTTTCATAGATGACAAGGCCGCGCCCCTCTTCGGCGACCATCTCGAGAGCGAGCTCGAGTTGGGCGCGGCAATCGCAACGAAGGCTGTGGAAAACGTCGCCGGTAAGGCACTGCGAGTGGACGCGGACCAGGGGCGGCGGGCCCGCAAGGTCACCCATGCGCACAGCGACGGCTGCTTCCGAGCCTTGTTCGAATGCGAAGATCCGGAAATGACCGAAGCGGGTCGGGAAATCGGCTTCGGCGACTTTGACGGTCTCAAAACTCTGCGAGGACAATGATTACACTATTATAGACGGCGCTTCCCCCCGAGCGAACAGAAACGCGTGCAGGAGCAACACCTCGTCCACTTACTGCTCAAGCTGGCCGTCGCGGCCTCGCTCGCGAGTATCCTCGTGCGCTTTGGTCCGTTCCGCCGGACGCTATTGAAGGAGGATCGGAGTCTCGAGGAGCGGCTTCTGATGGCGGCCGCGTTCTCCGCAGTGTATGGCGGCTCCGTGGCAGTTCGGATCATCACCGACGGAACATACAAGGCAGCGGATCTCGGGCTCGAAGGATGTCTCCTGGCGGGACTCATCGGAGGCTACGTGACCGGACTCCTGTCAGGCGTTCTGGTTTCGATTCCAGCCCTGGCTGTGGGCGAGGTGGTGACGTTGCCTTTGTTTGCCGCCATGGGTACATTGGGGGGGCTGGTGCGCGATGCGTCGCCGGATATGGAGGAGATCTGGACCTTTTCCCCCTTTCTCGATCGCTTGATTCGCAACTGGGGAGATCATCGGCGCGTGCTGTTTCACTTGTTTTTCCTGGCGTCGATTTTCCTCGCCGAGTTCCTGCGCTATACCGGCGGCCGGGTTTTCGGCGCGCGGTATCTGTTCACGCTGCATCCAGACGGGGCAGGAAGGCACTGGACCATGGAAGCTGCTGTCTTTGTGGCCGCTATGTTCGCGGTCCTGATCCCCTTCAAAATTTGGGCCAATGCGCGGACCGAGCAGAAACTGGTGGTGCAGCAACGGCTGTTGCAGGAAGCCAGGCTGCGCGCGCTCACTAGCCAGATCAATCCTCATTTCCTGTTCAACACGCTGAACTCGATCGCCTCATTGGTACGTACCAGCCCGGAAACGGCGCGCGGGGTGATCCACCGGTTGTCAAGTATCCTGCGCCGGCTCCTGCGCAAACATGACAACTTCACGACTCTGCGCGAGGAGCTGGCATTCATCGACGACTATCTTTCGATCGAAATGGTGCGGTTTGGAGAAAAGCTGCGATTTGTGAAGGACGTCGACGCCGTGGTGCTGGACAGCCTGGTGCCAAGCATGATGCTGCAGCCAATCATCGAGAACAGCCTCAAGCATGGGCTGAGCTCGAAGATCGAAGGCGGGACGATTCGGTTGAAGGCGTGGCGAGATGGATTGCGGCTGCACCTGGTGGTGGAAGATGACGGTGTGGGCATTCCGGACGCGCATCTGGCGCAGATCTTCGAGAAAGGCATCGGGATCAGCAATGTGAACGAACGGTTAAAAGTTCTGTTCGGATCGGACTATAAAATGTGGATCGACTCAAGAACGGGTGAAGGAACCAGGACGGGGATCGAAATTCCAGCGATGACGCCGGATCTGGCCAAGGCTTCCTGAGGTCCCCGCCAACCCCCTGCGGCAGATTAAGATAGAAGGAATTGTCATGACCACGCTGCTCAAGTACCTCGAGACCGAAGTGGTGACAGTCAAAAGGGACCGGTTTCCCCGCACGATTGCGGCGCGAACCCGGCGCATCTACGACATCGTCTCCAACATATATCCTCTCTCCACCTTTTGCTTTCATTCACGAGCGCATAAGCTTGCGGTGGAAATGAGCGGCATCGCCAATGGCATGCGAGTGCTCGAGGTGGCGACTGGGTCCGGTGAGATGTTCCGGCGGCTCGTCAAGGCGAACCGCTCCGGGCACACGGTCGGATTGGATCTGTCGCAGAAGATGGCTGCGCGGACGCTGCGCCACGTGCGTCAGGATTTTTCGGGAGCTTCGACACACTGTCAGGCCGTGGACGCTCGTTACCTTCCCTTCCGGGATCAGGCATTCGACGCGGTGGTGTGCTGCTACCTGTTCGAGCTGTTGGCGCAGGAGGATATCCTGCAAACGCTCGGCGAGGTGAACCGGGTCTTACGTCCCGGCGGGACGTTCACGCTGGTGTGCATCGGTCAAAAGGCCGAGTTGTTTAATCGGTTGTATCAACTGGCCGGATCGCTGGCGCCGGCGTTCTGGGGACGGCAGGTAGAGGAGCGGGTGCCGGTCTGGATCCGGGAGTCGGATTTTCGGGTTATGGCGCATCGGGAAGTGAAGCAGTCGGGATATCCGTCGCGGGTGTTGACGGCGGTAAAGTGAGTTCCTGATCAGTCCCGTCACGCGATGACGTCGTTTCAAACTTCACCGGTTTCTCTCGTTTGATCTGCATTATGGCGGACAACTTGACTGATATGCCAGCCCAGACGATACGCCGCCTTTAGGCGAGGGTGTGTGAATACATGAATACAGATGTGAATATCCCTTCCGACTATTGACAGCCATCAGGAAAATGACATACTATGACGCTAAAGCTTGATATGTCAGTAAAAGGGGTATCCATGTTGTATCGGCTCTTCTCAATTCTCACGTTGGCTACCATGTTCGTGGCTCATCTCCCTGCTCAACAAACCGGTCAAATCGTTGGCGTCGTCACGGATAGCACCGGCGCCGTCGTGCCGGGCGCAACCGTCAACGCAATTGAAGTTGGCACAAAATTCTCCAGAAGCACAATCACGGGCGCTGACGGCCAATACGTGTTATCGGCGTTGCGGCCGACTCAGTATGAGCTAACCGCCGAGTCTGCCGGCTTCCGCGCCTTCCGCCGCACCGGTATCGAGCTGCTGGCGAGCCAGAGCTTGACCGTGAACATTACGCTGGAGGTTGGCGCGGTTACCGAGACGGTGAATGTGGCTGGGGCAGCCGTCCAAGTGGACACCAGCACCTCTACGTTGAGTGAAGTGGTGGATCAATCGCGGATCGTCGAGCTACCGCTTAACGGTCGCGATGCGGCCAAGCTGACGACGCTGGTGGCAGGGACAGTGCTCATCTCGGTGAGCCAGGAGAGCGGCAAGTCGATCCCCGGCGGACTTCGCTTGTCAGCCAACGGCAGCCGGCGATATCAGGTGAGCTATAAGCTGGACGGGAACACCAACAGCGACATCTACTATGAAGAGAATCAGACGTTTCCCTTCCCGGACGCTCTGCAGGAGTTCTCCATTCAAACCAGCAACTACACTGCTGCTCAGGGCAACAACAACGGCGCCGTCGTCAATATGGTGACACGCTCTGGCACCAATGAGTTCCACGGCGGGGCGTTCGAGTTCGTGCGCAACCGCAGATTCAACGCCCGGCCCACCTTTTCGGCGCAAAGGGACTTCCTGCAACGGAACCAGTTTGGGGGATACGCCGGCGGGCCAGTGTTGCTGCCCGGCTACAACGGCAAGAACGAGACGTTCTTCTTCCTGGGCTGGCAGGGGACGCGGATCCGCAACAAGGGCACCGGCCTGACCGCCTTCGCCCCCACGATCGACCAGCGCCGGGGGGATTTCTCGACTTGCGGCGCGCCCTGTAACCGCGTGCTGCGCGATCCGCTGGGCGGCAACTTCCCCAACAATCAGATTCCGGTGAGCCGCTTCGATCCGGCCGCCGCTAAAGTAAACTCGTACATCCCCGCGGTAGGCGGCGACGGCTTTACCGCGATTCCGCGGCCCATCAGTTGGCAACTGGACCAAGGAGTGATCAGGATTGACCATCAGCTTACCGGCAAGGACCGTTTGAGTGGGCGCTACTTCATCGATCACTTCCAGAATGCCGGTACGTTCGATCCCACCAACCTGCTTTCTTATCGCAACCCGACGCTCGCGTCGCGCGTACGGACTCAGAACGCCGTGTTGAGCTGGCTGCGCACTTTCAGTCCCACCGTACTCAACGACTTCCATTTTGGGTTTAACCGGGTGCACGCCGCCCGGGGACCCTTCTTTTCGGGTGTTCCCAGCATGCAGGACTTCGGCGTTCGGCTGCCGCTCTATCCCACGTTACCCTCGATCTCGCAAATCGAGGCACAGGGCTTCTTCAATATTGGCGACAACCTGGAAGCCAAGTTCCCACGATCCATGTTTGAATGGGGCAACCGCACGAGCTGGGTGCGCGGACGCCATAGCATTCAATTCGGAGCAGAGGCTAGCCGCAATCGCGCTGATATCGTCAACGAGTTCCGTCGCGCCGGTCACTTTTTATTTAGCGGCGATGTCACCGGCCTGTCGATG
>Ga0187893_10007367_pt1 | contig 18079 bp, 15 predicted proteins | sample MA1701074metaG_FD_139574 | JGI IMG/M metagenome (GOLD analysis project Ga0187893, IMG submission 139574) | White microbial mat communities from a basaltic lava cave in the Kipuka Kanohina Cave System on the Island of Hawaii, USA - MA170107-4 metaG ... | reverse complement strand
TGCTCGTTGGCCAGGCCGATGCCGCATTCCAGCGCCATCGTGGCCTGCTCAAGGCTCATTGCCGGAACACGCGCGAAGTTGCGCGTTCCGCCGGCGATCCGGCAGTTTCTTGAATAGGGTACGGGGTCGCCGGCGACGCCCATGTCGATCACGTAATCGTCGATGCCGAACTCCCGGCAGAACACGCTAATGCATGCCCCGCGCGAAAGAAAATTCTGGGCCATCTGACGCGTGACGGCGGAGGGCCATGCGCTGACGCCTTCTTCCACAACGCCATGGTCGGCGCAGAAGACCAGCATCACCGGATTGAATTCTTTTGGCAGCGGCGCGGCGCGAATGGCGGCGATGCGGATCAGCAGATCCTCAAGAGCGCCCAGGCTGCCTGGCGGCTTTGTCAAGCTGTCCAGACGGCGGCGCGTATCCTCCGCGCAACTCTCATCAAGTCCGGGAATTGCGTCTATCGTCTCATCAATCAATGGAGAGAACATAAGTCAGAATCTCGCAATACTGTTGTACGTGCTGCTTTGGATCGTGGCCGGTGATCAGATAAGCCAGGGCCGCGTTGATCCCCAGGTGCGCCACGGCAACGGCGGGAAACGGGCCCTGGCGGATTCGCGCCAGCGCGGCTCTGGCTCGTTCAAGGGCTTGATCCCACGTTTCCCCGCCGGGGGCCGGCACGCCAAACCAGTCCTGCATTTTACGCCGCGCAAGTTCCGGCCATTGGTCTTCGACTTCCGGCCATGTTTTTCCCTCCCACTGGCCCAGCCCGATTTCGGCCAGCTCTTCGACGGTGGTGCGCAAGATCGAGGGATCGAGCAACGACGCGGTTTCTCTTGCACGGCGCAAAGGGCTGATATAGGCCGCCGCGGCGCGAATCGGCGGGATCGCCTTGGCCGCCGCATCCCGCCCTTGTTCGCTCAATCCGCAATCCCGCCGCCCAAGCAAAGCGCCTTTCCAATCCGGCTCGGCGTGCCTTACCAAAAGCAGTTCCGGCATGAAAGCATCACCAGCAGAACCGTTTCCGTAATCAGGCAGGTTGCACCGAGGCAATCGCCGTTTATACCTCCCAGCCGCGCATCGAACCAGCGGTTGAGCGCGAAAAACACGGCCGCGGAAACGGCTAACAGCATGATCGCTCCGCGGTAATCCATGAGGAAGGCGGCCCCCGTGCCCTGCGCGATCACCAGCAGCGCGGGAATTGTGGTTAGCGACGCGGCGAACTGCGCGCCCAGTCCTTGGCCAACCGGACGCGACACCCAGGCCATCGCCACCAGTGCGGCGCGGGACATCGTCATCGCCGCAACCAGCTCCGCAACAGGCAAGGCGGGCATGCGCACCAGCGCCTGCCAGCGAATCAGAATCGCCAGAATCAGCGCCGCCGCGCCGAACGAACCGATGCGGCTGTCCTTAAGAACGGCCATCATTCGGTCTCTGCTCCGCTGCCCGAACGCGTCCGCGACATCGGCCAGACCGTCTTCGTGCAAGCCGCCGGTGATCCAGATCCACGCTGCGACGATAAGCAGCGCCGCAAGCGATGCGCCCAGCCAGGCGCTCAGAAATCCATACCAGTGCGCCCCCACCCATCCCAGCACCGCGCCCACCAGCGGAAAAAACAGCGCCGATTGCCCCGGCGGCGCTCCCTCCCAGCGCAGCGGCAGAATCGTCAGGAAGCGGATTGCCCCAATCAGCCGTTTCATCCTTTCACCTTGAGAGCACAGCCAAACGCCATCCAATATACTTCAGCCGCCCCGGCCGCCATTCGCTGATTGACCCAGCCGGCCTGATCGCGGAACCGGCGCGCCGTCTCGTTATCCGGCACGATGCCGCAGCCGACTTCACTGGTTACCAGAATGACCGCCGAGGCGGCCGAGTGCGCGGCCTCGGCCAGCCGCCCGGCTTCTTTATCCAAGTCCGTAAGGCCTTCCTCCAGAAGATTGTTTACCCAAAGCGTGAGACAGTCGATTACCAGCGCATCGAAGCCGGCGGAGCGATTCCGGAGGATGCCGCTTAAGTCGCGCGGCTCTTCGATGGTGGTGAAATCGGCGCCGCGTTCGGCGCGGTGCATCACGGCGCGGGCGATCATTTCCTCATCTCTCAGCTCCGCGGTGGCCACGTACCCGAGCCGGTTTCCGAACTGCCGCGCGCGGTCCAAAGCGAACCTGGTCTTGCCGCTGCGGCTGCCGCCGCCGACCAGAATCATGACCAGTACCTCTTTTGCCGGCTTCTGAGGAGCCACAGAAAAAACGGGCCGCCCAGCATAGCCGTTATCACGCCGACCGGAATATCGGCAGGCGCCATCACCGTGCGCGCCACCGTGTCGCACACGGCCAGAAAGGCCGCGCCGGTGAAGAACGATGCCGGCAGCAGCAGCCGGTGATCCGCGCCCAGCCTCAGCCGCAGCGCGTGCGGCACGATCAACCCTAGAAAACCGATAGGGCCGGTGATTGCGGTGATGGATCCGGTGAGCAGGCTCCCGGCGACGAATCCGCCCCACATCAGCTTGGAGGTGGCAACGCCGCGGGCGGCGGCCCATTCTTCACCAGCCGCCATCAGGTTCCAGCTCCGCGCGCCCGCCACCAGATAGACCACCACCGGCATCACGACGGCGCATAGCAGTCCGAGCGTCGTGTACTCGACAGACTCGATGCCGCCCATCAGCCATCGAATAATCGCGAACGACTGGGCGAAGGTGGCGACATTCTGCAACAGCAGGATCACGGCAATGGCGATGCTGTTGATCGTGATGCCCGACATCAGCAGCGAGAAAGAAGAAACACGCCGGCCGAAGGAGGCGAGCGCCATCACCAGAAGCAAAGTAGCGCCGGCGCCCGACAGCGCCGCCAGCCAAACGGCGGGAATCATGCCCGCGGAGCGCCAGCCAAAACAAATAGCGAGCACTGCGCCCAGAGAAGCGCCGCTTGAAATTCCAAGCGTGTAGGGATCGGCGAGCGAATCGCGGAGCAGCGCCTGAAACAACACGCCGGCCACCGCCAGCGCGCCGCCGGCCAGCGCCGCCAGCAGCACGCGCGGCAGCCGCGCTTGAAAGAAGATTTCCGCGTCAGGCGAGTGGCCGGCCAGCGCGCGAGCCGCTTCGATTCGCGCCGGGCCGATCCACGGCAGAATCGCCAGAGCTACGGCGCAAACCAGCGCCGCCAGGCCGGTAACTCGCAAAAACCGCGCTTTGCTAACAGTGTCAGCGTTCATATCGAATCCACCACGAATCGCCGCCATCGGATTGAATTGCGCAGGGCACTTCAAAGACACGCGCGATGAGCTGCCCGGTCAGCACTTCTTTCACCGGGCCCATCGCTTCGGCGCGGCCGCCGCGCAACACCAGCACGCGATCGGCGAAGGCGGCAGCCAGATTGAGGTCATGCGTCACCGTGATCACCAGTAATCCCTTGCGGCTCAATTCGGCAAGCAGCGAGTAAATGGAAAGCTGGTGCTTGAGGTCGAGGAACGTGGTCGGTTCATCCAGCAGCAGCACCGAGGGCGATTGAGCCAGCGCCCCGGCCAGAATCACGCGCTGGCGTTCGCCGCCGCTCAGGGTGCGGAAATCGCGGTTCCAGAACTCGAGTGCGTCGGTCATTCGCATGGCCTGGCGAGCGGCTTCCAGGTCCTCGGCCGATTCGAACAGTCCGTCTCCATACGGCGCGCGCCCCATCAGCACTACCTGTCCGGCGGTGAAAGCGAATTCCATTTTGAGCGTCTGCGGCACGAACGCCACTTGGCGGGCAAACTCCCGCCGCTTCCATTGCCTGACTTCCGTTCCGCGATAGAGGCAGCTCCCACGGTACGGCTCGCGCAGGCCGGCGCAAACGCCAAGCAATGTCGATTTTCCCGCCCCGTTTGGACCGGCGATGGCCGCCAACTCGCCGGCGTAAAAACTGGCTGAGACCTGCTCGATTACGGGTTGATCCAGGTAGGAGAACGCCACCTCCCGCAATTCCAGAAGCCCGCTCACCAGCCCGCCTCCGCGTGCAGCATTTTGCCAAACTCGCGCACGGCTTCCACCATTCGTGGCCCGGCTATGACGAAGCGGTCATCGGCCACCGCATAAACGCGGCCGCTGCGTACCGCCTGAAGCGCCGGGAAGCGCTGCCACAGGCGCACGACGTCGCGGCGATGCTGCTCCGTGATGACGCCGGTGTGCGTGCTGTCGCCCATGTCGATAATCACGTCGGGATTGCGCGCGAACAGCTCCTCGTGCGTGATTTTGGGATAAGCCGCGGGTGAGTCGCCGAGCACGTTCTTTCCGCCGGCGATTTCCAGCAGCTCGTCCAGATAGGATCCATTGGCCGCCGCAATCAGGCCGTCCAGCGTTCCCGGTGTGCGGCCGACGACGAACAGCACTTTGCGTCGCGCCAGCTTGCTGGTGCGGCTGCGCAACGCCTGGAGCTCGCCGCGAATCGACTGGCCCAACTGAACGCCCTTTCCCGCCACGCTGGCCGTCCGCGCTATGGCGGTGATCGTCCGGTACACGCCGTCAATCGATTCCGGATCCACTTCGAGCACGCGCAACTTCACCGCCTGCAATCGCTCGGTGAGCCGCACGGGATTCTTCTGAACGATCACCAGGTCCGGCCGCAGCCCCAGAATTACTTCGATGTGCGGATCGAGAAAGGAGCCGACTTTGGGCAGCCGCGCGGCTTCCGGCGGATAGCGGCAAAAGGAGGTGACACCCACAACGCGCGGGCCTAATCCGAGCGCAAAGAGAATCTCGGTGATACTCGGCGTGGTTGAGACAATACGGCGCGGCGCGGCTGGGAGCAAGGCCGCGGCAAGCAGAATCAGCATCAGCGCCCGCCTCACAGGTACAGCTCCTCGAAAAGGCCCATATCGGCGCTGGCTTCAAACCAGTCGGCGAGCCGGTCGTAATCGGCTTCTTTGTCGCGCGGAACAGGCGCGGGCAGATCGAGCATCTCAGTAATCACCGCGGCGCTTTCAAGCGCGCCATGCAGGTACGTGCCCATGACACCGTCTTGGCGGATTCCTTCCGGCTGATCGCCGATCCAGGCGAACGGCGCGGCGCCGGACGGACGCGCGGTGCGTCCCATGTGAATCTCGTAGGCGGAAAACGGGGCGCCGGACGGCGTGCGCGCCTGCACCACGCGTGTGGTCTTGCCGGTTTCGAGCTCGGTGCGGACCGGCAGCAGGCCCAGGCCTTCGGCGCGCCCGCGGCCGGATTCCACCCCGTGCGGATCTTCGATGAATTCGCCAAGCATCTGATAGCCTCCGCAAACGCCCAGTATGCGCGCTCCGGCCGCATGCTGGCAGTGAAGCCATTGCTCAAGCCCTCTGGAGCGCAGCCATTCGAGATCGGCCAGCGTGTTCTTGGACCCCGGCAAGATCACCACGCGGAACTTGACATTGATAGCGCGATCCACCAAAGTCGCCCCGGCCAGCAGGTTGAAATCGGTCAGGTTCGAAGCGCGAGGGAATTTCAGTATAGCCACGCCGGAGTGGCCGCCACCGGGGCGTGCTTCGAAGCTGACGCTGTCCTCTTCGTCCAAATGGATACCGGCCGCATAGGGAAACACGCCCAAACATCTGCGGTTGGTTTTGTTTTCCAGAAATGCGACCCCACCGGCGAAGAGAGAGCGGTCTCCGCGAAAACGGTTGATCGCGAAGGAGCGTACAAGGCTGCGCTCCCGAGACTCGAGCAGGTCAAAGGTCCCGCAGATGTTCGCGAACACGCCTCCGCGATCTATGTCGGCCACCAGCAGCGCCGGTGCATCGACGCGGCTCGCCAGGCCCAGGTTGACCAGATCGACCCCGCGAAAATTGATTTCCGAGACGCTGCCCGCGCCTTCGATCACAATGGCTTCGTATTGCTTCGACAATCGCCCGATCGCCGCCATCACTTCGCCGAGCAGGAAATCGAAGTGAGTGTAATACTCGCGCGCGGGGAGATTCCGCCATACTTTGCCGTTCACGACCACCTGGCTTGAGCTGTCGCAATTCGGCTTGAGCAGAATCGGATTCATGTCCCGCGATGGCGGGAGTCCGCAAGCCTCGGCCTGCGCCGCCTGCGCGCGGCCGATCTCGCCTCCCTCGACGCAAGGATAGGAATTGAGAGACATGTTCTGCGCCTTGAAGGGCGCGACGCGCAAGCCGCGGCGTTTCAAGTGGCGGCAGACGGCGGCCGTCATCCAGCTCTTGCCGGAGTGAGAGGCTGTGCCGCCAATAAATAGAAACTTCGCCATGAGCCGCTCTCCCTCGGAACGCACCCATTCTCGCGGGAGCAACCGGTCTCCTGACTTACGGCAGGCATCGAGCGCGCCTTCCCGGATTCCCAGTGGCTGCGCTTGCCCGTGGTTTGCCGCTCACAGTTGCGGGGCAGTGGCGGATTTACACCGCCTTCCCGTTCATTGCTCGCCTGTTGAGGCTGTTCGCTCTTGGAGTATAGCAGGATGCCGTACTTACAGCGCCATTCGAGTGCGCGCGTAGTTGAGGCAGGCTTTGACGTTGTCCTCTTCCAACTGCATCTGCGCTTTTGGCGGGAGCGTACTGAGCAACGGAATGGGCTTTCTGACGCGAGCCTTGCGCACCATGCTTATCATACGGGCCAGCCGGCTGGCGGGCATGCCCGGAAAGGTCGCCCAGTAGTTGCCGGTGAAACACGGGATTTTCAGCGGGTCGCGGGTGATCATTTCGAGCGTCATCTTCGTTTTCGGGCGCGCCTTGGCAATGATCTGGACAATACGCTGCATGTCGAGCATGCCTTCGCCAAACGGAACTTCGGCGAGCAGGAACCCGTCCGGGTATTCCTCAACGGCCATGTCTTTGAGATGCGTCGAGAAGGCGTAGGGCGCGAGGCTTTCGACCAGCTCCATGGGGTCGTCAAGCAGCGCCATGTTGTTGCCGGTGTCGAGGCAGACCCCGAGGTATTCGCTCGAATATTGTTTGAGCAGCGCGGCGAACTCCCCCGTGGTCCAGTCTTTGTGATTCTCGAGCGCCCACGGCATCTTGTGTTTTTCGGCCAGAGGCACGGCGCGGCTGATGGCCTGGTGCGAGCTGGCGACGAATTGTTTCCAATCCTCGAGCGTCGAGAACGTTTCGTAGCGGCGTCCGCCGAGGCACGCCGATCGCACGCACAATGCGCCTGCTTCCTTGGCCGCAACAAGGGTCCGCTCAAAGGCGGTATCGCCGCCGGTGCGCGGCAGCCCGGCCATGACTTCGATGAACATGCCGTACTGATCGGCCATGCGGCGCAGCCTTGACACGTATTCGGGCGCGGTTGAGGTGAGCGAAGCTTGAATGCCGCCCGCGCCGAGCGAGTGGCAATGCTCCAGAAACTCGACGGTGTCCTTGAAGCGGCGCACCGTCATGTAACATGTGGTGGCCAGCCCCATGGCGGACCGGGGAGGCGTTGCGGCCGCAGCCAGAGCGCCTGCCGATGCGGTGAAAAAAACGCGTCGAGTATTCATAAAGGGAATCGGTCATAATTTATCATGTTGTGATAGATCAAATGGCGCTCTTCTTCGGCCTGCTGGCGGCTTTCATCGCCGGGGCTATGCTGGTTTGGCTGATTCTCCGCAAATCGGGCGAGGGTCATCGGGAGTTGGTGGCCTCGCTTAGCGAGTCTCTTCAGGGGATGGAAGAGAAGCTCAGCAACTTCGAGCTGGCGCGGGAGACCGGCCAGGCTGCGTTGCGCGAACAAATTCGCGGACTCGCGGCGAGCGAGCTCGAGCTGCAAAAAGAGACGGCGCGGCTGGCCAGCGCGCTGCGCTCTCCGGGCGTTCGCGGCCGGTGGGGCGAGATGCAGTTGCGGCGCGTGGCCGAGCTGGCAGGGATGTCCGCGCATTGCGATTTTCGCGAGCAGCCGCATGCGGATGGCGAAACGCGCCTGCGTCCCGATTTAATAGTCGAACTGCCCAACCGGCGTCAGATCGTGATCGACGCCAAGACGCCGCTTACAGCCTATCTCGAAGCTGTCGAAACCCTCGATGAGCCGGCGCGGGCTCAAAAACTCAAGGAGCATGCAGCGCAGGTGCGGACGCAAATTGTGCGGCTGAGCGCCAAATCCTATTGGGAACAATTCGCCGACGCGCCGGAGTTCGTGGTGCTGTTCCTGCCGGGCGAGGTTTTTTTCAGCGCGGCGCTGATGGAAGAGCCCGAGCTGCTCGAATACGCAGCCGACCGTAAGGTGATTCTCGCAACACCGACCACGCTGATCGCGCTGCTCAAAGCGGTGGCTTATGGATGGCGGCAGCAGAAAGCCGCTGAGCGCGCCGAGGAGATCCGCGAGCTGGGCAGCGAGTTGTATGAACGCATGCGCGCCATGGCCGCCGACTTCTCCGTGCTGGGGAGTCATTTGGAGCGCGCCGTGCAAAGTTACAACCGCGCCGCCGGCGCATGGGATTCGCGCGTCGCACCGCCGGCGCGCCGCATGCACGAGATGGGCGTGGGCGCAAGCGAGGAAATCAACGCGCCGCGAATCGTGGACACTCCGGTGCGCGCGCCGAAGCCTTGACGAGGGTGCGCTTGCATATCCCGACAGTGGCGATATCATGGCTTCATGAACCGAAGACGATTCTTCAGCGCCTCGGGATTGGCGGCCTGCGGCGTTCATGCGGCCTCCACGGACAAACCTGCCCTGCTCGGCGGCGCGCCGGCGCGAACTGGGGCCGCGCAATCGTGGCCTGTTTTCGATCACGGTGAAGAGCAGACGGTGATGAGCGTTCTTCGTAGCGGCAAGTGGTCGCGCGGCAATGGCCAGATGGTGAAGCGGTTTGAGGAGAAGTTCGCGCAGCTTACCGGATCCCGGCATTGCCTTGCGGTCGCTAACGGAACCAGCGCGCTTTTGTGCTCGCTTTCGGCTTTGGGAGTTGGCGCCGGCGACGAGGTGATCCTGCCGCCGTACACTTTTGTAGCAACGCTCAACGTTATTCTGGCGAGGCAGGCGCTGCCGGTGTTTGTCGATAGCAACCGGGAGACGTTTCAGATGGACGCCGGAAAACTCGAAGCGGCCATTACTCCGCGCACGGCGGCCATCGTGTTAGTGCACATGGCCGGATCGGCGGCGGACCTGGACGCCACGCTCGCGGTGGCGCGCAAATACAAGATTCCGGTAATCGAGGATGCCTGCCAGGCGCATCTTGGTGAATGGAAAAAGCGGAAGTTGGGAACGTACGGCGATACCGGATGCTTCAGCTTCCAGGCATCGAAGAATCTGAACTCGGGTGAAGGCGGGGCCATCCTTACGCAACAGGAAGATCTGTTCCACCGCTGCTCGTTGTTCCACAACAACAGTCGCGGCATGCACCGCCAGGACGACAGCTTCACCTATGCCGCCCCCGGCCTCAATCTTCGAATGACCGAGTTTCAGGCCGCGCTGCTTGTGGCGCAGATGACCAGGCTGGAGGAGCAATCCAGAACGCGGGAAAGCAATGCGAGTTACCTGAGCTCTCTGCTGGAGACGATTCCAGGCATTTACCCGGCGCGGCTTCATTCCGGGTGCACCCGCAGCGCGTACCACCTGTACATGTTCCGCTATGCCGCCGAGCGCTTCCAGGGCCTGACACGGGCGAAGTTTCTCAAGGCTCTGGCGGCCGAAGGTGTACCGGCCTCAGGTGGCTATACGCCGCTCAACAAGGAGCCGGTGATCGCCGCGGCGCTTAAAACGCGCGGTTATGAACGAATCTACCCCGCCGCCGGTTTGCGGCAATGGCAACAGCGCAACCAGTGCCCGGAAAACGACAAGCTCTGCCAGGAGGCAGTCTGGCTGACACAGACCATGCTGCTGGGCAGCCGGGCGGACATGGATAAAATTGCGGCAGCGGTGGGAAAGATCCAGAAACACGCCGCGGCCCTGCTCTAATCGGACGGATCGTTGTCGCTATACCTCAGATAGCGACAACAGCGACTTCACGGCCAGAAGCCCTGATGAGCCGCTCTATGTCGTATGGGTCGCCAGTGAGAATCGTAGCGTTTTGCCAAAGGGCTGTCGTCACCACAACGGCGTCAACGACATCAGCCGTCTTGGTCATGCCTAGCAGCCGCCCTGCTTCGTGCGCCTGAGTCTCGCCAAGAGGAACGACCACACACCCAGTCAGGAAGCGCCGGAGCTGGGATTGATGTGGGGACCGGCTGACCTGGGCGACCACCGGCGCGGGAACCAATGCAACGACGCCAAGTTCCAAGCGGGCCTTGTGTTCAGCCCACGCTCGCCGCTCGTTTCTATCGGCGGCCACGAGAACGGCGGCGTCGTAGACGACAGAATTCATGACGGACGCCGGACCGTTCGAGGCGTTCGGAGCTGCGCCCGCACGTTGCGGCGAGCTTCATTCATCTCTTCAGTCGTGAAGTGCCCGTGCTGCTTTTCCCACAGGGTGACCGCCGCCAAACCAGCCCGCCGCTGCAGTGCTTCGCGCGCGGCATTGGTCATCCAGGCAGAGACGCTCACCCCTTCGCGGGCGGCCGCCTCAAGAATGTTTTCGTGGATGTCAGGGTCAATAGTGATGGCAAGCTTTGGCGATGGGTTGCCGCGCGGCATAAAAAGTATCCTACTATAATATGATACCGCGCGGAGGTCGCACCGAATGGCAGGAAACCCGCCCGAAATCGTTGACATGCGCCGGCGTCTCTGCCGACGTCGGCTGATGATCGCCAAGACGTACTAAGAAGACTTCTTATCTTTGCTCCGCTGTCAGCCTTTTCAACTCCTCGGTCCAATTCAGCACAACATAGATCTGCTGGGGAGCGGCTTCATCCTGCTTGATCATGAGGAAGCGTTGTCCATCTTGAGTAACGTCGTAGTTGGACGAGGTCGTGCCGGGAGGACCGCAGGCGGAGCCCATGCCATGGGCGTAACGCCCCGCCCACAAGGCCCTGGGCCTGGAGGCGCGGAAACCCCCGGATTTGCCGACTTCGACGGCCATCATCTTGTCGCCGTCGCTCGAAACCTGTACCTTGGCCCCCGGCCCGGGATAGGTCTGCACGTAGATTTCGTTGCGGCCGGATGCATTGGAGGTGTAGGCGATCCATCGTCCGTCGGGCGAAAATCTGGAGGCCCCTTCAGCGAATTTCGTATGTACGAAAGGACGGGGCTTGCGATCGCCCTCCATGGTGATGACGTAGATGTCTGCTCCGGTTCCTGGGTTGACCTGGGTGAAGACGAGAGCCTTGCCGCCGGGCGACCAGGAAGAGGCGCTCTGCATGCGGCCCACGCCGGTGATCCGATCCCCTGGCTTGCTGCGGTCGGAAGGCATCCACCACATCGAAAAGGCGCCTTCGAGCCAGCGGCGGTACGTCAGCCGGCCGCCATCCGGAGTCCAGAGGGGCCAGAGGCTGCTGCCCTCCAGAGTCACTTTCGTGAGGATGTTGCGCTCGAACTCGTAGGGCCAGAGATCATGGTTTGGGCCTTCGATCTCCACGGCGAGTTGTTTCCCATCGGGCGAGAGACGGGGATGAAGGTAGGGGCGGCCCGGGAGAGGAAGGAGTTGCTCCTTGCCGTCGCGGTCAACTAAGGCTAGTTTGCGGTCACCACCGAGCACCATTCCAGGCGCGTAGGCAAGGGTTCCATTGCCGGCCACGCTGTAGTGCGCCGCTCGGGTGTTCACGCACATAAAGACGCCATCGAGCACACGTGGGAGGACCGGTTACTTCCAGCCGGTCGAGATCGAATGGACGGCAATTCGGGCGTCATTGTAGGTATCCATGCCGCCGCCACCGATCATAAATAAGATGGCTTTACCCCCGGAAGAACAAACGGCTCAGCATGTAGTTTTTCTTCTTTGGACGCGCGGGAACCCCAGGATTTGCCGGCTTCGTCGACCGTCATCTTGTTGCCGTCGCGATAGTAGAGTTCCGGGCCGTCGCGTTTCCAGGCGGCGCCGGTTGCGCTGCCACGCCATCGGGAGGCCCGCCGCCTTCGATGGGATGTATAATCACAGTGCTGGATAATCCAACGTGGAGATCCGGGTATACACCGGCCATGAAAGCACCCGTTGTACACTGCCGTTCCCGGAGCTTCACCGGACAGGAGAGTACAGGGGTATGTCGAGAATCCGTTCGGCAATTGTTGCGCTGGTCATGTTATCCGGCGCCGCTGCCGCGCAAACGCAATCGGCGCAGATCAACGGGATCGTATCCGATGCGACGGGAGCGATGATCCCGGCGGCCGAGGTCACGGTGCGGAATCTCCAGACTGGCGTCACACGCTCCAGTGTGAGCAACGACACCGGCAACTTCGTCTTTGCCGGACTTGCCCCGGGCCAGTACCGGGTGGTGGTCAGCAAGGAGGGTTTCCGCTCGGCGGTGATCGAGAGCCTGAACCTGGACGTCAATCAGACCGCGAGCGTGCCGATCCAGCTTTCCCTCGGCGAGGTGAGCGAACGGGTGCAGGTCAGCGCGGAAGCGACGGCGCTGGAGTCGGCCACGGCGCAGTTGGGCACGGTGGTCACCGAAAAGCAGATCCTCGACCTCCCGCTGAATGCCCGCAATTTCACGCAACTGCTGACACTCTCGCCGGGCGCCTCCCCTATCAGCGTGGCCCAGAACAACGGCGGCGGGGCGGCGCAGCGGATCGGAGTGATCGTTTTCCCGGCGGTGAACGGGCAGTCCAACCGGAGCAATTCGTTCACCATCGACGGCATCTACAACAACGGCCATTTTCAGGGCACGTACGCGGTGGCCCCTAGTGTTGATTCGCTGAGCCAGTTCAAGGTGCAGTCCCACGGCGACCAGGCCGAGTTCGGCAGCGCCACCGGCGGCATCGTTAACATCGTCAGCCGGACCGGGACCAACGAGTTGCACGGCACCCTTTACGAGTTTCTGCGCAATGACGCCCTCGACGCCCGCGGCTTCTTCACAGCCAGGAAACCGAGCCTGAGGCAGAACCAGTTCGGCGCTACCGCCGGCGGGCCCATCCGCAGGGACAAGACCTTTTTCTTCTTCTCCTATGAGGGCTACCGGCAGGTGAACGCTTCGGCCGCGCTCTACGTGGTGCCGACGCCCCAGGAACTTTCAGGCGACTTCGGCGTCAATCCGCGCCGCATCTTCAATCCGTACACTACGCGGCCTGATCCGCAGAACGCGACGCGCCAGATCCGGGATCCGTTCCCTAACAATCGGATCCCGGCCAGCATGCTGAACAAAACCGCGCTCGGCTGGGCCGAGGCCGTCTATCCCAAGCCGGTGGATACCGGAGTGGCCCGCTTCAACGGCCGCAGCAACATGCCACAGACCGCGCCGGCCAACCAGTACAGCATCCGGGGCGACCACACCTTCTCGCAGCGCGATTTCCTGTGGGGCCGCTATACCTGGGGCGAGCAGAACCAGAAGCGGCTCCTGAATTTCGAGGGCACCACCCTCACCACCAACACCCCGGCGGGCAACGGCGGCGCTGGCTACACTCACGTCTTCGGACCGAATACGGTTCTGACCCTGCTCGCCGGCTACAGCACCCTCACCTCCACCGACCTGCGTTTCATCACATCCAGAAACCTGATCGCCGAAGGGCTGTTCAAGGGGGTGCCGCAGAACCCCAACCAGAACGCGCCCGGCATCAACGTGCCGTCCATCGCCAACGTGGATGTCCGCAACCGGATGCTCGGTCCGATGAAGGGCTACCAGGGGCGGGTCGACCTTTCGACTGTAAAGGGCCGGCATACTTTGAAGTTCGGCTTCGAAGCCGTCGACCAGCCTTGGCACAACGCGCAGCCTTGGGCGCGCTTCGACTTCAACACGATCCAAACCGCCGACCCGCAGAGCCCAGGCACCACCGGCATCGATCTGGCGTCTTTCACGCTCGGCGTGATGGATTCCTGGAACGTGGTTGACCAGGACTTCCGGGTGAAGTCGCGGATCTGGAGCAGCTACGCTCAGGATTCCTGGAAGATCAGCAGCCGGCTCACCCTGAATTTCGGCCTGCGCTGGGACGTGCTGGAGACGCCCTGGCTGGTCGATTCGATACCGGGCACCTGGGACTTCAACGCCGGGCGCTACCTGGTCGGCAGCGCGGTTCCCCCCACTTGCAGCGCAACGCAGGGCGCGCCGTGCCTGGTCGATCCCAACAACCCCTACATCAGCAACTACGTCCGCTTCACTGGATCCCGCAAGCTGCGGAGCAACGATTACAAGATGTTCGGGCCGCGGCTCGGCATTGGGTACCGTGTCCTCCCGAAGACGGTCTTCCGCGGCTCGTTCGCCATTTTCTACGACCTGATGGCCGGGGTAAATCAGCAGGCGCAGAACACGGTGAACAACTGGCCGGGGATCGGCAACATCCAGCAGGTAAACCTGAACCGGACCACCGTGCAGTTCCTGCTCGACGACCCGTTCCAGGGCCGGAACATTCGTATCCCGGCCGCCACCCCGGGCGCCCAGAGCGCGTTTTACGTCGATCCGTTCTACCAGAACCCGTACTCCAACCAGTGGAACGCGGAGATCCAGCAGGAGCTGGGCGACGGCTCGGTGCTCTCTGTGGCGTACGTCGGGTCGCACAACCTGCGCATGCCGGTCAGCGGCGTGTACAACACCGCGCTGGCGCCCGGACCGGGACCCATCGCGGCACGGGCGCTTTTCCCCTACGCTCCGGTCACCAACTACGACCGCAGCAACGGGCAGAGCACTTACCATGGCCTGCAGGTCAAGACGGAGCGGCGACTGGCCGCCGGGCTGTCTTATCTGCTCAGCTACACCTGGAGCAAATCCCTGGACTGGGGATCTTCCGGGCAGTTCAACGAGAGCCTCTCCATCCAGAATCCCTATGTGCCGCGCGACTCGAAATCGGTTTCGAGCTTCGACATCCCGCACATGCTGTCTGGCGCCGTGCTCTACACGCTGCCGTTCGGGAGCGGCCGGGCCTGGCTCAACAGCGGGATGGCGGCCAAAGTCTTCGGCAACTGGCAGGTGAACGGGCTTCTCCAACTGCGCAGCGGGCAGCCGTTCACCCCGGTGATGAACACCGACGTGGCCAACATCGGCTCGCCGACCACGCGGCCCAACCTGGTGGGCAACCCCAAGCTCGACAACCCGACGCCCTCGCTGTGGTTCAGCCGCGCCGCCTTCTCCGCGCCGCCTGCCTTCACCTTCGGCAGCGCCGGGCGCAACATCGTGCGCACCGACGCGCTCCAGAACGTGGATTTTTCGCTGTTCCGCGAGGATACCCTGCACGAGAAGCTGCGGTCACAGTTCCGGGTGGAGGTCTTCAATATCCTCAACCACCCGACCTTTGGCGTCCCGGTCACGAACTTTACCGACCAGGTCCGCTTTGGCGTGGTGAGCGGAACCGTGAGCACGGCCCGCCAGATTCAACTGGCGCTGAAACTGATCTTTTGAATCGCAAAGGCGCAGCTACTCCGGAAGCCCAATCCGCCGGAGAATTTCCTGAAAGCGTGGGTCCTGCCGGTAGGGAGTGAAACGGGGGTCGTATTTTAGCCAGGAGAACCACGTGGACCGGTCTTGATAGGCTCTATCAAGCCAATCATACATGCGCTCGCGCTCTTTTAGACCCGCGTGTACGAGCGCGATTTCGAAAGGGGACACATATTGGCGCGTTGACAACTCCGTCAAGCGCTCCAACACCCGGCGGGCCTCCATCTCCTTCCCCGACACCGCCAAGGCGTTAGCGATGGAACCTAGCCAAACCCCGCCATCTGAGGACAGCTCCAGCCCCTTTTCAAATTCGGCGACCGCTTCGGTGTGCAGACCCTTCTGCTGGTAGGCGATCCCGAGGTCCCAATGGGCGCGCGGGAAACTGGGGTCCAATTGCACCGTCTTGCGTAACTGCGCGATTGCGGCATCCGGGCGTCCCGCGAATAATTTGTGCCAACCGAACAAAGTACTGATGATGAGCGAGAGGGGCTCCAGTTCCTGCGCCCGTTCCATTTGCATTTGAGCCTCGTCGAAGCGGCCAACCGTGTGGAGGAAAACGCCATACCAGATACGAGCCGTGGCATAGCCGGAATCGAGCTCGATAGCGCGCTGAAACTCGCGTTCCGAGGGTCCCCAATGCCACTGCTGCAACAGAATCCAACCCAGGGAAGCGTGCGCCTCAGCCAGGGTTTCGTCGATCTGAATTGCTTTCTCCGCCGCTTGTTTGCCGCGCGGAAGCGATTCCTGGGGGGAAAGCAAGCTGTAGAAGCCATACACTCCGTAACAATCCGCCAGGCCGGCCCAGGCTCGGGCGAAATTCGGGTCGCGCTCGATCGCCTGGCGAAACTCTTCCACGGCACGCTGTAGCCGCTCACCAGTCCGCCGGTTCCAGTAATATCGCCCCCGAAGATAGTGCTGGTAAGCTTCGCCACCCGGAGTATACGAGTCGGTGAGCCGCCGGCGCTCCTCTCCGGTCAATCTGAACCGCAACTGCTCGAAGATCTTCTTCGAGATCTCGTGCTCGATCGCTCCGATGTCGGCCAGCCGGCGATCGAATCGTTCCCGCCACAGCAAGGTACCGTCCCGGGCATCCACCAGTTCCGCGCTGATCGAAAGGGAATCGCCCCTCTTGGCCAGCCTGCCTTTAAGCACGGCGCGCACTCCCAATTCTTTACCGGCTTCCTGGACATCCTTGTCTTGCCCCTTGTATCGGAACACGGTGTCGCGGGACTTGACTCTGAGGCGTGGCACCCGCGAAAGTCCCGTGATCAGACTCTCGGTAATTCCTTCGCTCAGGTATTCGGTGTCAGGATTGTTCGATGCATTGACGAAAGGCAAGACAGCCAATGAGTCGATGGGAGAGCCGCCTAGGGCTCCGAGCCACCAGACGGCCGCCACTGTCAACACCGCTGCGGCCGCCGCGGATACCACTCGCCAGGAGACGGCCCGCGCCGGCGTCCTGCCCGCAGCGGCCCCGGCTTTAGAAGCCTTCCACAGGGCCCGGAGATCGACTAGTAGTTCGTCGATGTGCTGGTAGCGCTCGTCAGGATCTTTGGCGAGTGTCTTGGCGAGGATGCGATCGAGTTCCAAGGGTACGCCGGTGCGCAGGGCAGTTACTGGTTCGTGTTGCGTATTAATGATGGCGTGGAGGACGGCCACCTCGCTATCTCCATCGAAAGGCAGCCGCCCGGTCGCCATTTCATAGAGGACGACGCCGAGCGACCAGATATCCGTCCGGCGATCCTTCTCCTTGCGCTGCGCCTGCTCGGGTGACATGTACGCCGGTGTGCCCAACACCGAGTCCGTCCGGGTGAGCCTGGTTCCGCCGGTCAACTGCGCCAAGCCGAAATCAAGGATCTTGACTTGACCCGTCGACGTCAGCATCAGGTTCGAACTTTTGATGTCGCGATGCACGACACCCTTTTGATGGGCGGCGCGCAGACCTTCAGCAGCCTGAATGGCGATGTCCAGCGCCTCGTCGAGCTTGAGGGGACGCTCTTTGATCTTGGAGCGAACCTCGGGTCCATCGACGTAGGCCATCGCGAGAAAGGCCTGTCCGTTGGATTCGCCCACTTCATATATCGTGCAGATGTTGGGATGGTCCAGCGCTGCCGCCGTCCTGGCTTCTTGCAGAAAGCGCTGCTTGTGGTCTTCGCTGTCCAGCAAGTGTCCGGCCAGCACCTTTAGCGCAACGGTACGTCCCAGGTTTGTATCTTCCGCCTTGTAAACGACACCCATACCACCGGAACCGAGTTGCCCGGTAACGCGATAGTGCGAGATAGTATGGCCGGCCATCACCGGAATCTCTCCACCAGCAAGTGGTCATCGACGGCAGCGCCGCTTTCATCGGTCACCGAACCCGGAAGTAAACCCAGCGCGGCGAATGCGCAAACTGTGGAGAATCGAAAGTAAGATATTGGCACGGTAGGCCTGGGATCATTTTACCGCCTGCGGCTGGTTTTGCCGTGCACCAAATGGAGGTGTGGAAATCGTGCGTGGGTGGATGCCCTGTATCGTGTAGGACGCGAAATGCATGTCTTCGGTACTCTGGCGGAAAACCAGCGGTCACAAAGCCTTTGGTTCCGCAGTCAGGCGCTTCAATTCTTCAGCGAAGTTCAGCACCACCACGACCCGCGTGGAAACGGCGTCCTGGTCATTATCCTTGATCATCAGGAAACGGCGGCCGTCGGCGGTGACGTCGTAATTCGCGGAACTTGCTCCGGGCATACCGCAGGAGGAACTCATGCCGTGCGAGTAG
>Ga0187893_10007366_pt1 | contig 18081 bp, 17 predicted proteins | sample MA1701074metaG_FD_139574 | JGI IMG/M metagenome (GOLD analysis project Ga0187893, IMG submission 139574) | White microbial mat communities from a basaltic lava cave in the Kipuka Kanohina Cave System on the Island of Hawaii, USA - MA170107-4 metaG ... | reverse complement strand
GGGCCGAATTCGTAGATGTGGTTTGGCCGGTGGCTCATAAAGTACTCCCGGAACTGTTGCAGTTACAGCCCCTGAAATTTCCCTGAAGTTTCCCTGAAGTTTCCAAAAGACGTTTTCAGGGGCTGAGATTATCGTCCAACGCGAAGTGAGCCGATTACTAAAAGCATGGTGACCGGCTCATTTTAGGGCTGAGGCGGCGCCTTGAGCAATCAATTCCCGCCTCACCTCTCACCCAAATCCAAAAACTTCGTAGCCGATTCGCTCCCGCCAGACCAATTGGCGGCTGGGGAGAGGTCTGTCTTTTTTGAAAGGAGCAGCCATGTTGATGCGCGCGACGACGATTTTGAGCCTGATTTTGGCGCTGACGATCAGTTCTTCGGGACAGACCCGGCCAGCGAATTTAAAGCCCGGCAGTGTGGAGGCAAAGGCGCTGGCTTTTTTCGAGCGGATCGAAGCTCGGGACTTTGATGATTACCTGAAGCGGATCCGGCTGCCGAAGGTTTCTGAAGCTCACAAGGCGGAAGTCCTCGCGCGCATTGCGAAAGGAGAAGAGGTCGGAGTGTCTGATGGAATGAAGGGCAAACTCGCTGCGCTCGAGCCGATTCTCCGATACCACGAGCGCGATTCCGCGATTGAAATCAGAGTGATCAGGGCGCGTGAAGCCTTCGTCAGTGTGCAGGGGCGCGCCGTCCTGCTGATTTCAGAACCCGCGCTCAGACTGCTGCCTGCGCCGGAGCTGCAGGCGGTGGTCGCTCACGAACTGGGACACGAATATTTCTGGGTGGAGTTTATGGAAGCTCGCCAGCAAAAGAAGCACGAGTTGATGCGTGAAATCGAGCTGCGCTGTGACGGCGTCGCCGTGATTGCGCTGCATCGGCTCAGGCTTGACCCGGCGAAACTGGTTTCGGCTATCTCCAGATTGGGGATGTTCAATTCGCGCATCGCCCTCATAGACCCGCTTTACCATCCCCAACCTGATGGACGTTTGCGCTTCATCCACGCAATGAGCGAACTGGCGCAGCATAGGGGCGTGGACTTAGCCAACGTTGATCGGAGGGACAAGCAATGAATCGCCAAAACAGATCGGTATCCTTGCTCATCTTCGCATTGACGCTCTGTTGGCTTGCGCCAGCGACAGCAGCCCAAGCCCAAACATCACGCGCGTCCTCAGCGGCCTCCTACCTCGAACGCGGTAACCAGTGGATGGAGAAAGGTGAACTGGATCGAGCCATCGCCGACTACGACCTCGCCATCACTTTTGATGCGCGGGTTGCCGTCGCCTGGTACAACCGCGGCCTCGCCCGCCAACGCAAGGGCGATCTGGCCGGGGCGCTCCACGATTATGACCGCGCCATCGAACTGAATCCGCGTTATGCCGACGCCTATCTCAGCCGCGGAGTTATCCGCGCTGAATTGGGCGACCCCGATGCGGCGATCAACGACTTCAGTCGCGCGATTGAGATTAATCCACGCGACACCAGAGCCTGGAGCAACCGTTGCTACGCGCATTATCGCCTGGGCGCATTGGACGTTGCGCTCACTAATTGCGACCGTGCGCTCAAGCTAGACGCGCGCCACACCGCGGCTTGGAGCAACCGCGGGTTGACGCGCCAGGGGAAAGGTGATCTGGATGGCGCGATGGCCGATTTCGACCGCGTCATCAAGCTCGACCCACAGCAAGCGGACTTCTACGGCAATCGAAGTGGAGTGTGGCTTCTGAAGGGCGAAGTCGAGCGTGCTCTGAGCGATGTGAATCAGGCGCTCACGCTTAATCCGAAACTGGATCAAGCCTGGAGCTATCGCGGAGCAGTCTGGTTTGCGAAGCGGGACTACACGCGGGCGATTGCGGATTACGACGAGGCGCTGAAACTCAACCCACGTCTCGCATACGTTTATGTGAATCGCGGCGTCGCGCGGCTGATGCAAGGCAGGTTGGCGGAAGCTGAAGCGGACTTCGCACGCTGCCGTGAATTGGGCGGGAAGCTTGGGCCTGAAGCCGAGCGGTTGCTACAAGAGACGAGGCAACGGGCAGCGGCGCGGGCGATTCCCAGGAATTGATGAATCGCGTCACGGCGAGCGCGGTTTGTCTGCTTCCCGTCGCGTTAAGTGTAGTAACTCACTCTGCCGTCGCTCCAGGAAATCACCTTGCCCATCCTCGCCTTCTTCGTCGAGAACTCTTTCCTCTTCAACAGGTCGCGCACTAACGACGAAACTTCCAGGCTGCGGTCACCTGAAAGCTTCAGGCAGATAATGCAATAGTCGCGGCTTGCCGCAACTGTTTTCCAAAAATCGGTGTAGTTGATTGTGATGAAAGTCGGCTGTTTGATTGTTCGCAGCAGGGTTGGGATGGCGTCGTCGTCAATCTGCGAGCGCGGTCCGAGGTCAAGGATGGTGGCGACAGCGCCTTTATACCAGCTTTCAAAATCTTCGATAATTTATGGGTCCATCAACTGCTCATCGAGAACGATCATGCGTAGCTTTTCTCATAATCGTAGAGGGATGACAGCCTGATCACTTCCTCAACGGCTTCGACCGGAAGCTTGTAACCGTCAGCGATCTGTTGCACTCCATCGCCGCGTTGGAAAAAGGCCAGCACGTGGCGCGCATCCAGTCGCCGGTATTTGATCGTCGGGCGTCCGCCGCAAACTCCGCGCGCCGCGACGATGTATTTCCCCAACGGCAAATATTCGTATACCTCGCCGTCAATCTCTTCGCGGACCCATTCCAGAACTGATGTTGACGCAAAACTCTGTTGACTCATAGTGTCGCCCCTGCCTCAGAGAATGTTTTCGGCCCCCTTGATTGTCAACTCGGAAGCGGACTTCGCCAGGCGCCGTGAGTTGGGCGGGAAAATTATGCCTGAAGTTGAAGAAACAGACGCGCCAGGGACGCGCCGGAAGACGCGCAAAAGACGCATGCCGGTTATACCTCACAAGTAGAAGCGGCCAAGCGCCCGCCGGGGGTTGCGTGCTTGAACGCTTCAGCCTGACATCCAGCTTCAAATGAAGGAGAAATGATCATGAGAGTTGAACACCTGGCTGTCGATGGATCAGTGATTGCCATTGAAGCGCAAACCGATTTGTCAACGGGCGCGACGGCGACGGGATGGGCTATCGTCCCATCGCTGATGCGGGCGCATCCATTTACGATTAGTCCGGCGGGGCACAGTCAAGCCATCGCAGACCACGCTCAGGCTGCGTTTCCCGCAATGAAGATTGTGTCAGCGACAGATTATTCATTAAAAGGCGGTACCTTAAGGGTTGCCGAAGTCGAGCTTCCTACCGCTACCGGCGGCGTTCGGACCTTGACGATTGGCGCGTGGGAAGGCCAATCGGGCTGCCTATCGACCTCGTTGGTCGGGTCTGAAGCAGATCGTTTGGTGGAAGTCTTTGACACACTGCGCTTCCACGAGCGCGCTCGGGGCCTGGCGATTGATTCGCCTGTTACCCCGCGCCCCAGGGCGCCTCAGGTGATCAAGGAAGTTCCCGGTGTAGGCATTTTGAATATTCAGCCCGCGCTTCCCAGCGTCCTCGAACGCATTCCGAGAACCAGAGGAAAAGTGACCAATCACGGTGAATTCTTTCGGGTTCGCGCGACGAGCCGGGCGCTGACCTATGTCAGTAATTCAGCGGTCGTGAATCTCGATCCGTTCGAGGAAACCGAATCGCCCGCCATGATGGCTGTTGCGCAGGATTTGCGCGTTGAATGGACACCCGCCAGAGGAGGACGCTGATGGGGTTCGTGTACTACTTCAGCCTATCCTGCCTCGCGGCCATCTTGCTGACCACTGGTTTCGGGCATTTAGTGAAGTTCCCGGTGTTTCGCGCGCTTCTCGTCGAGCACCAAATCGCGCCCATCCGAATAGTGACTTTGGTTGCAATCTTCGTATTGGCCGTCGAGTTTGTCACCGGAACGATCGCTTTGCTTTTGATAGCCGGTGGCCTGCGGACACAATTTTCGTCCCTCCTCTTTGCGGCTGGCGCGAGCGCCGGAATTGTTTTTCTGGTTTACGTGCGCCATTTGTTACGCCGTTCAACCGGCGCAACTGCTTGTGGATGCTCACCACTGCCCAGTCCGTTGACCCCAGTGGCAATGCTTCCCGCCGCTACGCTGGGACTTGTTTCCTGCGCGGGGCTGATATCCGCCCTCTGGCCGGCCACGAATCTCTCAACCGCGCTGGCTGGTGAGCACGCCTCGGTTTTGTATGCGTTACCGATTTTGTCGGGCGTCGTTTTTGCGGGGATCACAATTTTGGCGCCGGCCTCGATGCCAGCGCCGCTCACTACAGAAGAAGGAGGGTGAGGCATGAGTTCGCTTCTTAATGCGAAGATGAGTTTTGAAATTGCCGCGTTGATTGTCTCCTGGTTAGCCATCGCTTTACTGACCTTTGTGGTCGGGAATTTGCTGGTTCGGCTGCAACGCCTGGAGCAGGCGATCCCAACCGCGCAGGCCAAGAAACCGTATGGTCATCTACTCGGCAAACAATTACGCGAATTGTTAGGCGAATCTCTGGCGCTTGCCCAACCCCGGGCGATTTTCTTTCTCTCATCTACGTGCAAGTCATGCGATAGCCTGCTCGGCGCCATCCGGGCGCAAGGCTGGGACGTACCTGTCGCGCTGGTCTGGACAGATGGCGCTCCCGTTTCGGCAATGCCGTTCCCATCGAATGTAACAGCTCTCAAAGATGGGGCAAGAATCAGCGCTGAACTCGGCATTCGCGTGACGCCGTTCGCCGTTGTCGCCAATGCCGACGGGCAGGTCATCAAAGCAGGGCCGATCAACAACTTGAAATCAATCGGCAATTTGGTGGCCGAACCCGCCAATTTTCAACTCAATAGCTTAAACAACAACTATTTGAAGGAGGTCTCAGGATGAGCTTCGATATTGATGACATTCCGACTATTGAAAGCGCAGGTAAGTTAGGGCGTCGTGTAAACACGGATTCTCCGGTAGCTGATTTGTTTCTTGCTTCGCCGGAACCAAGAACAAGTCTCCTGGAATCGGTTGGCGTGACTGCCGCGCTACAACTCGTCAGCCGCTTTCAGAAACAGATCGCGCCGGCCGCTTTCCAGTTCTCCGCGCTGCAGGACATGGCGGCGGCTGGACCGAGTTACACCACTTATTTCCACTGCGGCGTGGAGGATTACTCCCCCGGCACTTGCAATGAAGCCTGCTATGGCTTCGAGCCACACCATATGGACCCTTTTTACTGTGGCACCTGCGCCGAGCAAGCCGCCGATCCGGTCAATAATCCAGTGTATAACTGGCATTTTGTCGGCTCGCGAGGGACGATTCTGTATCGGGACCGGGAGCCGGATGTTTGCCCCGGCCCGGAAGGCTATAAAGACGCCTGGAAATGGAAAGTGGGCGCGTGTGGCAATTGCAGCCAATCCGCGGTCTTTCGCTGCCATGACGGGTACAAAAAATATCCTGATCAGAATTACTGGACACCGACCATCTGTCAGGGCCTGGTATCCTGCAATGACCGACTGACACTTTGTCCCTGAGGAGGACTGAGATGAACTATCGCGCTATCTGGCCCTGGCTGTTCCCGGCCGGATTGATCGCCGCTGGCCTGATAACAAAAGGAGAAGCGCTCGCCGCGCTCGGCATCAGTCTGGTCGCGGGGCTATCGCTGTCAGGCTCGATATGAAGTCTTAACAGCGTAGCCGTGTTGCTACCGCCAACCCGTCGCCGTTCAATCTACGATACGAAAGTCATCGCCGCCTACTGGGCCGGGGCGACCAGCGGAGCGTTGCTTTCCGCGTTGAGCGTCTGGGTACTCAGCGGATTCACGGAACCGCTCGGCGTCCGCGGGCGCATCGTTTTGTTGCTGGCGGGCGCGGCTTTTGTCTGGCTCTGCCGCCAGGGGCCATTGGCGGGAGTGATTTCCCTGCCGGAAGCGCGTCGTCAAATACCATCGCAGGTATTTACAAACGGCATTTATCGCGGCGCATACCAATTCGGTTTCGAGATGGGGACCGGAGTCAGGACTTATGTTCCGTCTATCGCGCCTTACATCTTGCTGCTGGCCATCTTTCTGGCGCGTCCCACGTTGGCGGTCGCCATCACGGCGGGAATCGGTTTCGGCCTGGGGAGAGCGGTTCCGATGATGGCGCAACTGGCCATGACCCAACGCTCAGCCTACGCGACTGAGTTTTTGCGCGGGAAAGATATTTATGCGACACCGCTAACCGGCTTACTGGTGTTGCTCGGAGCTTTTACCCTTGTCTACTAACAATTCCAATTTGCTGCTAAATATGCCGTCGTCTCCGTTGATGAGCGCGCGCCGAGTCCGATTGCGCCCGCTGGCCGATTCTGACGCAGGCTTTCTTTATCAACTGATGGTCACGCCGCAAGCGGGCGGGCGCGTACGCTTCGCGGGGGCGACTCCCAGCCCGGAAAAAATCGCGGCCTCGCTGTGGGATAGCGTCCTGGCGCAGTTCATCATCGAGAGCGCGGGCCGGCGGCGGCCCCTGGGTTTAGTCGCCATCACCACTCCGAATTTCCGCGATGGGTTTGCCTATATTTCGGCTCTGGGATCGCCTGAAATCCAGGGGAGGGGGTTGATCGTAGAGGGCGTCGTGCTGTGCTTTCATTATGCCTTTACGACCTGGCCTTTTCGGAAAATTTACATGGAATCCTCGGACGAGAGCTATCGCGCTTTTGAGAGCGGACTGGGACGCTACTTCACCGAAGAAGGACGATTGCGCGGACATGTTTTCTGGAACGGAAGGTTCATGGATATACGAATTTTGGCCGTCTATCGGGAGACCTGGCAGCAATTCGCTCCATTGATGCTGATGCGGATGCACGCTAAGGCTTAGTCTCTTTCAACGATTGACCCACAAGCTGCGGCGCGGCGCCGGAGCCGCTGAGAATTCGACGAACGATCAGCGAGAGCGCGAGCGGTTCGGCCAGGAACCCGTCGTGACCGTGCGACGACTGCAACTCCGCGTATTCGACTTCGACTCCGGCCTCCCGCATCCGCTCGCCGAGCGATTTCACTTCTTCTGCCGGAAACAGCCAATCCGACGAAATACCGACCAGCAGGACGCGCGCTTTGATCCGTCGCAAGGCCTCGGATTCGGATTGATAACCGTTCGCGTGATGGAAATTGTCCATCGCTTTGGTGATGATCAGATACGAGTTCGCGTCGAAGCGGCGGGTGAAGATTTCACCCTGATGATCCAGATAACCGCCGATGTCGTATCGTTCGTTCAATGAGCGCAACGGGTCTTCACCATTACGGTTGGGTTTGCGCGCGAAGCGTTCACCGAAGAGCTTTTCCGACTTGTAGGAGATCATCGCCATCGCGCGCGCCAGCGCCAGCCCGCGACTTGGTTGAACGTCGTATTCGCCGCCTCGCCAGTTGTCGTCGTTCGTGATCGCCAACCGTTGCAGGTGATTCAGCGCCAAGCCCATCGCCGTCAGCGGAACCGCGCCGATGGCGATGCTGCGTTCGACGTGGTCCGGGTAATCAATCGCCCACTGAATCGCCTGCATCCCGCCAATTGAGCCGCCAATCACCGCCCGCAGTTTTTCGATACCCAGATGATCGAGCAGCAACGCTTGAGACCTAACCCAATCGCGCACCGTGACGAGGGGAAAGCTCGCGCCGAAAGGCTTGCCCGTCTCCGGGTTGATCGTCAGCGGGCCAGTTGAGCCGTAACACGAGCCGATGATATTGGCGCAGACAATGCAGTCGCGGTCGAGATCGAACACTCCGGTTTCGCCAAACAACTGCGGCCACCAATCGCCTACCCGCGCCGAACCTGACAATGCGTGGCAGACCAGGATCGCGTTATCGCGCCTCTCGTTCAGATGGCCATAGACCGCGTAATGCAGTTTGACAGGTTGTTGCGCGCCACCCGATTCGAGCGCGAATGGTTTGTCTTCGGCGAAAACGAAATCGGCTTCGTAAGTCGGAAGGATTGGTTCGGGCATAGTGATCGATTCAGACGTGGGGGGTGAAGATCAGAGATTGGAGATTGGAAATTGGAAATTGAAGATGAGGTCAGACAGGTTTGAAGACGGGCATTCAACAGGAAAATGTAGGACGGAAAAATCGGGGCTTCTCATTTTTCTGTCCTGCATTTTCCTGTTCAGTCGTAACCTCTCCAATTTCCAATCTCTGATCTCCAATCTTCAATTATCAGGCTCCCGCCGCCACCGCCGTCGTCGCCGCTTTCAGCGCCTGATCAATGTCGGCGATGATGTCGCGGATGTCTTCGATGCCGACCGACAAGCGGACCAGTCCTGGTGTGACTCCGGTCGAAGCCTGCTCCTCTTCGGTCAACTGCGAGTGGGTGGTCGAAGCCGGATGGATGACCAGCGACTTTGCGTCGCCGATATTCGCCAGGAAGCTGAAAAGCTTGACCGAGTTGATGAATTTCTTGCCCGCTTCCAATCCGCCGCGAATGCCGAAGCAGACCAGCGCGCCCGCGCCGGCGGGCGAGTACTTCTTCGTTCGTTCGTAATACGGGCTTGATTCCAGGCCGGGGTAATTGACCCACTCGATCTGCGGATGATTCTGCAGGTACTTTGCCACTTCGAGAGCATTCTCCGAATGCCGTTCCATTCGCAGGTGCAGAGTCTCGGCGCCTTGCAGGAACAGGAAGGAGTTGAACGGCGTCGTACAGGCGCCGATGTCGCGTAATCCCTGCACGCGCGCTTTTAGGATGAACGCCAGCGGGCCGAACGCATCGGTGTAGACCAGTCCGTGGTACGACGGGTCAGGCGTGTTGAAATCCGGGAAGCGTCCCGAAGCTTTCCAATCGAACCGGCCCGCGTCAATGATCGCGCCGCCAATCGAGGTTCCGTGCCCGCCGATGAATTTGGTCAGCGAGTGAACGACGATGTCTGCGCCCCACTCGATGGGACGGATGAGCGCAGGCGTTGGCGTGGTGTTATCAATGACGAGCGGCAGCCCGTTTTCGTGCGCGATGTTCGCCAGCTTTTCGATGTCCACAATGTCGAGCTTCGGGTTGCCCACGGTTTCGGTATAAACGGCTTTGGTTTTGTCGTTGATCGCCGCGCGCAAGCCGGCTTCGTCTTCGGCGTCAACGAAGCGGACAGTAATTCCGAGTTTCGGCAATGTGTAATGGAACAGGTTGTACGTGCCGCCGTAAAGCGAGGTGGTCGAAACGATCTCGTCGCCCGAGTTGGCCAACGTCAGGACGGTGAGCGTTTCCGCCGCCTGCCCCGATGAAAGCGCGAGCGCCGCCGCGCCGCCCTCCAACGCCGCCAGACGCTTTTCGAGCACGTCCTGCGTCGGATTCATGATGCGCGAGTAGATGTTGCCGAACTCCTGCAACCCGAACAATCGCGCCGCGTGATCGGCGTCGGTGAAATTGTAGGATGTGGTTTGATAGATCGGCACGGCGCGCGCATTGGTCGTGGGGTCAACCACCTGTCCGCCGTGAATTGTCAGAGTGTTGAAATGATATGTGGGATTTTGCTCGTCAGCCATTGTGCTTTTCCTCCGAGGATGTTCTGAAAGCCAAAAACCCCGGCGCCAAAGATGAAGCCAGGGTTCTGGATGAAAACTCTTGAGAACGTGAACGCTCTTTAGCCGTTTTTTACGTGGAGCAAGTTGCCTAAATCGCCACGCAGCCTTTGTCAAAGCGCCTTTGCGGAGTCTGCGACTCCACGCCAATTGTTCAATGGATTTCCGAATGACGCCGCGCAGTCTAGGCGACGCTTCGACAAGCTGTCAAATGAAAACCCATCGACCGGCGCGCTCAAAGTCAGGCTCAAGCTGACGCGCGGTTCTGTTCTAGCCAATGAATGAGATCATCTATCGAACTAAACCCGAGCAAAACCGCGCTCAACCGGTCAAGTTCCGGCGAAGAGAGCGCCGACAACTGCGCCTGCGCCTCGGGCGGAATGGTTCCGAAGCGGTGTATAAGCATTTGTTCGATGATAGCCAGACGTCCGAGCCGTTCGCCGCGCTGTTCGCCGCGCTGTTCGCCGCGCTGTTCGCCGCGCTGTTCACTCTCTTCCACAATCTCACGATAGATCACTGATTGCATCATAATTTCCCTCCGAAATAGACGGCGGATCAGATTGCCGTCGAAGCGCAAGCCCGCCAGAATCCCCGCCGCCGCCGTTAGATCGCTCCGTTGACCCTCGTCCGCTATTTTACTCACTTTTTCCGCTACTTCCACCAGCAACTGCTCGGGTTGATCGGATCGCGCCAGCACAGCCAACGGCCACAACCCCTCATGCGCCAGCAGCGGCTCCGGGTCCTGCTTCCACATCCTGATCACACGATAGCGATGCCAGGTGTCGCCGACGTGAAACTCTTCGGGAATGCGCGCATCGGTCTCGGCCAGCACGATCACTACCTGGCGCACCAGCTTCCGCTCGCGGCGATAAACGCGCACGAAGTAATCGAGCATTCGCAAATCCAGCGGCGGCTCGCTTTTGGTCGGATCGGTCTCGAACTCGACGTGCAAAATCTCATCGTCAATTTCGAGCAGGTGAACCGCGTCGGCGCGGATCGGTTGCAGCGACAGTTCAGTCTTGAGCACTCGCACGCGCGTCACCGGCTTGCCGAGCAGCCACGAGGCGAGCGCTGCCGGATAGTGCTCGGCCAAATACTTGAGCAGATTGTCGTACTCGTGCGGATGCGACATAAACTCACCTCAACCACCATTCCGCATACCCGATCTCGTAAGCCATAAACAGGCCGAACCCCAGACTGAAAAATCCGGCCAACGCTCGCACCGCGAAATTGGTCTTCGTGAAATGGTCGGCGGTCAGCCTGAGCGGCAGACTCAGAATCAGGCTCATCACCATCATTCCGCCAATCGAGCCAGCGCCGAAGATGATGATGTAAGCGAAAGCCAGCGGCGTGGATTTGATCGTCGCCAGCACGGCCAGCATCAACCCCGCGCTGCCCGCCAACCCGTGGATCAATCCGATGACCAAGGGGCGCGCGCCCAGCTTCAACCCGTGGTGCGACCGCTCCGGTTCGGGTTTGTCGTCGTGAACGTGCGGATGGACGTGCGCGCGGCCACCGTGCTGATGCTGGTGAAAATGGACACGCCCGCCGCGCGCCAGCTTGTACAGCACATTCACGCCAAGCGCGATCAGCATCAGCGCGACGCAAAACTCCAAGGGCTTTTCGTACTTTCCGATCTGGAGATTCAGCGCAATCACCGCCACGCCCGCGAGCAGCAGTGAAGCCGTATGCCCTACGCCCCACAATCCGCCGATCAACAACGAGCTGAACAGATTCTTGCGTTCACTGACGATGGTTGAGATCGCCGCCAGATGATCGGCGTCCAGCGCGTGTCTTAAACCGATTCCCAGCCCAATGAGAAGGATGCCGATTGTCGAAGTCGTCGTCGCAGTTTCCAGTTCGCCGCGCCACAAATTGGCGAGGCTCACTCCGGCCTGCCGCAACGCTTGATAGCAAATGATCGCGCCGAGGATGGCAATCACCAGCGCGCCGAGCGCCGGCGCGACGCGCATCAATCCGCCCGAACCTGAAACTTTTTCCATCAGTTTTCCTCCGTAAACAAAGGCCAGTCCGATTTCTCTGGTTATTCGCAATGGGTATGAATTCGCGAAGCCAAGACTACTTGGCGGCGGGAGCTTTGGCAATTGTGGCGAAAACAAAAGGCGCAGGAGAGAGGCTCTCGTCAGCCTCTCCCGCGCCTCACTTATGACCGCTTTGATGATTCAACTCTTATCGCTCAACGATGCGGCGCCTACCATAACGCTCAAACATCGTCCCGCCAATTCCTGGCAACTGGCTACGCTCATCCCGGATTTCGCGACCCGGAGTTTTGTAGTCGCCCCCATTTTCGCTCTCAGCATCGAAGCTGGTCACCCGGTTGAGCGTTATGGTGTAATTGCCGGTCTTGTTGGTCTCGTATGGGGTTGCAATGATGACGTGAATACCGGATGCAGTCAGTCTGTTGTTGATCACAGCATCGCGCGCATTCGGGCCACTATTGTCATCCGAAGCCAGGAATTCGCCATCGTTGCGTTGCAAAATCAGTAATGAATCTAACGCTGTCGAGTTCATGCTGATCCGCGCATTGTCGCCATTGGCGCCGTTGAACCAGAAGGCATCCAGGTATGTTCCGGCCGAGGTTTGAAGATCGGTATTCGCGATTGCCTGGTTGACCGCGTTTGGGCTGTAGCTCAGTTGCGTTACAACATTGACCACCAACTTCAGCGTGTAGCTGCCGACCCCGTTCGGTTCCACATCAGCAGATGTGGCGAAGATCACGTAATCGCCGGGATTCTGTAGGACAGTCAAAAACAACGCGTTGTTGTTGTCTTGTCTACCGTTGCCAATGCCTCCGGTTTGATCATCTACACCAAGGAACGTCAGTGTGTTGTTGTCAATGCGATAAAGCAGCGCGGCCGCGTCGAATTGCGGTGAACGAAGATCAATTGCCACAGTCGTGTTGGCTGTGGTCGTCGTGAACCTGTAAGCGTCAAAAAAATAGGTTGTGCCTTCCAGTCCGGTTTGAACTTGATCGTCAACCGTCAGATCGCCTGTCTTGGTTTCCCCGAACGCAATCGGGGTCACGCGCACTGGCGGCGTTTGTCCGCCAAGCTTTATCGTCACCGTGTTCGCGGTGCGGCTGTTCACGCTCACCACAATGCGAAGGCTGCCGAGGCCGGCCAGTTCGGGGGGGATGATCACGTTGATCTGATCGAGCCCTTCAAATCCCGGCGCGGGGCCGGCGAAGAGCACTTGTCCGGGAACGCCCTGAAATTTCACCGTCACCGCTTCCGCTACGCCGTTGCCATCACTGGGATTCTGCGCGGGAGTGTTGCGGACGCCGGTCGCGTAAAGGACCAGCACGTTGGGGCGCTGACGGGTTCCGGCGTCAACATCTCTCTCGTTTCCTTGAGCGTCGAAGATGTTCTGGTAGGTGGCGCCGTCAAAAGTTGTCTGAGCTGCAGCTACTCCTGTGCCTGACGCATTCGCCGAAAAGACTCCCGGCGCGGCCCGCACAATCGTGAATGCGCCGGTTCGAGTCGAGTTGTCGGAATTGGTCACAGTGATCGTGGCGTTCGCCGTATCTGCCAATCCCGATGGAATCTTAAAGTTGATCTGCAGCGGCCCGGCGAAGAACAGCCCAGCGTCGGCGTTGCCGATTCTGACGCGCACGCCACCGAGCGTCGTCGGCAAAGGTGTCGAAGTGGCGGAGTAAGCTTGATTGTTCTGGGTTATGAATTGGCCGAAGGCGGCGGCAATCGCATCTGGCGTTAATGGCGCCGCAGAACTCGCAGCGTTGACTACCGTCACAGCCTGTTGCGCCGAAGCGGTCTGCCGAAGGAAGGAATCGCCTCGATACGACATGCCGACAATCGCCACCACCAGCGATAGGGCGACGAACGCCAGCGGGCGCAAAATTGAGCGGATCATCGAAGTCTTCTTCATGTCATCTCCTATAAATGTCAGGAATTTTCGTTTGGATCCCGGAAAGAGCGCACAAGTGGATCAACAGTCCTGTTTGGACTGTGTGCTGTCTCGAGCATAGGGAATTAGGGGGTACCGACCTCAAATATTCGGTCGTCAATCTAGCCGTCCGTTCTGTTCACTGTCAAGAAAGATTCAGGCCGCAACCACGGCCCCACTCATTCCTAATGCAAGAGGTGAAAAACTCACGCAATTAGACGCCATTTTCCGGCGAAGGACGATAACTTTTTGACTTTGATGAATGATCCCTTGATTCAGTCAGGATGGCGCACGGATTCGACTGATGACTACGGATTGGCGCCGCAGCCCCCGCGCCAATCCGTCTTCATCCGTGAAATCCGTGCGCCGTTCGTTTAGCCAATTCGCAAAGTCACGACATTGGAGACATTGCCCGCGACTATGAGCTTGATCTCGACCGTGCCCGCCCCGGCCAGCTCAGGCGGAATAATCAGATTGACCTGATCCAATCCGGCGAACCCCGGCGCCGCTCCCGCAAAGGTCACGCTGGCGTTGACGCCTCTGATCGTCGCGGTCACAGCCTCGGCCACTCCATTGCTGTCGTTTGGATTCGCGGCTGGGGCGTGGCGCAATCCCGTCGTGAACAGAACCAGGTAGGTCGGACGCTCTCTGGTTCCCGCGTTCACGGGCCGTTCGCTGCCATCAGGATTGATCACCGGCTGGAAGACCACGCCATCCGTAGTCCACACCGCAGCGACAGTCCCCTGCCCATTGGCCCGCATTGAGAAAATGCCCGCCGCCGCGCGAGCCATATTGACCGTGCCCGCGCGAACCGCGCCATCGGAACTGGTGATCGCCACCGTCACTGGCCCATCAGGGACGTTCCGCGGCGCAACCAGATTGACCTGCCCGTTGCTAACCATCAGCAACTGGGCATCCTCTCCGTTGACGGTGACTCGCACGCCACCCAGCGCCGTCGGAAGCGGTTGGCTGGAAGCGGTAAAGAGCCTGCCCTCGATTGTCTGGAATCCGCCGAAGACCGCGGCCAGCGAATCGGGAGCGATCGGCGGGTTAAAGAAGCTGGCGGCGTTGACGACCGTCATTCCCGCCGGCTGCGTGGCCGGCGACAACGTGTTCGCCACAGCGATTCCGCGAATGGCCTCGCTTACTCCGACGTTTCCAACCAGCGTGGCTGCGCCTGTGATCAGATTGATCGTGTAGAGTTGCGACACTCCACCGACGGTCAGCGTGGCGTAGGCGTTGTTAGTGTTGTCGGCGATGTCGAACCCGACCATCTCGTTCGTGTCGACGCCGAGCGGCCCGACGGTGAACAACTGCCCGGAGTTCGGCGAAATCGGCGTTCCACCTGGCGAGCCTTGCCTGACCAGCGAGTCGAAACTCGAATCAATCACGTAGAGCGTGGTCGAAGTCGAGCCGGCGAAGCTGTTGTCGTAAGCCGCGCCAGTGACATTGGTCGTCTGGCCCGCCCGCTGATCGTTCGGCGCATAAGCCAGCGGCGTATCAATCCCAGCCGAAGCGCCAGTGTCCGGAACGAAGCGCAGGTTGTGCGTGGCCGTGCTGACGACTCGGATTCGATCCGGTACCGGATTGAAATCGAATCCGTAGGCGGTGCCGTTCAGTTGCGGCGTGGTGATGCCCGAGCCAACTTGCGTGGCGACGCCGGTCAAGGGATTGATCGTGAAGATGCGGCTGCTGCTGCCGATGGCGTAAAGCATCCCGTTGGCCGGGCGATAATCAATCCCGATGATGGTCTCGTCGCCCAGCCCGGTGATCTGCACCGTATTTTGAATCACGCCGGGCGCGGTGCTGACGAAGGTGATCAGCTTGTTGCTGTTGGTCGCCGCGAAGATCGTCTCGACGACCGGCGCGATGGCGATGTCGCGGATCGTCTGGCCACCGCCGATCGGGCCGATCATTGTCGCCGCGCCGGTCGCCAGGTTGATGGTGAAGAGCGTCGAAGACGAAGTCGTGCCGGCGACAGTCAACGAAGCGAATGCGGCGCCGGTCACCGGCGCGATGTCGAACCCGACATCCTCCAGCGTGTCGACGCCGAGCGCGCCGACGGTTGTCAATTGCCCTGTGTTCGGCGAGACCGGCGTTCCTCCCACCGAGCCTTGCAGCGCCAGCGCGTCCAGGTGGGAGTCAATGCCGTAAAGCGTCGTCGTCGTCGTGCCCGCGAAGTTGTTGGTGTAAGCGGCGCCGATGATGTTCGGATTGACGGCGGCGTTCGGGTCGCCCGCGGCGAAAGCCAAATTGGTGTCTGTGGCCGCCAGCGCGCCGTTGTTCGGATTAAGCCGGAGATTCTGATCGGCGTCGCTCGTCACCCGGATGCGATCGGGCACGGGGTTGAAATCGAAGCCGAAATTTACTCCGGTGATCGGCGGAGTGAACGGCGCGGCCCCGACCTGGACGGCCGCGCCGGTTTTGGTGTTGATGGTGTAGACGCGGCTCTGATTGCTCAGCGCGTAGAGCAATCCGTTAGCCGGCCGGAAATCAATGCCTAGCAAATTTTCACCAGAGGCCAATCCCGTGATAGGCATGACGGCGTTCATCGTGTTCGGTGTGCCCGAACTGAAATTGAGCAATCCATTGTTCGCTGTCAACGCGAAGATCGTTTCGACGCGCACGACCGCTGTTATGTCGCGGATGATTTCCGTCCCGCCGATTTGACCGATGAGCGTCGCTGCGCCGGTCTGCAAATTGATTCTGTATAGCGAAGAGTTCGTCGCGCCGGATGGAGTCAATGACGCCAGCGCCAGTCCGGTCGGGTCGACGATGTCGAAGCCGACCTGATCGGTCGTGTCCACGCCGAGCGCGCCCACCGTCGTCAACATTCCGGTGTTCGGTGAAATCGGCGCGCCGCCCAGCGAGCCTTGCAGCGCCAGGATGTTGAGCGTCGAATCAATCACGTAGAGCGTGGTCGTCGTCGCTCCCGAAAAGTTGTTGGTGTAGGCCGCGCCGGCAATATTCGGATTCGCGGCGGCGTTCGGATCGCCCGTAGCAAAAGCCAGGTTGCCGTCCGTGGCCGCGACCGCGCCGGTGTCAGGGTTGAGCCGCAGGTTCTGTTCGGCGTCGCTCACCAGGCGGATGCGATCAGGCACTGGATTGAAGTCGAAGCCGAACGACACGCCATTAAGCGCCGGAGTGAGCGGCGTCGTTCCGACCTGAGTCGCAGCGCCGGTCGAGGGGTTGATCGTATAAACTCGACTTTGGCTGCTGGCGGCGAACAACTGGCCGGTGCGCGGGCGGAAGTCAATGCCAACTATATTCTCGCCCGCCTGCAACCCGGTGATCGCGCTTGTCTTGATGATCGCGCTCGGCGTGGCTTGGTTGAAGCTGATCAGGTTGTTGCCAGCGGTGACGGCAAAGACCGTCCCCTCCGGGGCAGGCCCGAGGAGTAACGGACTTGCGCTCGCAGCGGCTTCAAAATTGATTCTCTCTCCAAAGGGCTGTAACAAAGAACCGCACAGTCCAAGTAATCCGAGTGTTAACAGGCAAACTTTCCAGATAGATCTTGAGGTTGATTTTGAGATGCTTTTCATAGGGATGTCTCTTCTCCATTTTGCAGGGCACAACTTGATCGAACACGCTGGCGCAAAATTTGCGGGGATTTGCGCGCAACGCGTACTTGAGAGGCGAAGGTCGGGATAGTTGTTATGCCCAGACGCAATCCGAACGGATTTGAGGCGGTGGGCGAACCGCGATTGCGCGCTGGGGGGCCAATATCTCAGTGTGACTGGTTAGGTGAGAATGGACAGTCGCACCAGACTGCACGAACGGGGGAGGATCAGAGATAGCCCGGAGCTGGCTTATCAAACCGGTTAGTGAGGATCGCAGGGCTTGATCGGGAGTAGGGGCTAATTTTCTAAAATTAACGCGCACAATCTACGCGCGTGATCAAATTGAGTCAAGAATTTTAAAACCCAAAACCCACAACCTATAAATTTTCCCTCCGGCTCCGTGTTCGATCGAACCGGAAAAGAAAAGGTCTACAGGTTATGGGTGTTGGGTTTCAGGCTTTAGCTTTACTGCTACTGAATCCGAATCGTCACGTTGTTGGACATGTAACCGGCTGCGGTCAACCTCAGGTTGACCACCCCGGCCCCAGCCAATTGCGGCGCGAGCATCAGGTTGACCTGATCAACTCCGACCAGCCCCGGCGCAGGACCAGCAAAAGTGACCGTGGCGGTCGTGTTTTGAACCGTCGCGGTTACGGCTTCGGCCACGCCGTTCGCGTCGTTCGGATTGGCCGCCGGCGTATTGCGCAATCCCGTCACAAAGAGCACCAGGAAGACCTGCCCTGCGCTGACGTTGATTGGGCGAGGGCTGCCGTCGGGATTGAAGGCCGCCAGGAAGTTCACGCCATCCGTCGTCGTCACCGCCGCCGGAGTTCCCTGCCCGTTGGAGAAGAAGGTGAAGATGCCGGTCGCCGAACGCTGGATGTTGATCACACCGGTGCGCGATGTAGCGTCGGCGTTGATCACCAACACGGTCGCCGGGCCATCGTTCAACTGCTGCGGCAGAACCAGGTTGATCTGCCCGTTGCTCGTGGCCAGCAATCCGGCGTCAAGGTTGTTGACCTTCACGTTCACTCCACCGAGCGAGGTGGGAAGTGGCTGGCTGGCGGCCGTGAAGAGCTGGCCGTTCGT
>Ga0187893_10007365_pt1 | contig 18083 bp, 40 predicted proteins | sample MA1701074metaG_FD_139574 | JGI IMG/M metagenome (GOLD analysis project Ga0187893, IMG submission 139574) | White microbial mat communities from a basaltic lava cave in the Kipuka Kanohina Cave System on the Island of Hawaii, USA - MA170107-4 metaG ... | reverse complement strand
GAGAGTCAAATGCGCTCTGCTTTAGCTACTATTGATGCGATTAACAACTGTGTTGTGTTTGTCGACGAAGTAGATAAATTATTTGCAGGAATGACTGGCGGTGGAAGTTCTGATGGCGGAACTTCACAAAGAGTCTTTGCTCAATTCTTAACTTATTGTCAAGAAAAGAAATCCGCCGCCTTTATAGTTATGACCCTTAACAGAATAGAAGGACTACCACCAGAATTAACAAGAAAAGGTCGATTTGACGAAATATTCTTCGTTGGGTTACCGTCTGCTAAAGAACGAGAGCAAATCTTTAAGATTCATGTTAAGAAGCATGGACGAGATTTTGAAAAAATGAATAGTGCCAAGATGAAAGAGTGCGTTAAACTTTCTGATGGTTTTAGCGGCGCAGAAATAGGCGAATCTGTTGTTAGTGCTTTATTCATGGCATTTAGTAAAGATGAAGAACTGAATGCTGATTATATTCTAGATGCCGTTAAACTTACTAATCCACTTAGTAAATCGAGGGCCGAAGAATTTAAGCAAATGATTTCTTGGGCTTCTGCTAATGCTATAAATGCTTCTAAGACTGAAAAGGCAGAAAAAGTAGTAGCCGCAGTAGGCACTAGGCAGTTAGATATATAATGTCTGAATTATCTAACTTTATAAAAAGTGAAAAGCATTTACCTTACTTTCTAAAAGACTTTCACGATCAGAAAGATTTCTTTAAAGCTTTACACAAATGGATTCAAGAAAGTAATAATCATGAATTAATAGCTAAATGCCCGAATTGGGTAGATGGACACGTATATACTATTGATTTAGTGTTAGCATTCTTTGCATTACATGGTTACACGTTACAGAAGAATAAGACTAAAATAAACTTTTGTGATATACACGATACTATAGCTAGATTAAAACAAGAAGAAATAAAAGGCTTACAAGAATTACTAAAGACAGTTGATAAGAAGGAAAATAAATGAATAAAATAATTAGTGAACATCATTTTACTTTTAATCCAAAAGATAATGGTGGTGAATCTCTAACTCTTTCTACAGAATTTATAGATAACGGTGATGATGGAGAAGAGGGTATTTATACAAATCATAAATTGACCTTGCATTCTTATTGTAATGCTGCACATTTCGAATTATGCGGTATTAGTATAACACCGGAATTGCTTAGAGAATTAGCAAATCAATTAGAAAATGCTAAACAAATTGCAATTATTACTAAAAGAACAGATGATTTACTTAGTAAAGGAGTTAAATAATATGTCACACGTTACTACTGTTAAAGTTGAAATTAAAGATTTAGCTGCTTTAAGAGAAGCTTGTGAAAGTATTGGCTTAGAATTTAGAGAAGGTCAAAAGAAATATAAGTGGTATGGCCGATTCGTAGGCGACTACTGCTTCGATGATAAAACTCGAATTATGACAAATTCTGGGTTTAAAAAATTCAAAGATTTGCAAGAAGCAGATAAGGTATTAACATTAAATCCAAATAATAAAAATTTGGAATACCAAAATTTCGTTCCAGTTATTCAAGATTATAAAGGGATAATGTATGAATTCTACGGAAAGGCCGTCAACCAAACAGTGACACCAAACCATAGAGTATTTGCAAGAAGAATAGAAAAACGGCCCGGCAGAACGCCGACAGAGTATAAATTTAAAACCGCCGAGGAGCTGTCAAAACTTGCGATGCCTATAAGGTATACTGTGCCGAGAACTGGAAATTGGACTGGTGAGTCACCGGAAGAAGAGATAATCCCTGAAGATTATTTCGAAAGTGACGCCCCATCAGGTTCTGATCTCGTAACAATTGTCAGATCACGACCAAAAGTTAAAATTCCAAGACGTTATAAAATGTCAGATTGGGTAGAGTTTATGGGCTGGATAATTGCGGAAGGTTGCATAGACGGAAATAGATCAAAAAATAGAAAAAAAGATCAGCATAGGGTGACGATACACCAATCAGATACGGCTAATCCTGAAAATTTTAAAAGAATAAAGGAACTTCTAACAAGAATGAGCTTTCCTTTCTCTATTATTACGAAGAACGGGAAAAAGGAAGGACTTGGTATATACTCTAAAACACTTCATACGTATTTAACGGATCTGGGCTTAAACCATAAGGCTAAATGGAAGCGTATTCCCGATCGATTTAAGAATCTGTCTCCTAAATTACTAGAACGAATGATCGAAAGTTTGTTACTTGGAGATGGAAACGAAATGCGTCGATTATACACGACTTCTAAGAAATTAAGAGATGATTTTATCGAAATTTGTATAAAAGCTGGTTACGGTTGCACTTACAGTAAAAAATCTAATAATTTAGGATTTAATTTCGATCCCGAAAAACCCGATGCCAAAAAACACATCTGGATAGTTCATATTAGTAAAAGAACCATTAACCATCAATTATCTAAACTGAAGAAAAAGAATTATAGTGGAAAAATATACTGTGTCTCTACAACTAATGGTATTATATTAATTGAAAAGAAAGGAAAAATATCCTTTAGTGGAAATTCAGAAGAGGGGCAAGATGTTAAAAATATGGGTAAATGCGACCATGCTATTGCTGTTCCAAATAATAAGAATGCCTACGAAATCGGCGTAGCTTGGAATGCTGAGAAATCATGCTTTGAACTACGGTATGATTTCTGGCAAGGTGGTTATGGATTAGAAAAAGTCGCTGGAAAAAAATGTGGTAATTTAGCAAAAGCTTATACTCAAACAGTTGCTTTAAAAGAAGCTAAAAAGTTTGCACAAGAAAATGGTTGGTCAGTAACACATGAATATGATACAGCCGCCGATGAAATGGTAATTAAGTTAACTAGTTATGATTGAGAAAGAATTTAATATACCGCAATCTACAGAAATACAAGAAATGACGGAAAACGCTAGATGGGCGATGGAAGAAAAAGTTAATAAAATAATCTCTAAAAAGATTAATACATGGTTAAAGAAGATAGAAAAAGCTGCAAGCAATGGTCTAGATAAAGTAGAAATCACTACTGATCCTTGGTGGTTAATAGTATTTAGCTCTGCTAAAAACCAAGAATTATACGATTTGGTTTATGACAGAGTATACAAGATGATGCTGCATAGAGGATTTGCAATGTCACACGCCGGTCTTCGTACTATGAAAATTTCTTGGTATAGATCTCGTTTAAAAGGCCAGGGCTGATGAAGCCGCGCCGAAGCTGCATAAGCGTGCTGAAAGGATAGAGTATGTCAAACGATAGATTAAACATTCCCAAGAAAATTAATGTAGGTTATCAAAATAGAGAAGATACCTATACTGGTAAACTAGCATTTGTTGTTTATACGGACGATAAAGGTGTATTAAGAAAAGAGAAATCTTGGAATGGTTGGCGAGATAAGAAAATTGAGCCACAGGAATTTGATAACGTTCCGACTTCTGGTTTCGTTTTAAATAAAAAGGTTGGTGATTATTCAAGCAGATGGGGCGGAAGAAAAAGTTGGCTGCGCGTGTATGACCCCAGGGATTTTGAATACGAAATCAGTGTTGATAATCTTGTCTTTATTTTAGAAGAGTGCTCTGCTATTAAAGGTAAAGGTTTAGAGGGTGAATTCGTTTATGCTTGGGATGGAGCTGATTTAGTTTTATTACCTGTCGGTTCACTAGAATATAAGCAATCTTCCAATTTTACTGTATTGCAAAGTAAGAAAGTTGGAAAAGATGATATGAAGGCTGGTTGCGTTTATAAAAATAAAGATAATAAAGAAGTTATGTATCTTGGCAGACTCAATTGGACTGATATACAGTGGGATTGGAAGACGAATAAATATAATAACGCTGGGAAGTCTGAAAAACGTCATGTATTCGTATATATAGATTCTTTAGATAAAACTAGTAATTATGGAAAAGAATATTGGAGTAAAGACTTAAAATATTGGACTCAAAGTGGTTTTACTAAGTTGGCTGAAAAACTAACTGATGATCCATCACCATTATTTGCTGATGCTTTTGATAGCTTTATGAAATCAGATAATGGTAGTCCTCCAGTTAAAATAGTTAGTAAATCAATAGATCTTGATAAAGCTAAAAGAGATTATAGAAATGCTTACATTAAGAAAGACGATAAATTTTATAAAGTAGAAGTTAGACAAGAATATCGTGGTGGTTACAGTTGGAATAGTAATGATAGACGTTTTTGGAAACTATACGTTTCTCAGAAACCAACATATTTAGATTCTAAATTAAAGCTGGTTACGACTAAAGATTCTTATTATACTGATAAGGGTTATGATTCAGAAGAAATTAGTGAACAGAAGTTAAATAATACTGAATTCTTTGAACTTTATATTGAAAATAAAGAAGGTAATAAGTTAAAAATCTAGTTAATAGATTGGAGATAATTGTATGAGTAAAAATGATGATAAGATTAAAGTTTTACTAGCCAAAGTGGAAGAAATGAAATCTTCGCTTGGTACGAAGCCAAAAGTATCGTGGCTGACTAATGCGGTATTTAAATATAAAGATGGTGCTTATTTTAACTTAAATACTGTAAAAGATCCTAGTGACTTAGTAACGGCGCTTTCGTATCTCCTTGAAAAAGAATCACTTACGAATGAAGCGGCTAAACGTCTTGGTGTTGAAAGTAAATCTTTTGTTTGGGATGGCTTCTCTGTTTCTGAATGGGAAAAAGATTTTAAGAAACGTGTAGAAGTTATTAAGTGGGATGAGAAGAAAGCAAATCTCGACGCTACACAAAAGAAACTTAACCAGTTAATGAGTGAAGACGCTAGAACTGGTGCTGAACTAGAGAATATTGAAAAACTATTGTCTTAATAATAAAAAGATTAGTATTGTAGCCTCTAGAGAATTCTAAACTTTAGAGGCTACTATTCCATCAGTCGGTACCTGATAAATTTTAGCAGCCATAACTATTATTCTATCTTCATAACTTTTCTGATGAAAGTTCTATCTCCATCGCTAAGTTTAATAAACTTTAGTAATGGAGATAAAAATGGAAGAAAGAATATGTTCAAGGTGTGAAAAGATTTTAGATAAGAGTAAATTTAAAATTAAGAATTTAAATACTGGTGAACTCACTAAGTGGTGTATTGACTGTCTAGATAAACAATTACAATACTCAAAAGAGAACACAGAACGAGTTAATGGCTACAAAGAAAAGTATTATCTTAAAAATCGAGATAAAATAGTAGCAACCTATGAGAATAATAAAAATACAGTTTTTGAAAAAACAAAAGCATTGATACACGACTCTAGAGTGAGAGCTGAGGAAAAGAATTTTAAATTTGATTTAGGATTCGATAATATTCTTACACGGATTAAAGAAGGAAAATGTGAAAAAACGGGAATTTCATTTAATATAGTTGTCGATAGTAAGAAACGAGGACCGTGGAATCCGTCTCTAAATAGAAAAAATAATACTGGTGGGTATACAGAAGATAATATTGAGGTTGTCGCGTGGTCCTATAATAATATGATTGCAAATATGGATGATCAGGAAATTGATTATCTATTAGTTAATATTTTGAATAGCGGAAATTATTTAAAAGGTTCAATAAAAAGAGATTTTGAGATTCTTGAAAAATTAACAGATTACAAGTTAAAAACACGAGACGAAAAATTGAGACTTACTACTAAATATTGCTCGGCAAGGGATAGAGCAAAAAAGAAAAATTTAGATTTTAATTTAGGTAATGGATTTTTGATGAATTATACCATTAATGGGGGTGTCTGCCAAAGAACTGGTATAAGGTTCATGGACTATAAAAATCCTGTTCGATACCGACAAAATCCGTGGTCACCAAGCCTTGACCGTGTTGATAATACCAAAGGTTATACGAAGGATAATACTGAAGTAGTATGTTGGGGGTATAATAGGGCAAAATCAGAATTAACGTCAGAAGAATTTAATATACTTGTGGTAAATACAGCCTTAAAACGAAATCTAATTAAAAATGATGATTTGAAAGAAGAGTATTTGATATGCATAGCTTAAATAATATAAGAAACATTGGAATTATTGCCCACGTAGATGCTGGCAAAACGACCAGCGTTGAGAGAATGTTATTCTTTAGTGGTAAAAGTCACACTATTGGAGAAGTTCATGATGGGAAATCTAAAACAGATTATGAAGAGATTGAAAAGAAACGTGGTATCACGATCAAGTCTACTTTAATTAGTTTTAATTGGAATGAAAAGAAGATTCAAATAATAGAATCTGGAGGTCACCATGAGGTCCAGTTAAGCGCAGTTACTGCATGTAGAGTCATGGAGGGCGCAGTAATAATATTATGTGCTGTGGCCGGAGTAGAAGTTCAAAGCGAAAGCACATGGCGAGAAACAAATAAAAATGGTGTTGCAACGCTAGCTTATGTCAATAAGATGGATCGGCAAGGCGCAGATTTTGGCGCTGTAGTTCACGATATTAGAAATAAATTTGGAAAAACCACTGTGGCTTTACATCTTCCAGTTGGGGCGGGCGATTCCTTTGAGGGTATTATAGATTTAGTTAGTAATAAATATGCACATTATGAAAATATCGAGAATTTTAAGACTCCCGGTATCAAAACTTTACAATGCAAATTAGTATGGAAGGAAATACCTGAGCACTTAAAAGTAGAAGCATCAAAAGCCAGAGAGTTGATGTTAGAAGCCTTGTCTCTTGAGGATGATTCAATTGCTGAAAAATATCTCTCCGGGATCAGTGTTGGAAAACAAGAGCTAGTAAACAGTATTAGAAAATTAGTTCAGGCAAGGAAGATAATTCCTGTTCTCTGTGGCTCTAGTTTTAAAGATAAAGGCGTTGAATTACTTTTAGATGGCATTGTTGATTATTTACCCTCACCTGCTGATGTAGGACAAGTAACCGGAATTAATCCTGATAATAGCCAAGCTATAATTAGGAAGATAGAGGCGAGCGAACCTTTCTCTGGTTATGTTTTCAAAATTATTGTCGATAATCAAGGCGCGCTTAATTTTATACGTGTGTATTCTGGCTCTATTAAAGCAGGGGACACTATATATAATCCGCGAACCAGACAAAAAGAACGTATAGGTCGAATGTTTGAAATTCAAGCTAATGATAGAAAGGAAATTAAAGAAGCCCGAGCTGGCGATTTAGTAGCGATTACTGGAACTAAGGGCTTGATAATAAGTGATACTATTTGTGATATAAATACTCCTATTATTTATCCTGCTATGACTTTTAGTAAACCTGTCATATCTGTTGCTATAGAGCCCAGAAAGGAAAGTGATCGTGATAAATTATCGACAGGATTATCTAAACTCGCCCTTCAAGATCCCACATTTAGTAGAAGAACTGATCCGGATACGAAACAAACTATTCTCGAAGGTTTGGGTGAATTGCATCTTGAGATCATAATTGAAAAACTTAAATTAGAGCATAATGTTGAAGTGAACTCATATCCACCACAAGTCGCATACAAACAAACTATATCTGGTGGTGTTATAGATGTAGAGGGACGACATGTAAAACAAAGTGGCGGACACGGCGCTTTTGGCATCTGTAACGTTCGATTTGAACACGATGAAACAGCGGAACCACTTAACTTTGTAAACGATGTTATAGGTGGTTCTGTTCCTAGAGAATATATTCAGTCTGTCGAAAAAGGCATTAGAAATGCTTTAGACGGTGGTGGAATACTAGGTGTTCCGTTTGTTAATATCAAAGCCAGTCTATATGATGGAAAATCACATTCTGTAGACTCGTCGGATTTGGCATTTCAACTGGCCGGTATCGATGCCTTTAGAAATTGTATAGATGCGTGTAAACTTATTCTTCTCGAACCTCGTATGAAATTTGAAGTTGTCGTACCTGATGAATTCACAGGGCCAGTTATTGGATCTCTAGTATCCAAGAGGGCGTTGGTAGAATCTCAAGATTTCCAGCATGGTGTTAAAATAATTAAAGGTGTAGTGCCTATTTCGGAAATGTTCCAATATACCACAAATCTACGATCCATGACTTCTGGACGTGGTTCAATTTCACTAGAACCTTTTGATTTTGCACCGTGCCCGATGGCGGTTCAAAATAAAATTTACGAAGACGCTAAGAAAAGACAAGATAAAAAGAAATGATATATTTACAGGAATTTGGGCGCGAAAAGATAATTTATTTGTTTTTGCCAGTGGGCGACCTTCTTACTACTAAAATTATATTATCTATATATGATTTAACCAGAATTCCATTAAGGTATATTTTAGATAATGAAATATTTAAGACTAATGAGTTGTGATGGTTTATGTCAACATGGTAAAGATTTACCAGTAAAATGGTATGTTACAAATTATATTATTGGTTCTGTTCATTCTGGTATGCACTCTTTATCAATTAGAAATTTTAGAATTATTCAAACTGTTACATGGATTATGTAAATGATATTATTGGATAGCTCTATAATCTCTTTTTACTCTAATAGATTGGTAGGTGGTGAAGGTTTCTTTGACTGTAGAGATACTTTTCTCTATTCAGATACTTTTGTAAGAATTATAACGTTTGAGTTAAGGGATAATATAATTGAAAATTTATAGTCCTGTTTATATTGAAAGTGCAAGCACACTTATTGGTTATCCAATCACAATGCGAAATAATATATTAGATAATTTAGAAAGTGTAATAAACAATATAGGTGAAAATATAGATATGACTATTTTTTGGTTATACGGTTGATTATGATTTTATTACACGCTTTTTATTATTTTATGAATAATCATAATACCGATCTAAAATATGGTAGTAAGGTGCTTCACATAGTAAAAGATGGTCTTATAGATCTTAATACAGAAGTATCTTTTAATATTGGAACTTATATTAGAGCTAATGAAATTATATAAATATTATGATGATTTACTGCCATCCGTAGAGGTAGATCTTAAATTATGTAGGTTAATCAGATGGCCGCCACATGATATTTATGAACATTTTATATTAAATACTGGAATGTATTTTTATAAAGAAGAATTGAATGAAATTATATGCAGATAATAGGTGAACGGATATTTAGAACACCCGAATTGAGATCTGATATTCTAGTGAAAATTTCAAATTGTGTTTGGACTAAAATTAGATCTTTAGATTTTATAAATTTGCATAATATGTTAAATATTATTTTAACTGATAGACTAATATCAAGGATTAAATAAATGGGATCATTTGCTTATACTTGTGCTTTAAGTGGATTACCAATAGAAGCCGGTGATGATGTTAGATGGTTTATGGTAACAGAAAACCCATATGAGAGACACTATGTATGTGGTTTATATGATCTATGGTTTCCTAGAACTTGGCCTTTAACAGCAAAATATAACGATTATGGTAGTATAGAAAGATATGATGAATCAGATGTAATAATTAGGTCAATAATTGATGGACTTAAAGAAGATTTAATAGAAACCGGCGTTGGTGATAATAGTATTCACGATGTAGAAGCTAGAAAAGGTATGTCCTTTGAAGATACGCTGGTTGCAATTCAAGAGGGACGAATTCGTGTAGAAAGAGATAACTCTCGCAGATTTTATAAGAGATTGGACACTGTTGGTGTTGCGGATTGTATTCCGACATTTCAAAAAGTAGAAGAATTGTTAAAAAATTATGGTTTTAGTATCGGAGTTAATGCGGGCGAATTTATTGTTTGTGATATGGAATATGGTTGGGTAAGAGTTAGACCAGGTGGTTATGGAAATGATTATGATGGGTTGGAATATGTTTTAGTTGCTTTACAAGAAAAATACGCCGCAGTTATTACTACAGGAAGTGGTAATTATTCTTATTCACCAGAAATACAAGTAATGCCTAAACCTAATAAAGATAATAAAAGTTTCTTATATAAAGAAGGTAAAGATAAACCTTTAATAATTCAACAAGCTATGATACATGGTAGAATTTGGGATGAAATAATAAAAGACGATAAATATCTAAAGTATCGTAAAGCGGTTGAAGAAAATTGGAATAATGCACTAAAGATGGATGCCGCATCGATAAGATATGAACTAAGAGAAACTTATGTACAGTCCACTATGTTTAGATCTGCTATTCCATTCTCATACGGTTTGGGCGAACACACATTATTACTAATGGATTATCATAAAGAGAAGTCTTTTACAGAAAAACAGCTTGGTCAGTTGTTTGATGATATGGCTGGTTTAATGATAATGTCTGAAGTAATGATGGATACTCGTCAATATTTTAAACCAAGCTACTCTTGTGGTTCACAGTTTGCCGAATATGAAAATCATACATACTGGAATGGATTGGTGGCTGTGGTTGCTGATGAAATAGATGCAGAACGTAAGTTAGAGCGTGGTGAAACTAATTTACAACTCGAAGAAGAAATTGAAAAGGAATAATTCCTGAAGTAATTTAAGTATTATTAAAAAGGAGATTAAAATGTCAGAAATAGTTATTCGTGTAGGAAAAGACGGCAAGCTCAATTTAAACGTTAATGGTGTTAAAGGCAGTAGCTGCAAGGACTTAACAAAAGGACTCGAAAAGGCGTTAGGTGTTACAGAAACTTCGAAGAATACTAACGATTACTATGAGCAAGAACAAACTGTAGAGAATACTCAAGACTTAAGCAATGGCTAATGAAGCTATACTGTTATTATAAAGTTCGCCCGGATTTAAAAATAGCAACAACAAATAAACTATTAGAAAGTCTCTTTTTAATAACTTGTATGGATGACTTATGCTATAGCGATCTCAATTCTAAATTAAAAAGAGGTTATTTTGAGTGTTAAATGAAATTAATAAGTAGTATTATCAAATATTATGATGAAGTTGGTTTCTTAAGAAATAGTTTTTATGTAGAAAATCAAAAACATTATTATGTCGATAATCAATTTTGGGGCGCACCTATGAGAACTCTAAATAATCTAATTGTAGAGTGTCGTTCTTGTATAGTATATTGTGAAACTAGTTGATTTAATAAAAGAACCAACAGTTTGGAATCCTTTAGAGAATACATATAATACTAGACAGTATAAATTATATTGGCTGGCTAATTGTTTCTGGGAAGCACCAGAAATAGTAACGCAAAGAGAGTTTAGATATTTACTTAAGGATAAATATTGTAAGGGTTAATTGGGAAAGAAATGATTTATATAATTACTGATGGCAGTTGTGATCAAATAATAGAAGCAGTTGTCGAAGGTAATGAAGATCCATCTAAACTTGTAAAAGAACATACTAATAAAATTAAAGAGAAATGGGCCGAATTTTATCTAAATAATCCGATAAGTGCTTACACTAATATAAATAATCGGATTGAATGGGAAGCAAAACGAGCCGCTTTTAATTTAAAATTAGGCAAAGACTCACTGGATAGTTTCTTAATAGAAAAAGGTTATAAGAAAGTAGAATATAAACAGTTAGCTTTAATATGCAACTCCTAACCTATCTAGCACCTAAAAGTCCTTTAAAAAATCGTGTAACAGATAGACTGATAGGATTTTTAACTATAAATTCAATAATATACGTATCTGATGGAATTTGGAGTGTTACGCCTGATTTTCTTTTTGATGTGCGCCGAGAATTAAGATGATACTAATAGATGCGTGTGAATTAAAAGATCGTCCTACTTATATATTGAATCAATATCTCGATAATCCAAGAGAAGGCGTAGGTGGTGTGGAATACTTATGGGATATGGAAGAAGACTTAGAAGATCTCTTTGAATTATATTATGATGAATTGAGAGATAGAATTAGAAGAAAGGTTAAAAATGCGAGAATTACAAATAAGAGTTAAAGAAAATGAAGTTAGATTTATATACTCTGATTACTTAATCGGCCTGATGAATCAAGGTGAGTCAGTGATAAAGAGAGCCTCAATGGTCGAACCATCAAATAATAAATGGTTTGCCGACTTATCACCAATCGGTGGCCCGAAATTAGGCCCATTTGATACAAGAAAAGAAGCTTTAAACGAAGAAGTTGAATATATAAATAATAATAAAATACCAAAGCCGAATAATGAAATTTAACTCAGTCGGTAATATAGTGTCTCCAATAAATGTTTCTAAGATTGCTGGATATATCCCAGATCCTTGGTTTCAAGGGAGACCAAAATTAGGTTTTATACGATCGGTTAGCGAAAATGTAAAAGAAAGGTTAATTAAAATGTCAGAAGTTATTTACACTAATACTGAAGGCAACTCCAACAAATTTTGGAGTTATGAGATAGACTCAAATCATACTACAACTATAAAGTGGGGCAGGGTTGGATCGACAAATTCGCAACAAGTTAAGAAGTTTAGTAGTTCTTATGCGGCTCAAAACTTTATTGATTCAAAGATCGCAGAAAAAACTAAGAAGGGCTATAAGAAAGTTACTAAAGCAAAATTGAATGAAGAAGTTAAAACTGCGAATGCTTTAGGTGTTCAAAATAAGATTAAACGCTTATTATTCGTTGGTAAGAAAGATAAAGAATTAAATCAATTAGATAAGTATGATCCGAAGCAATTTGTCTACGTTGAAGTGCTGAACTCATGGTCAAAGGAGATGCACCGAATTCTACTATCAAAAGAGAATTCTTGGTGGATTGAAGGTGGTATTTCAGAGGCCAACAGGTCTATCACCTTTGGTAAAATTAATGCTGCATCTAATAATCACGAATTTATTACTGCTGTTAGAGATATTCTTAAGAAATTCAGCGAAGCAGTTGTTGAAGCTCTTAAGAGCGTTAACTTTGCCGCTTTGGGCGTTAGAAATCTATTTGATGACGATTCCAAAGTGGCAGAACAACCTAATGTTAAAGAAGCTTTAGCTAGTGTTGAATCTAGTGCTTTTGATCCATCAGTTGTTAGCAGATTTGCTAGTATGGGCGCAAGAGTATTAGAGTTGTAAATGAGATTATTTCGTATGTTAACTGGTTTAGCGTTACAGCATAATAATGGTTATACATACTTAAGTGATTTGACAGACGTATTCATTATCGAAGATTTATATAAACAGCTTGACGATGAAAATCTTGCCATTAAAAGAGACCTAATTAATATCGGATCTGCTTTTAGAGGTCTATTATTACGTAATATTTTAGTTTCCTAAATGAAATTATATAAACTCAGCTTTTGGTATATTCCTTGGATTTTAGAACATCCTATGTATGGTGTAGACTTTGGCACGAAAAATCAAACGGAATATCCGACTCTAGTTGATTTTGAACTGAAAGGGACGCCAGTTAGCCTCCGAAATAACTTAAGATTTATCTTAGATGTAGGAAAACAAAATATCACGCCAGTTATACATGCGCATTATTAAGTTATTTAAACCTGAATTCTTAAAACCAATGCCGAGTGACTTAATTATTCATTTTCGATCTAGTTTAGCATCCGATATTGGCTGGCGGGTCAGGGCAGGATTATACCCGAAATGAAATTGTTCAATTTTAACAGAGAATTTGCTGGTTGTGATCCACTTATAGTAAATATTATTGATAATTTAGATTGGTTTGATGGTTATTGGAAAAGTTGCACTAGTTTTCCCCTAGTTGAAGGTGGTAAAGTTTCCACATATAGGTTAAATATGATATATCAAGATGATCATAATAATACGCTCATTTATAATAGTATATTCGATGAAATTTTTACTAATTAAACCAATACGAATATCTAGACAGTTCATTGATGAGAATTCCTCTGGACTTAAACATATAGAAGGTTTTAGTTACGGATTAGGTGGAAGGCACCAACTTGGTGTGACAGTAATTACTTTTACATTAGTATGTGAATTTATACTACCACCATTTTTTACAGAAGAAGTTGGCTTTGAAGTTTCTAGAAGAATTTATGACAATTATTAGATTTCATTACAATAACTATAGCATCGTAACCGAAGGAATATCCTTCTCTCATATGCGGGCGGAGAAACCAATTATAATAAAAGAAAAATATAAAGATGATTTGGGCGAACCTGGAGCTTTATTAATGGGTGCAGCGTGGTTAATTTCGAGATACATAGATGGCCTTATTAGAAATTAGACAAAGAGGTTCAATAATAGGTATAGTTGGTGTTACTAATTACTTCTATAAAGCAACATGTAAAATTGGAATAATTGATATAGAAATGAATGTCAAAGACTGGGAAACAATAAATAAAGTTAGAATAATTATCTATCTTTTGAATAGTGTTAGAAGCTTAACTAGTATAGGAAATATGTTATGAAGCCATATGGGGCAAATACAAAAGACGACGATAATCCAAATTTAAATAAAGACGAAAAATGTCCTTGTCATGGGAAGAAATCTTGTCCTGATGAAAAGATAATCCGTCGTCGTAGAGAGCGCAAAAGAGCCAGACGTGAAGGAAAAAGGGAGTTAGAAGATTGGTAGAAGAACTTCAAAAAAGAATAAAAGAATTAGAAGACGCTATTAGAAAACACCGAGAAGCTAATGGACACGATCAGTGTTGGGAAAATGACGAAGAATTATACAGTATTCTTAAAGATGGTGTAGAAATTAAAAAAGATCTACCGCCGAGATGTGAATTTAGGCAGAGGTGTAAAGAATACTATGAAAGTAGAAGGGATGCTCAAATAGAAAAGGATGGCTGGTAAATGAAAAGAATATGGGCTGATTTTAATAGTATAAATAAAGATGGCAGTATTTGGCTTAACTGTTTAGGTTCATTAAGGGACATTGATGATCTTAAAGAACCATTGATAGAGGGCGAAACTGTTGTTTTAACAGATGATGAAATAGAAGTTGATGCTGTAGTGCGTAAGCACGAAACTTTAAGTCTATGGAAAGCTGAACTTATAAGTGAGTATCGTGATTTGATATGATACTTTTATTTTATAAGAGGGCGGCTATTAAATATAAAGAGTATATAAGTAGGCATCTAATTGAAGAATTAAGAGGAACACCTATTGATACATTAGATATAAATTCAATAATTATGTGGGAGATAAAAGATATATATGAGTCTGGAAATATTAAAGCTGATCGAAGCTTACAAAAACAAAAATAACACTAAAAACTTTATCGATTTGGCGAAAGAACTCAAAGAAAAGGGTTTCACCAAAGATGAAGTTTACAACTCTTTTATAGATGTTTTTGTTATAGAAATATGTGTTGACGGAAAAACTATTGTAGAAGACAGAATAGAAGCAGAGTATATGGATGCGTTAGATTGTATTTGGGGTTACTGTGGAGATGAATATAAAATTTTTAAATGAAATTATTAGCTTCTATGCCTATAAGAAATCCTTATACATTTGATATTTACAGTGATTACTATGAGAAAGTCACCTTTAGATTTACAGCCTCAGTAAGAGCAAGTATGAGACAACAATTAATAAATGATATTATATGACCGATTGACTGTTTCACACCACGAACAACAAATACGTGATACACTACGGAATGATTCAATTTTTAAGAAGTTTGTCTCGCAAGATAATTTACATTGGTCTTTATATGATGCTCTATTTTCGTTATTTAATAGCTGACCCTTTTCAAATAAAGGCAATAACTAGAGTTGAATGGTCTCAGCCAGTTCAAATATTTTACCGAGTTTCTCGTATAATAAAATTTAGAACTCTTAAAGAAAATATGAAGAACTCACTACTTAGGAACAATCATTGGCTATGATTATATTACAAACATTAAGAAATTATTACTTTCGAATTGTTATTGAAGATTATGAAGATCATCCATTACATGTTACTCAGTATTGGTCTGAAAAATTTCCACAGAATTTACATTATTCATTTTTAGGTAGAATACAAAGGATTACAATATGACTGAATCAACTATTATTTCTAATGTTAAATCTACTCATAAAGTAGATACTTTTATTTTAAGACCAGAACACATCACGCGACATCAAAATGCTGATAGTTTGTCCATCGTACGAATCCCAGGTATGGAATATACCTGTATTATTAAAACTGATGATTGGAAAGATAAATTAAATACCCTTGTGGCGTATGTCCAGCCTGATAGCATTGTAGATGTAAAGAGGCCAGAATTTGCTTTTCTAGGTGAAAAAGGTGGTCGTATTAAAGCCAAGAAATTACGCGGTGTAGTTTCTTTCGGTTTACTTGTGCCAGCAGAGGGTTATGGATTAAAGGAAGGTGATTGCGCTAAAAATGTATTAGCAGTTGAACATTACGACCCGGAAGAAGCTGCTGTTAAAAATGCTGGCAAACGTGGTTTATTCACTGGTGGCGAGGTAGGTAAACCACCTAGTGGCGTTTATCCAAAGTATGATGTAGAAAACGCTTATAAATACGCTAAAACTGTATTCAATGAGGGCGAAGTATGCTACGTTTCATTGAAAATCCACGGAGCGAACGGAAGGTTCGTTTTTCAGAATAGCGAATTCTTTTGTGGTTCTAGAGGTGAGTGGAAAAAAGAATATACTTCTGCACCTAAGATTACGTTAGAAGAACTAATTGAAAAGACTGGTGATAAAGTTCGTGCAGAGGAAATCTATAATAGAAATGTTGTAAACTTTAAATCACAGAAGAATATGTGGTGGAAAGTTCTAGATGAAACGCCAAAACTAAAAGAATATTTAGTTAGGAATCCTGGTGTTGCTGTTTACGGTGAAGTTTACGGTCAAATCCAGAAAGGTTTTCCTTATGACTGTAAGCCAGGTGAAAGTAAATTTAGAGCATTTGATATTCTAAAAGAAGGCCAATGGCTTGGTGCAGAAGAGTTTATTCGAATTTGTGATGAGAACGAAATTCCAAGAGTTCCATTAATTGGATTTATTCCCTTCAATTTTGAGAAATTGGTCGAGCTATCTCAGAAATCTGATGTTCTAAATTCTGAACATCTGGAAGAGGGTATCGTTATTAAACCTTTAACTGAGAGATGGCACGAAAAGCTTGGCCGCGTTTCATTAAAACTAGTTAATCCTAAATTCTTAGAGTCCAGCTAAGTCCTTGTAAAATAAGCACTTATGATGACAATTAAAAGACACAACTTCTATGATGATTCTCTCGAAAAAGATTTCTTTCTTAATGTTATTGAAGAGGTTGGATCTATAAGAGCAGCTTTAGTTGATACTACGAGATTAATTGATATAGAAATGATGTATGACTCAATATTTGTGGAGTCTTGCCGTATTATATCACCTGATATCTTTATTCCGGATTGCTTCTTTAAACAATGAAATTCTTAAACTGGGAAAAATATATTGAAAATATTAGACCAAATCATCTGAGGGGCCGAGTAGATGATAATTTTATAGTAATGGAATTTCATGAAGTTGATGGACCAATACAACTGAGTTTAGATGAGTACTCTGTAGTTTTATATAGTAGATTACGTCGTGCTTTAGGACTTAGGTATTTATCTGAAGATGATTTTAAGAAACCAGAGTTGCTGAACCTATTATGGGCAAATAGAGATTTAACAAAATGGTATTCCTAAAGAAAAATAAATTAGTAACAAAAGCAATCGATGGCCAATTTAATCCCAAACTTTATTTTGGTGCAAGCTCAATATTTCGTAATTTTTATAAAGATTTGAAGATTATGTCTTTTGAACGATCAATGGAAGGATTATTTGAAGATATCTACCCAAAGATAGCTGGCTTTGAAAATTCTAAACTAAATCATAATCGGCCGTTTCAGTTTGATTATTTGTTAGATTTATGAAAATATTAATACGAGAAAAGCTAGTAATAACAGCAAAACGACACGACGAGATAGTACATCATATAAGAACACTTAACCATTTTGTCTTTAACTATGAAATGGTTAGTTTATTACTTTACACTCTGTTTATTGATATAACTGACATAATAAAAGGTCACACACTTGCTTGGACGCCGCCTCCTCATATGTTATATAAATTCTGGAATGATAAATTATGAAGATCATAGATCGCCAATTATTTGTAGATGCGTTAAAGCTAGAAAAATATGCAATAGACCGTGGTAGAGGTCTGTTTAATACAAAAAATGCTATTTTAAATAAATTTTATTATGATTCAGATACAATATTTAGAAATAGTCTTTGGAGAAAAGTAAAGGAAAATTTTATCACTTCTCCTTACCCTATAGGGCCTTATATATTTGATTTTGTATTACCAGAATCTAGACAACTACGTCGCCGCGATATAGAT
>Ga0187893_10007364_pt1 | contig 18084 bp, 19 predicted proteins | sample MA1701074metaG_FD_139574 | JGI IMG/M metagenome (GOLD analysis project Ga0187893, IMG submission 139574) | White microbial mat communities from a basaltic lava cave in the Kipuka Kanohina Cave System on the Island of Hawaii, USA - MA170107-4 metaG ... | reverse complement strand
CGCGGACGTGGCCGCGATGCGGCGGCGCGGGGTGGAGGTGAGCGAGCCCCTCGAGGGCGGCCGCCTCACCCCGGACGGCCAGCAGCTGCGCTGGCGCGCGGCGCAGCTCGGCCCGCGCAATCCGCTGCCCCTCCTCTTCCTCCAGCACCTGACCCCGCTCCAGGAGCGGAGGGCGCAGGCGGCGCGGCAGGGAAACCACCCGAACGGGGTGGTGGGTGTGGAGCGTGCCTACGTGGTGGTGCGGGACGACGTCGTCACCGAGGCCCGTACCTACGCTGCGGTGTTCGGCATGCCAACGCCGAAGATCCAGCGCGGCTCGGTGATCAGGGCGGACATGGCGGTGTTCGATCTCGGGCCGACCGGCCTCGGCGTGGCCCAGCCCGTCGACCCCGGCCCCGCCGCCGAGGCGCTCGCCCGGCACGGGCCCGGCCCCTTCCAGGTGCTGCACCGCACGCGCAGCCTGGACGCCGCCACGCGCTTCATGGCGAGCCAGGGCCTACCGGCGCCGATCCGGGGCACACGCAATACGGGCGAGCAGGCACTGCTGGTGCGGCCCGAGCACGCCTGCGGCGTCTATATCGGCTTCGTGGGCCCGGCCTAGCGGGCCCCGCTAGCCTTTCTTGTCGCGCTCGCGGTAGTCGCCGAAGGCGGCGTCGCGCTGGCTCAGCAGGTCGCGCACGCTGCTGCCGTCGCGCTTGAACTGGGCTCGATAGGCCTGGCTCGCCGCCGTGGAGAAAGCGAGGGCCTGCAGCTCGGTGCCGGCCCGGATGGCCGCGCGCAGCCCCATGATCTCCATCGCGCGGTGCACGGCCCGCTTGTTGATCTGGGAGAGCTCGGTGGGCACGAGCGCGATGCGCTCGGCGATGGTCAGCACCGTCTTCTCCAGCTCGGCGGCGGCGACCGCGCGGTTGGCGAATCCCCGGGCGGCCGCCTCCGTCCCGCTGATCGCGTCGCCGGTGAGGAACATCTCCATGGCCGCGCGCATGCCCATGAGCCAGGGGTGGAACTGGTTGTCGGGCGGGCTCATCAGGCGGGTCGGCGGGTAGCCGATCCGCGCGTCCTCCGCCACGTAGACCAGATCGCAGCAGGCGGCCAGCTCGCTCCCGCCGGCCAGGCAGTAGCCGTGCACCTGGGCGATGACCGGCTTGGCGAGATCCCAGATCGTGAACCAGCCGTCCACCACGTGCCGCGCCCATTGCCCGGGCCCACCCGGCGAGTAGAAGGGCTGGTCGACCGTGTTGTCGGCGGACAGGTCGTAGCCCGAAGAGAAGGACGGGCCGGCGCCGCGCAGGATCGAGACCTTGACGGACGGGTCCGCGTCGGCCGTCTTCAAGGCGGTAAGGATCGCGCCGCGCAGCTCGTTGTTGAGCGCGTTGCGCTTCTCGGGGCGATTCAGGGTCAGGCGCCGGACCCCCGGGACCGGATCGTCGAGCAGCAGCACGCTGGCGGCCATGTCGTCCTCCTAGGAGATCTGCGCCCGGACGGCGCGCGCGCCGTCGCTGAGGGCCTTGAGCTTGCCGAACGCGGTCTCGCGCGGGAGGTACTTCATCCCGCAGTCGGGCGCGAGGACGAGCCGGTCGGGCGCCACGCGCGCGAGCCCGGCCTGGATGCGCGTCGCTACCTGCTCCACCGTCTCCACCGTGGGATCCCCGAGATCGATCACGCCGAGAATGATCTGCTTGCCGGCCAGATCGCTGAGCACCCCCAGATCCAGCTTGGGCTGGGCCGCCTCGATGGAGATCTGCGCCGCGATGGTCTCCGCGAGCTGAGGGAGGAACGAGTAACCGGTGGGTTTCTGGTGCTTCACCACCGCCGCGTAGCCGAAGCAGAGGTGCAGCGCGGTCGGAACGGTGAGCCCGGCGAGGGCCCGGTTGATCGCGGGCACCGCGTAGCGCTTGGCGCCCTCCGGGTCGTTGCGGAGCCACGGCTCGTCGAGCTGGATGACGTCCGCCCCCGCCGCCTGGAGCTCGCGCGCCTCCGCGTTGACCGCCTCCGCGAGGTCCATGGCCAGCTCCTCCACGTCGCGGTAGAACTCGTTCCGGGCCTGCTGGGCCATGGTGAAGGGGCCGGGCAGGGTGATCTTGGCCGGGCGATCCGTGTGGCGGCGGAGGAACTGCATATCGCGCAGCTCGACCGGCCGCGCGCGCCGGATCCGGCCGACCACGCGCGGCACGCGCGTCTCATTGCCGTTGCGGTCCTTGATGACGCCGGGGTTGGCGGTGTCGACGCCCTCCAGCGCGGTCGCGAACCGGTTCGAGTAGCTCTCGCGCCGGATCTCGCCGTCGGTGACGATGTCGATCCCGGCCCGTTCCATCTCGCGAATCGCGACGATGGTGGCGTCGTCCTGCGCTTGCTCGAGGAAGGCCTCCGGCACTCGCCACATCGCCTGCAGGCGCACCCGCGGGACGCCCTTCGACAGCAGCGCCCGATCGACGAGCCAGTCGGGCTGGGGATAGCTGCCGACCACCGTGGTCGTGAGCGCGTGCTGCGGCATGGCGGTGCCTCCGTCAGGACTGCCGGTAAGTCGCCACCTTCCGCTCCAGGCGGCGAAGAAGGACCTCGTGCATCCCGGTGATCCCCAGCACGAGCACGATGCCGGCGTAGACCCCGGGGCTGTTCAGCAGCGTCCGGTGGCGCGTGATCAGATAGCCGAGGCCATCGGCCGCGCCCAGCATCTGGGCCACGATCACGCCCACGATCACGAGCGCGCCGCCGAGGCGCAGCGCGGCTACGATGGAGGGCAGACTCGCGGGCAGGGAGACGTAGAGGATCTGCTGGGCGCGGGTGGCCCCGAAGGCGCGGGCGGTCTCGCCGAGGGCCGGACTGAGCGCGGCGACGCCGGCCACCGCGGTCAGCATGGTGGGGATGAAGGCGTAGATGGAGGCGAAGGCAATCTTCGACTCGGACCCGAGGCCGAACCACACCATCATGACCGGGTAGAGCACCACCAGCGGGACCGCGTAGGCGGAGCGGAGCACCGGCAGCAGCATGCGGCGCGCGGTGAGCGACGAGCCGATGAGCTGGCCCAAGACGATGCCGCCGCCGCAGACGATGACGTAGGAGACGAGGATCTCGCCGAAGGTCGTGGGCAGGCTGCCGAGGTATTCGCGGCGGTCGGCCACGAGCGTCCCGAGCGCCTCGCTCAGCGGCGGCACGAACAGGCGCGGGATCACGCCCCCGCGCGGCAGCAGCTCCCAGGCGGCCAGGATCGCCAGGTAGAGCGCGGCCTGGCTCAGGCGGAGGTGGCGCTCGGGCCAGGTCATCGCCGCTCCGCGTGCTTGATGTGCTGCCAGATGCGATCCTTCAGGACGCCGAAGCGCTCGCTCGCGGTCATCGCGAAGCTGCGCGGGCGGGGAAGATCGACGAGGACATCGTCGACGACACGGCCGGGCCGTGCGCTCAGGACGACGACGCGGTCGGCGAGGTAGACCGCCTCGTTGAGGCTGTGGGTCACGAAGAGCACCGTCTTCCGCGTTTCCGACCAGATGCGCAGCAGCTCGTCGCCCAGCACCATGCGCGTCTGCTCGTCGAGCGACGCGAAGGGCTCGTCCATCAGCAGCACCGCCGGGTTCTGCACGAGACCGCGGGCGATCGCCACCCGCTGCTTCATGCCGCCCGAGAGCTGGTGGGGCAGGCGATCCTGGAACCCGGCGAGGCCGGTCAGCTCCAGCATGCGGGCCGCGGCGGCAAGCCGCTCGGCCTTGGCCACCCGCCGCAGCTTCAGCGGGAAGGCCACGTTGTCGATGGCCGAGAGCCATGGCAGGAGGTTGGCCTCCTGGAAGATCATGCCCACCTTGCGCGGCATCGGCCTGGTGATCAGCTCGCCGTCGCACAGCACCGCGCCGCGCGAGGGCAGGCGGAGCCCGGCGACGAGCGAGAGGAGCGTGGACTTGCCGCAGCCGCTGGGGCCGACCACCGAGACGAACTGGCCATCCGGAATTTCCAGATCGATCGATTCCACCGCGGACAGGCTCGCGCCGTCCACCCCGAAGTGCTGCGACACCCCCTGGATCGCGACGAGCGCGCGGGTCACGACTGCTGCCGCCAGAAGCCGAGCCGGGCCTCGAGCAGCCGCAGCGCCTCGTTGACCGCCACCGCGGCCGCCGCGACGATGACGAGGGCGGCGTAGAGCTGGGGCATCTGGAGATTTTCGCCCCACGCCGCGATGCGGTAGCCGATGCCGTCGCGAGCGCCGTAGATCTCGCACAGGAGCACCGCGGTGATGTTGAAGACCAGGCCGAGGCGCGCCGACTCGAGCAGGATCGGGGCCATCGCGGGCAGGTAGATCTCCCGGATGATCTGCCATCGGCCGGCCCCGCACACGCGGCTGACCGTGACCAGCTCGTGCGGCACCGACTGGACCGAGGCGATGCCGCCCACGATCAGCACGAAGATCGTGGTGAACACCCCGAAGGCGATCTTCTGGGGAATGCTCACCCCGAACATCAGGATGAAGACGGGCAGGAAGATCGACTTGGGCACCCCGAAGAGGAAGTTGACGAGGGGCCGGAACAGCGCGCCCAGCACCGGCACCTCGGCGAGGGCGAAGCCGATGAGGAGGCCCACCGGCACCGCGATGAGGAAGGCGGCGAGCACCTCCCAGGCGGTGACCCCCAGGCTCGTCAGCACCTCCGGCCGCTTCAGGAGGCGCCCCAGCGCGTCCAGGATCGTGCTCGGCGCGGGGGCCAGGCCCGCGTCGAGCCGTCCCAGGCGGACCAGCGTCTCCCAGAGGACGAGGAGACCCAGGACGGAGGCGGCGACGATGACCCGCTCGTGCCGCCGCATCGCGCGCCCCCTACGGCTTGGTCGGGCTGATCGGCATGTTCATGAACACGTCGGCGGCGGGCGCCATGTCCTTGACCCCGCTCGCCGCGGCCAGCTCCATGGCCTTCTCGACCGAGGTCAGCGCGATCTTGCCGTCGCGGGAGAGGCGCAGGAAGGTCCTCTCGTACTCCATCTTCGCGATCTCCACCGGCAGCTCGTTGTTGGTGGCGATGGTCTTGATCGCGTAGTCGGGGTTGTTGCGCATGTACTCGAGCGCGCCGTAGAGCGCGTTCAGCCCCTTCTGGATGAAGGGCCGGCGCTCGGTCAGGTTCTTCTCGGTCGCGGTCCAGCCGCCGATCAGGTTCGGCGGCATGGCGGTGGCGAAGTCGATGAGGACGCGCACCTTGCCCTCGGACACCACCTGGTAGCTGAGGGGCGAGTAGATCACCGCGGCGGCCAGGTTGTCGTTCATGAGGTTGGGCACGAGCCCGCCGCCGCCGACGCCCACGCGCTGGAAGGCGGCCTTGTGCTCGCTCTGCGCCCAGAGGGCCAGGGTGTCGGTGCCGGAGCCGGCCGAGGTGATGCCGACCTTCTTGCCGTCCAGCTCCTTCGCGGACTTGATCGGCGAGGCCGTCCTCACCCCGAGGATCCAGCCCGACCACTCGTCGCCGACGCCGCCGACGATCTTGGTGAGCACCCCGCGCTTGCGCGAGGTCGCGACCAGGGGAACTGCCACCGTGCCGAGGTCGGCCGAGTTCGCGGCGATCGCCTCGAAGGTCTCCCCGCCGCCGCGGTAGATGGTGATCTCCGGCCGCAGGCCTTCCTTCTCGAAGAGCCCCTTCTCCTTCGCCACCGTGGCGAGGATGGTCGGGAAGTAGGTCTTGGTCGGGCAGCCGATCCGGATCACTTCCTGGGCCGCCGCGCCGTCGGCCAGACCGGCCAGCGCGCCCAGGGCCACCAGCACCGCGGCCAGCCGAGCCATGAACTTCGTTGTCATGGTGTCCTCCTGAGGAGATCGCGTCTGGCCCGGCATCCTAGCACGGTTGACCCGGCCCGGCCGCCGGGGGTAGATTCGCGCGGGTACGAGAGGGAAGGGAGCATGGACTTCGGCGCGGTGAACTTCTTCACGGACTACTCGATCGGCCCGGCGGCGCTCGGCCGGGCGCTCGAGGAGCGCGGCTTCGGCTCGCTCTGGGCGCCGGAGCACTCGCACATCCCGCTGGCGCGGTCCTCACCGTTCCCCCAGGGCGGCGAGCTGCCCAAGAAGTACTACGACGTGATGGACCCGTTCGTCACCCTCGCGGCGGCCGCCGCGGCCACCACGAAGCTGCAAGTCGCCACCGGGGTATGTCTGATCGTCCAGCGCGATCCGATCCAGACCGCCAAGGCGGTGGCGAGCCTCGACCAGGTCTCGGGCGGGCGCTTCCTCTTCGGCATCGGGGCGGGCTGGAACGCCGAGGAGATGGCCGACCACGGCACCGAGTTCAATTCGCGCTTCAAGGTCATGCAGGAGCGCGTCGAGGCGATGAAGGCCATCTGGACCAGGTCGAAGCCGGAGTACACCGGCGAGTTCGTGAAGTTCCCGCCCATGATGACCTGGCCGAAGCCGGCGCAGAAGCCGCACCCGCCGGTGATCGTGGGCGGCGCCTTCCCCTACGGGGCGCGCCGGGCGATCGCCTACGGCAACGGCTGGGTGCCGCACGCGCGCCGGCCCGGCTACGGCGATGTCCTCGGCATGCTGCCAGAGTTCCGCAAGTTGGCGATCGAGGCCGGCCGCGATCCGGCCACGCTGCCGATCACCGTCTTCGGCGTGGCCGAGGACGGCGATCTCATCAAGCGCTATCGGGACGCGGGCGTCGCGCGCGTCCTCTTCAACCTGGCCCCCGCGAAGACCGACGAGGTGCTCCCCGTGCTCGACCGCTGCGCTCGGCTCATGCGTCAGGCGCGATCCTGATGGCGACCCTCAAGCCCGCCTTCAAGCAGGTCGCCTCGGGGCTGCGCTTCCCCGAAGGCCCGGTGGCGATGCCGGACGGCTCGGTCGTCCTGGTCGAGATCGAGCGCCGCACCCTTTCGCGCGTCACCCCCGACGGCAAGATCCACGTGGTCGCCAAGCTCGGGGGTGGCCCGAACGGCGCCGCGATGGGTCCGGGCGGCAGGATCTACGTGACCAACAACGGCGGGCTCAAGTTCGTGGAGCGGCCGGGCAAGCTGTTCCCGGTCCTGCAAGCGGACGACTACACGACCGGCAGCATCCAGGTCGTCGATCCCGAGACCGGCAAGTTCGACACGCTCTACGACCGCTGCGACGGTCAGCCGCTCCGCGGGCCGAACGACCTGGTGTTCGACGGCGCGGGGGGCTTCTGGTTCACCGACCTCGGCAAGACGCGGGAGCGCGACGGCGACCGCGGCGTCGTCTACTACGCCAGGGCCGACGGCTCCCTGATCAAGGAAGCCATCTTTCCCCTGGAGCGGCCGAATGGGATCGGGCTCTCGCCGGACGAGCGGACGCTCTACGTCGTCGAGACGCCGACCGCGCGCTGCTGGGCCTTCCGCCTCTCGGGGCCGGGCCAGATCGAGTCGGCGAACGGGCCCTACCGGGGCGAGAAGGGGACCGTCGTCACCGGGCTCGGCGGCTATCAGATGTTCGATTCGCTCGCCGTCGACGGCGAAGGGCACGTCTGCGTGGCCACCCTGATCACGGGGGCGGTGAGCGATATCTGGCCGGATGGCAGCCGGGTCGATCAGTACATGCTGCCCGACATGATGGTCACCAACGTCTGCTTCGGCGGCCAGGATCTCCGCACCGCGTACGCGACCCTGTCGATGGGCGGCACGCTCGTCTCCTTCGAGTGGCCGCGCGCGGGGCTGCCGCTGCGCTATCTCAACCGCTGATGCAGGTCGGCGTCTGGCTCCCCAACTGCCGGCACCTGGCCACGCCGGAGATCATCCGCCACACCGCGGTCCGGGCCGAGCAGCTCGGCTACGACTCGGTCTGGGTCAGCGACCACGTGGTGGTGCCGAACGCCAACGTCGACCGCATCGGCGCGGCCATCTACGATCCGCTGGTGACGCTCGCGGTGGCGGCGGGGGCGACCAGCCGGGTGCGCCTCGGCACCACCGTGCTCATCGTCCCGTACCGCAACGCGGTGGTCACCGCCAAGATGGTCTCCACGCTCGACGCGCTGAGCGGTGGGCGGGTCGTGCTCGGCATCGGCGCCGGCTGGATGGCGGAGGAGAGCGCCATGCTCGGCGTGCCCTTCGCGGAGCGCGGCCCGATGACCGACGAGTACCTGGCCGCGATGCGGGAGCTCTGGACCAGCCCCACGCCGTCCTTTGCGGGCAAGTACACCCGGTTCAATGGGCTCCACTTCGAGCCCAAACCGGTGCAGAAGCCGCACCCGCCGATCTGGGTCGGCGGCCACGGCCGCGCCTCGCTGCGCCGCGCCGCGGAGATCGGAGCCGCCTGGCATCCGATCAACCGCTCGCCGCAGGAGCTGCGCGCCGGGTGGGCCGAGCTGGCCCGGCTCTGCCAGGCCCGCGGCCGCGCGGTGCCGCCGGTGATGACGCTGCGCAACGACCTCTGCGTGCTGCGGCCGGGCCGGCGCGCCGGGACCTCCGTGCGCGGCGGGAGCGTGCTGGTGGGCGAGCCGGCCGTCCTGATCGAGCGGATCGACGAGCTGGCCGGCTGCGGCGTCGAGCACCTGGTGATCGAGTTCCTGGCATCCGACGGCCCCGAGCTCGACGAGCAGATGGCGCTCTTCGCCGAGCGGGTCGGGCCCAAGCTCGCTTGACCTCTCCCCGGATGGCGGCGCACCGGTCCGGCCGCGGACCGGACCGCGTGCTCTTTCACGGGGGCATGGGCTCGTGGAAGCACTGGATCCGCAACGTCGAGCCGCTGGCCGACCGCTTCACGGTGCACGCGCTCGATCACCCGTCCTACGGCGCCTCCGCGCCCGTGCCGCGCGAGACCACCGGCCCGCAGTATCTCGACCTCGTCCACGAGCTGATCCTCGAGATGCTCCCCGGCGATGCCCCGTTGCTCTTCGCGGGCTTCTCGTTCGGCGGGGCCATCGCGGCCAACCTCGCTCGGCGGCTCGGCCCGCGGGTGACGCATCTGTGTCTCGTCTCCCCCGGCGGGTTCCCGATGCGCCGCTTCGGGGAGCGGCCGATCCGCAGCTACAAGGAAGCGGGGGGCGACGAGCGGCGCTTCCGCGAGATCTGCCGCCACAACCTGCTGGTGAACATGCTGAGCGACGAGGCGAGCGTCTCCGAGGAGACGGTGGACATCCAGGCGGACTGCGTCCGCCGGACCCGCTTCGACAGCCGGAAGGTCAGCGCGGGCGGGACGCTCCTGGGCGATCTCACGGACCTGGCGCGGCGAGGCTGCAGAATCCGGCTACTCTGGGGCGAGCGCGACGATTCCGCCTTCCGCCCCGCCGATCTCCTGATCGGCGAGATCCGCCAGGCGGTCGGCGCGCTCGACCTGCACCGGGTGCCGAAGGCCGGCCACTGGTCGGCCTATGAGAACGCGACCGAGGTCAACCGGCTGATGCTGGAGTTCTTCTCGAGCTGAGATCGCCGGCCGGCCGCCGCGCAGTACGGAATCTACCGTGCATGCACACGATGACATTGACGCTCGCCCTCAGGGCGATCTAGGCTGGCGGCATCGTGAGCCCCGAGGCAGCCAGCGAGGCGAATCCTCCTCACTTCCTCGACCGCGTGCCCCAGAGTCTGCCGGCGGGTGAAGCCAGCCGGCGGGCCGCGAAGGCCTCCGCTGGGTCGCCTCTATGCGCACGTCCTGAACCGGGGCCGGGCCGCGATCCAGAGCCTTGCCGACCGCGCGATCGGGCTGTGACCGGCCGGATTATCCCGGTCTGTGTAGCACTGGGGACGGTAGCTATGACGACGGGAGGCAAAGACGTGATGCAGAAGGGGATTCTTGCAACATCCTCAACTCGGATTAGCTTGACCGGGAGCGCTGCGTCACCGTCGCTATCTAGTTCCGTATACATCTAGTTCGCCGCACGAACGGAGCAACGGACGAGTTGAGACGCCGTCCCCTCGATTGTCAACGGTCTTGTCGGATTTGACGGTGGCAGCCTTGGAGGAAGGTAGCTCATTCGTCGCGTGAATTCGACGCGTTCGATGACCGACAAACTGCCTACTTCAAGGCCGCGCTCGTATCTCGCCGCCCTCGCGCTGCTGATCGCTCTGTTCGCTGCCCCCGCTGTCGCTGAAGCACAGCCGGCCCCACCAAGACCCACACGAGTTGGCTACCTCACGTTTCGCTCTGGACCTTCTCCGCTTGACGAAGCGTTCCGTCAGGCGCTGCGCGAGCTGGGCTACATCGAAGGGCAGAACCTCAGCATCGAGTACCGCTACGCCCAGTTTAGCCACGAGCTGGCCTCCGCGCACGCCGCGGAGCTGGTCCGCCTCGGAGTCGACGTCATCGTCACGACGGTCGGTTCCGTCCCAGCCCGCGCCGCGAAGCGGGCTACTGTCACCATCCCGATCGTCTTCGAATCCGGGGACCCAATTGGAGGCGGGCTCGTGGCGAGGCTGGATCGGCCGGGCGAGAACTTAACCGGGATCGACAACTTCACCGCGGAACTGAACGTGAAGCGCCTGGAACTACTCAAGGCCTCACTTCCCCATATCACCCGAGTAGCCGTCCTCGTGAATCCACGAACGTCCTCCCTTGTCGAGAGGTATTTGAAAGAGCTTCATGACGCAGCCAAGACGTTGCGAGTCCGCCTTGCTGTGAGGGAGGCCCGCGCACCGGAGGAGATCGATCAAGCCTTCACGGCGCTGGCCAAGGAGCGGCCCAACGCACTGCTGGTTATGAACGACCCGATGTTCTTCACTCATCGACAGCGAATCGTCGACTTGGCCACTAAGTACCGCTGGCCGGGGGTCTTCCAGTCGCGCGAGTTTGTCGATGGCGGAGGCCTTTTGAGTTACGCGCCGAGCTTCGTCGACATCTACCGTCGGCTCGCCACGTATGTCGACAAGATTCTCAAAGGAGCCAAACCGCGTGATCTGCCAGTCGAGCAACCCACAAGATTCGAGTTGGTTATCAACGCGAGGACAGCGAAGGCACTCGGTTTCACGATCCCCGCGTCGCTCCTACTCCGCGCGGACCAGGTGGTCGATTGATGACCAGGCAACGCGGTGATCCTGTGGCGATACTGACCCTTCCGGCGTCGATCCCGACGGTTTCGACGGGCATCGGAGGCGATCGCGCGTCGAACAAGCCAGTCGAGCGGCCGGCGGCTCGCTTTCGCTCGCTCGCCGCCGCTCACTGGCGGCGTTAGACGGACAGAGGCTAGCCGATGGCAGAAATCAGGTATTACAGATGGGCGGCCGTTCTACCGATTGTCTTACCGGTCTTCGCATACCCCGTTTCATGGCACACCCCCGGCGGCGGTGTCGTGGGCGGGATCGCAAGCCTTATCGTCCTATCTGGGTTAGCTGGTGGCCCGGCTTACCTTCCCTTCATGTGTGCGCTTCTGTGGTACTTGCGGGGGAAGACGGTAGCGGTATACCGCTACGCCTCGTTGCTAGCGCCGCTTCTCTTTGCGCCAATCTTCGTTGTCTACTTTCTAGTGCTTGAGTACTTCCTGCCGAGCTCGGAGCCGTTTCTAGAGAACGCTGTGTTCTATCTTCGCTATGTGCTGGGAGTTGGGTTCGCCTATGTCGCATTGGTCCATGCTCTTCGACTGGGGCTATGGCGCTGGGGGTGCTTCAATGATCGCCAGGTCGCCGTCTAACAAGCGGCTAGAGCGGTCCGGCGTCAGTGCTGGTGTGGACGTCGCAACGTTCAGCGCCGGCCGCTCAGCCGCCGAGCGTTAGGTTGCTGAGGCGTCACGACGGTGATTGAAGAACGAGTCGATCCGCTGGTCAACGCGCGACGCACGGGATACGACCGGCCTGGCTTTGCCGTCGCCTACCACGCTCATCGACCGCGCCCTCCTATGGCGATCGTCGACCTTCTGATGCAGCTGAGTCAGACCAAGAGACCGGCGCTCGTCGTCGATCTGGGCAGTGGCACCGGCCTTTCGACGGGTCTCTGGGCTACACGTGCTGAGCGGGTGATGGGCATCGAACCTCTTGAGGAGATGCGCGCGGTGGCAATAGCCGCGACGACTGCACCGAACGTCCGGTTCGCGCCCGGCGTCGCCCAAGCCATGGAGCTTGCGGATGCGGGTGCCGACATCATAACGTGCGCCCAGTCGCTGCACGACATGGAGCCTGAAGCGACGCTTGCCGAGATAGCGCGAGTGCTCCGACGTGGTGGAGTCTTCGCCGCCTACGACTACGATTGGCCGCCGGTCGTTCATCCTGAAGCCGACGACGCGTTCTTGACCTTTGCTCGGCGCATAAGTGATCTACGAATGCGTCACGGCCTCAAGAGCAACATGCAACAGTGGGACAAAGCCGGCCACCTGGACCGTATAGTGGCGTGCGGCCACTTTCGCTACGTGCGCGAATTGTCTCTACAGAACACCGAGCCGTGCTCAGCGGAGCGGTGGCTTGGCTTTGCCCTGACCCTGGGCCACGTGCCTCCGGTGCTCGACCTCGGACTTGGCGATGACGAGGTCGGCCTGACGGCGCTACGGAACACCGCCCAACGAATCGTCGGCGCGCAGGAGTTGCCTTGGCACGTGAGCTATTGCGTTCGGGTGGCGGTGAAGTGATTGCCTGGGCTGACATCCCCCGCGTCGAGCAACCTAACTTCACGTTCGACCGGACCGCGGGCTCGCGTTCGCTCGCCGCGGCCGGTCAACGTGGGCGTTATGCGCACAGGAAATGGAGGACGTGGCCTTGAGAACTGCCACAGCGGCTTGCATCCTAATCCTGCTCATCGTGGCGTCGACCGGCATGACGCAAGAAGCCGGGAGCGGATCACAAGGAGCTCGACGTGCCATGAATCGCGCAGTGCTTGACGGTATCGAGCTCGAGTACGAGGTACGGGGAGCTGGCGAGCCTGTCGTACTCGTGCATGCCGGCGTCCTCGCTGGCTGGTTCAAGCCCCTCATGGAGGAGCCGGCGCTCAGCAGCCGGTACCGCTTGGTGCGGTATCACCGGATCGGCTATGCGGGCAGCAGTCGTATCGCCGGGCCCGTCAGCCTCGGGGACCATGCGCGACACCTTCAGGCCTTGACGCGGCATCTCGGAATCGAGCGGGCACATTTCGTCGGCCATTCCTCCAGCGGGAACATTGTGATGCAAGCGGTCTTGGACGCCCCCCACCTGGTCCACTCACTCGCCCTCCTGGAGCCAGCACTCCTCGGGGTGCCAAGCGGGCCGCAAGTGGCCAAAGCTGTCCTCGTGCCCGCCGTCGAGCGTTACCGCGTGGGGGACAAGGCGGGGGCCGTCGAGACCTTCATGCAGGGGGTCACCGGACCCGCTTACCGTGCAGCCCTTGAGAAGGCGCTTCCCGGTGCCTTTGAACAGGCTGTGACCGACGCGGACACATTTTTCGGTCAGGAACTCCCTGCCTTGCGGCAGTGGTCGTTCAGTCGAGAGGACGCGCGTCGCATCACCCAGCCGGTTCTGGCGGTTCTCGGCGCCAAGAGTGACGTCAGACCGACAAGTGAGGGGGCGTCTCGCATCTTCCGCGAGCGACATGAACTACTGCTGGCATGGCTGCCAAACGTGGAGCCATTCATCCTTTCCGACGCGACGCACTTGCTGCATGTGGAGAACCCGCGTGGCATGGCTGAGGGGCTGGCTACCTTCTTCGCCCGTCACCCTCTTTCAGTGAGGTAGGGTGCAAAAGTGGCTTGCGATCTCTCGCGGCGCATAACAAGGCCATCGAGCTGACGGCGCTTCGCGCCGCAGCTCATAGCCAGCGTTATGCAGACGGCGGTGGATGAATCCTGAGCCGACAAAATGGCTTCGTGGTTACAGAAGGAGAGGCTCGCTATGTTCGCCCCGGATCGTTTCATCGCAGAGTGCCGAGAGACCGGTGGAGCTAGCGGGCCGTCCGGGGTACTTGAGGTCGTCTCCTCCGCCGTTGCCGCTCCGACAGAGATCCTTCATGCCTTGGGCGAGCCGCGCCGTGCAGGGGTCAACGTGCTCTATCGGTCGCCGGAACTCACCATCTTCAACCTCATCTGGGGACCGCGGATGTGCCAATTACCCCATGACCATCGGATGTGGGCCGTTATCGGCATCTACACGGGCCGCGAGGACAACATCTTCTGGCGGCGGCCAGCGAGTGATCCGGCGGGCCGGATTGAGGCCGCCGGAGCCAAAGCCCTCTACGAGCGGGAGGCGGTACCCCTCGGCCGGGACATCATCCACTCCGTCATCAATCCTATTGGTCGGCTGACAGGCGCGATTCACGTGTATGGAGGCGACTTCTTCGCGGCAACACACAGTCAGTGGGACCCGGAACGCCTTTTGGAAGAGCCCTATGACGTCAAGCGGTTGCTGGCGCTCTTTGAGGAGTCGAATCGTCTGCATGCCTCAGCATGATGCGCAATACCCTGGGCTGCATAACCCTGCAGTCGAGCGGACGCGCTTCGCGCGCCGCTCACCGCAGCGTTCGGCGGACAGCGGGCCAGGATGAGGGAATTGAGGATGACGCGTAGTACGACGCCGGAACGAAGTTGAACGACATCGAGGCGTGGGCGGCGACGAACGCCCGGGACGGACAGCAGTTCGCGCATCGACGGTCGGCACTGTATCGTTGGAGCGTCGGCTGGATCACCGTGGGTGCCCTGTGTCTCGCGCTGGGCACAACGCCGGCGCGCGGCGAGCGCGATCTGGCGCTGGTCGGGCCCACAATCTATCCCGCCCCTGGGGCATCGGTGATCTCGAACGGTATCGTCATCGTCAGAGATGGGGTGATCGCGGCCATCGGCACGCGAGACGATGTGTCGGTTCCCACCAACGCCGACGTGCTGGACTGCTCCAGCTTTTCCGTGACGGCTGGCTTTTGGAACAACCACGTGCACCTTACGCCCTGGCGTCTCGCGGTGGCCGGGTGGCTTCCCGCGTTCGTCTCCGCCAGCGAGATCCGCGCGATGCTTACGCGGTACGGGTTCGTGCACGTGCTCGATACTGGGTCGTTGCCCGGCAACGCCGTGCGCCTGCGGACACGGATCGCGCAGGGACGGCTTGTGGGGCCCGACATCCGCGTCGCGGCCGGAAGTTTCGTCGGGCCGGGTGGAAGTCCCTTCTACCTCTGGCCTCTGCGACTCCCCGAGCTGAAGACACCGGCCGAGGCGCGTGAGAGAGTGTTCCGTACACTCGACGCCGGCGCGGACGGGATCAAGCTCTTCACCGGGGGACTGGCGACGCCGGACTCCGTGGTCGTCATGGACACCGACATCGTCCGGGCCGCGACGATGGCGGCCCACGAGCGGGGCGCGTTCGTGGTCGCACATCCGTCGAACAGCGCGGGTGCCCGAGCGGCGATCGAGGGCGGAGTCGATATCCTGGCGCACACCTTCCCGTCCGACCGCGAGGGATCGTGGGACCGATCGCTCCTGCCACGCATGAAACAGGCTGGCATGGCGCTGATTCCAACGATGAAGCTATGGGAATACGAGCTGCGCAGAGCCGGGCGAGATCGCGGCACGACTGAACGATGGATCCAGGTGGCGCAAGATCAGGTGCGCGCCTTTGTTGCACTCGGCGGTCAGATCCTCTTCGGCACGGATGTTGGGTACATGCGGGAGTACGACCCGACGGACGAGTACGTCTACCTTGCGCGGGCCGGCCTGTCGTTTGCGCAGATTTTGACCACGCTGACGACGGCCCCTGCCGAGCGGTTCAACGCCGCCTCGCGGACCGGGCGGCTCGCGGTGGGCATGGATGCGGACCTCGTTGTCTTCGACGGCGATCCCCGTGTCGACATCCGCTCGCTCGCGCGGGTCCGTTACGTACTCCACCGTGGACGGCTGGTCTACCGCAACAACGCCAAGCCGAGGGAGTAGGACTTCCCGAGTGGTTCCGAAGAGAGGACTGACGCCGAACATCACGTTCGACCGGACCGCTGGCTCGCATACGCTCGCCGCGGCCGGTCAACGTGAGCGTTCGGCGGCACATTGAGTCTTGCGAGGAGGAGACAATGGACCTCACCGCAGTCGATGAGCTCCTCACGACAACCCGCTCGGTCCGGAGGCGCCTCGACCTCGCTCGACCGGTCGAGCGTAGCGTGATTCAACAGTGCCTGGATCTCGCCATCCAGGCGCCCACGGGAGGCGACACGGCGCGCTATCATTTCGTCGTTGTCGCCGACGCGGCGAAGCGTGGTGAGCTTGCGAAGCTTTACTGTCGTGGCTTGTCGGAGATCTATCCCCCGCGTCGGGTCGAGCAGGTTCGGGAGACGAAGCCTGCCCTCATGGCGTCGGTGATGTACCTTGCCGACCACCTCCATGAGGTACCTGTCCACATCATTCCCTGTATCGCGGGGCGCGACGGCTTCGCCGCGCTCGGCCCTGACTGCGGACCGCCGACCTTCTACGGGTCGATTTTGCCTGCAACGTGGTCACTCATGCTCGCCCTGCGATCTCGTGGCCTGGGCTCGACATGGACAACGTCTCACCTCAAATACGCGAGCGAGGCTGCTGCTCTCCTCGGCATCCCTGACGACATCACCCAGGCGGCGCTCTTGCCGGTCGCCTACCTCGCGGGCACAGCACTGCATCCAGCCAAGCGAGTGCCCGCGAAAGAGCGAACGTATTGGGACACGTGGGGCCAGCGCGGCTGATGGCTGTCTCGGCGCAGCTTCATCCCCGCCTGCGGTCGTCCGCCGAACAACGCGCTTGAGCGGACCGCTGGCTCGCATGCGCTCGCCGCGGCCGCTCAGCGCGAGCGTTAGGCGAACAAGCAGATGGAAGGCGAAAGCGAGACCATCGTACGGTACACCCGGCTCCCGGCTGAGCTGAGACCCGTCGCCATTTTCCCGGTCGACACTCTCAAGCCAATTGACCCGCACTGGGTGGCGATTACCCATGCCGTCGCTGAGCGCGAGGGCCGAATCGACTTCAGTGAAGGCTTCTGTATCTACTTCCTTACGGACGATGGCCACATGCTGGCCTATGAGCAGTTCGATACCCTGGAGATCGCACTCGACCAGGCTAACGCGATTGCTGGTATCCCTCGAACCAGCTGGACGGAATGTCATGTCGAACTGCCGCTAGATCAAGATGGCGTTCGAATCCCGTGGTCGTATGTCGCCTAACAAGCCGCTTGAGCGGTCCGGCATAAACGCGTTGCAGCCAGCGGACCGTGGCAGCGCCGGCCGCTCAGCGCCGATGCGTTAGACAGGCAGCGAGAGAGATGGCCGGCGAGGGCAGACCACTGAAGTATCAGTGTTGCTTCTGCGGAGAGATCGGTGAAGGGGAGCCGCCACAGGCGTTGATCTTGCCGCTGGAGGAAGAGGCGACACAGCAGCTATGGTGCCATGTGACCTGTCTTCGTAGGGCACTCCATCCATCCGTGCCAGTGGGTTCGTAGGATGGCCCAGACAGAGGAAACGCCGGTGACCGGTCACAGTGACGCAAGACCACTGACCGATGCAGCGCCTGGGTTTGGTGGAGCCGTGATCTACCTCATCGGTATCCCGGCCGTCGGCAAGTACACGATCGCCAAGGAGATCGCACGGCTGACACAGGCAGAACTGGTCGATAATCAGCTCATCAATCTGCCTGTTTTCAGCATCCTTGGCTACGACGGCAAGGACAGCTTCCCGTTTCCCAGCAGGGCATGGGATCACATCGAGACGATCCGTGAGGCAGTTCTATCGACGATTGTCGAATGTTCTGCTCCAGGTGACAGCTTCGTCTTCACGAATGTTCTTGAGGCGGGAGACCCCGGTTCCGAGGCCTTGTTCCGAAGGATCGAACAGGTGGCGGCCAGTCGGGGTGTCGGCTTCTTCCCTGTATGGTTGACCTGCGACGCCGAAACGCTTCGCCAACGTAAGGCCTCGCCGGACCGCAAACAGCGGTTCAAGGATACCGATGTGACGAATATCGCTCGCTATGTTCAGCAGTTCAGAGTGTTCGAGGCTCCGCATCCAAACGCTCTGAAGCTGGATACCTCTGTAGACACCGTCGAGGCAATTGCCAGGCGCATCATCGGCCATGTGCAAAGAGTGCAAGACCTGTGAGCGAGAGCTGTCTAACCCCGCGCTGCAGCCGACGGCGGCTGGTAGCGGAAACCGCCGCGGCTGAGCGCGACCGTTATCTGGACTTTCGTTCAGCCGGCGGCCGAGACTGCATCGTATACTCGGAGTCGGAGGCAATGAGCCGTTGATCAGGTTCAAGGTGGAAGTGGAGCGAGAGGACGACGGCCGCTGGCTGG
>Ga0187893_10007363_pt1 | contig 18084 bp, 13 predicted proteins | sample MA1701074metaG_FD_139574 | JGI IMG/M metagenome (GOLD analysis project Ga0187893, IMG submission 139574) | White microbial mat communities from a basaltic lava cave in the Kipuka Kanohina Cave System on the Island of Hawaii, USA - MA170107-4 metaG ... | reverse complement strand
CCGCTTGCCCACACGAGCGCCCCACCCCAGATCGTCGGCGGCCACGCTACGCCCCACTCGACGTGGACGGCGGCCATGTAGAGGCCCCAAAGTACAACCGGGACGGCCGCGGCGAACATGCGAAGGGCCGGGGTCCGCTGTGGGGAGAGCCGGAGCATCCCGACGAGCCAATCCGCGACCAGACCTGCGCTGAGTGACACGAGCAACATGATCAGCAGGGGAACCCCGGCTGAGACGGCGACCAGCATCGTGGTCAGCGTGAGGAAGACAGTGATGGCCCCAAAGGGTAGCCGCCACCTACGGAGCATCACGAAGACCGGTGCCAGCAAGACGAGGTTGGTCACGACGATGTTGCTGACGGACCGCTGATACAGGAGCTCCTGCAATTGGTATCGGCCGCGCGCGGTTGGCGCGAGCTCTGCCGCGACCTGTTCGAGCGAGCCCACCCGCAGGAAGTCGGCATGCGAAAATCCCCAGACGGCGCTGGCCCCCAGCCCAATGATGCTCGTCGCCAGCGCGAGCGATGTGACGGCCGGCAGGAACGCCCTCAGCGTCGGCACGGTCTCCGCACTCGCGGCCCACGCCCCGCGGAACGGTCCAGACACGATGAGGATGATACCGGCGCCGATGAGGATGTGAGGCGGACTCAGCATGACCGCAACGCCCAATTCGATCCCAAGGGCCAAATGCCAGAGCATGTCAGTAATGCCGCCCATGGCAAACGTCAAGACGCCGGCGACGCTGAGAACATCGACGGCCTCCGCGGCGGACCGATGCTCCTCGCGGAGGGCGCGGGCCAGCGGCCAGATCACCCAGAGGGCGGTGACCAGCCACCCCGAGTAGAGGATGGCATGCCAGGGGCTGAAGAACGATTCAGCCGCGGTCGGGGGGTTGTGCGACCAGACGTCCAGGTAGAGGCCGAACAGAATCCAAACGCCCAGCGGCAGGGGGACAACGCGTTTCGAACGATCGTTGAGGGGCAGGCTCGCCGTGCTCGTCATGTCGGTGGCGCCATGACCTACGGCGTCGTCGCCATCCTCTCCACCTTTCCCTCCGGCCGGACGGAGATGGAGCACTCGGTCCCTCCGCAGTTCTCCCGGCGGCCGAAGACTCCTGCTCCGCTTACTGCCAACCGTGCTTCTGGCGCAGCCACAGGATCTGGCCGGTGTGGTGCCGGCCGTGCCACGCGTAGTGCGCCAGCGCTACGTTCAGGGTGACGGTCTTGCCCATCTCGGGGTGAAGGAACCCGCGCGCGTACTGTTGGTCGGACATGGCCCGTAGGAGCTGGACCCATGTCGCGTGGAGGCCGTCGAGCAGGACAAGGGGCGCGCGGATGTCACCCGTGCGCGCGTCCGCGAGTGTCGCCCAGCGCCCCTCATCGTAGGCCTTGATCGTAGGGTGCTCCTCCGTCAGCGTCCACTTGAACCGGATGAAGCTGTTCACGTGGCTGTCGGCAATGTGATGGACGATCTGCCGGATCGTCCAATTGCGATACTTCGTGTCGATCTGGGCATCCGTGAGGCCAGCGACTGCCGCGCGCAGCGCCGCCGGCGCGCTTTCGATGGTCGCGATCAACTCTGCACGGCGCTCAGGCCGGAGATGTGCCTCGGGTTCAAACGGCCCTGCGGGAAACTGGGGCGCGTCCATGGGTTCCTCCGGCATGTGACTAGAGCTGCGCGGAACATACGCTGTTCGGTTGACGTCCTCCTGGCTGGGTTTCTACAATAGATGAGCCATGGCGCTGATCTTCACATTTCACTGCGGCGGTTGCGGACGGCGGTACACGGTCTATTATCCTAAGGCGCTGCTGTTTGAGCTCTCCGGCAGCGGCACTCGTGAGATGGGGCTGGCCGAGGATGACGCCGAGCGGACCTCGGGCGCGATCGATGTCGCTCGGACCCGGGCCGAGGCGCAGGGCAACATCTGGGTGGACGCATCGCAGACGCTCACCCTGGTCTGCGTATGCGGCAAGAAGCTCGACATGAACATCGCGCATCACCCACGCGTCCCGCAGGCGAAGAAACCTGCCCAGAAGCGGCAGACCGGCATGATCCCATTTCCGGAGCCCGCCAAGCCAAAGCACGGCCCCAAGTCCGAACCCTAGAAGGCGATCGGGACCCGCAGCGGCGGCCTACGCGCTCGACCGCGCCTGTCGGCTCCGACGCGTCTCCTCATAGATCTCGACCAGCCGGCGCGTCGTGTGGGCGATCGAATACGTCTGCGCGGTCTGGCGCGCCCGACGCCCCATGGCCCGGCGCTGCGTGTCGTCGGTTATCAGCCGCTCGACCGCGGCCGCGAACGCGGCGGCATCGTTTTGCGTCAGCATCCCATCGACACCGTGTGTGACCGTATCAGTGAGACCATGCGCCGCGATTGCCACGACCGGCAGTCCTGACGCCATGGCCTCGAGCAGCGCGAGCGGCCGCACTTCGGTGACCGAGGTCATGACAAAGAGATCGGACGCGGCGTAGTAGGCTGGCACCTCCGCGTACGGCATCGGGCCGGCGAACAGCACCCTCCCGCCCAACCCAAGTCGCTCGGCCTCACGCGTCAGTGCCTCGGCCTCTGTGCCTTCTCCGACCAGGAGCAGCCGCGGGCCGTCCGCCCGCCGCAGCAGGTCACGCAGCGCCTGGAGCATGAAGGTCAGGTTCTTCTCCTTCGCGAGACGGCCGCAATAGAGGATCACCCGCTCCTGTGCGCCGATGCCCAGACGCACCCGCACATCCCCCGGCTGCGAGGTCTCAAACGCCCGCAGATCGATCCCGTTCGCCAGCATCTCGATAGGGCGCCGCACACCGTAGGCCGTCAGGATCTCGACCGCGGACGGCGCCGGGCACGTGATCACATCGCAGCGCTCCGCGTGGCTGACCACCAGGTAGCGCGCGGCCGCCTGGACGAGCCGCCGGCTCAGTGGGATGTAGTGGGCGTACTGCTCGTACTGAGTGTGGAATGTGTAGACCGACGGCAGGTTCAGCCGGCGGGCAAAGTACGCGCCCAGCCGGCCCACGGGAAAGGGGTGCTGGGTGTGAATGATATCCAGCCCCAGACGCGGGATGAGTGCAAACAGTCGAGGGGAGTAGGGGAACGCGAACGGCGCGCCGACTTTTGTGGAAAGATTGATGGCCCAGAATCGGTAGACCCGCGGCTCGAGGTCGCGATAGCCTCTCGCCGACGGGGCGAAGACATGCACCTCGTGGCCCTGGGCTTCCAGCTCCCGACGGGTGAGGTCCACCGTGTGGACGACCCCGCTGACCAGCGGCTTGTAGCTGTCAACAAAGATGCCGATTCTCACTCAACGCTTACGAGGCGCCACAGCCTGGCCGGTGAGAACGGAACGTCCACGTGCCGCACGCCCAGCGGCGCGAGCGCATCGGCCACGGCGTTCGCGATAGCCGCCGGAATGCCGATGCATCCCGCTTCGCCGATCCCCTTGGCCCCCAGTGGATTGATCGGCGACGGCGTTTCGAGAAACTCGCTGACCAGTGGAGGAGTCTCCGGCGCCCGCAGCAGCCCGTACTCCGCAAATGTGGCGTTCTGGGGCTGGCCGGACTCGTCGTGCGTGACCTCTTCGGTCAGGATCTGCCCGAGTCCCTGGGTGGCGGAGCCGATCACCTGGCCCTCGGCCAGCAGCGGGTTCACGATCCGTCCGGCGTCATCCACCGCGACCAGGCGCAGGATCTGCAGCGCACCCGTCTCACGCTCCACTTCGACGACGGCGGCGTGCGCGCCAAAGGGGAAGACCGGTCTGGGGAGTGCGAAGTGCCCTGTCGCCTCCAGGCCCACCTCGAGATCCCGCGGCACCCGCCCGGGCTCGTACGCTGCCGCCGCCACCTGCTCGAAGGTGAGACTGCGCCCGGGCATGCCCTTCACGTGGAGCCGACCACCGTCCCACACGATGTCCTCCGGTGCGGCCTCGAGCAGGTGTGCCGCGATGCGTGTGGCCTTGGTCTTGATCTTCTCGAGGGCCACCAGGGCCGCCGAGCCGCCGATCGTGGTGGAGCGGCTTGAGAACGTCCCCACACCGCGGGGGACGACCGCCGAATCACCCTGCTGCACGACGATGGCCTGGGGAGTAATCCCGAGCGCGTCCGCGGTGATCTGGGCGAAGATGGTTTCGTGGCCCTGGCCCTGCGAGTGCGAGCCGGTGCGGACGGTCACACGTCCGCTGGGGTTCACGGCGACTGCGGCGCTCTCCCACAGACCGCCGCCGGCGCGCTCGACAAACGTCGCGACGCCGATGCCGAGCAGCCGGCCCTCGGCGCGGGCCCGGCGCTGCTCCGTCCGCCAGCGGTCGTACTCCAGCAACTCCACGGCGCGATCGAGCGCGCGCGCGTAGTTGCCCGAGTCATACGTAAAGCCTAGCGGGGTCGCGTGCGGAAAGCGTTCTGGCGCGATGAAGTTTCTCCGCCGGATCTCCAGGGGGTCCAAGTGGAGCTCAGTGGCGGCCAGGTCCACCATACGCTCCACGATGAGTGCCGCTTCGGGCCGGCCGGCGCCGCGGTAGGGTCCGGTGGGCACCTTGTTCGTTGCCACGCCCACCATGTCCACATCGGCCGCGGCAATAGCATACGCGCCGGTCAAGAGCATCGCGGTGCTGGTGGGGGGGCCCGACGTCGCGGGATAGAGATACGCGCCGACATCGGCGATCACCTTCGCCCGTACCGCCAGAAATTGGCCATCCGCACCCACGGCCATTTCCACGTCGGCATCCACGCCGCGACCCTGGTACGATGCCGTCAAGTTCTCGCGCCGATCTTCGATCCACCGGACTGGTCTGCCCAGGTCCATCGCGGCGATGACCGCGACCGCAGCTTCCGGGGCCAGCGCGCTCTTGCTCCCGAAGGCGCCGCCGACATCCGGCACGATGGTTCGAATCTGGTCGTCGGGGATGCTCAGGACCCGGCTCAAGTGCAGACGTGGCCGGTGTGGGTCCTGCGCCGAACACCAGAGCGTGATACCGTGGGTGCCGCGATCGTAGGCGGCCAGGGCGCCCCTGGGCTCGATCGGCGCCGCGGCGAGTCTCGGAATGTGGAACGTGGCGCGGACGACCCGATGCGCGCGCTTGAACGCCCCATCGACGTCACCGCTGGCCCGATGCCAGCGGACCAGCACGTTGTCCTCGGCGTCCTCATGGAGCACGACGGCGGCGCCCAGCGCGGCGCGCGCATCCACCAGTGCGGGCAACGGCTCGTAGTCCACGTCTACCAATTCGCGCGCGTCCACCGCGGCCTGATGCGTCTCGGCGACGACCCCCGCAACAGCCTCACCTACATAGCGTGCCGTGTCGGCGGCCAGCATCGGATGACCCGCGGAGGAGACCACCTGCGCGCCATCCCGCGGGTCCGCGGGCATCGGCCCCGCCCGTCCAGCCAGGTCCGCCGCGGTCAGGATCGCCACCACACCCGGCGCCGTCCGCGCCGAGGCGGTGCGGATCGCCATGATGCGGGCATGGGCGTGCGGACTACGCACCATCGCCATGTGCAGCATGCGCGGCAGCGTGATGTCGGCGAGGTACCGCCCTTGGCCCTGCAAGAACCGCCGATCCTCGAACCGACGCAGCGGCCGGCCGACCCAGCGCTCGTCCGTGTGGGCCGTGTGGGGTTTGGTTTCCATAGAACATCCGCCCATTTGACGGCGTCGAGGAGATTCCCTCCCGCACTTGATCATTCATGGCACCACAGGAGGGCTTCGTCAGCCTCACGAACAGTTCCAGTATGCCCCATGGCGAAGAGTTGCGCGCCCGCCACGAGGTGCGCGCCGATCAGGTGCGCTGGTCCTGTCAGCCAGAGGCGCTACCGTTTGCAACCACCGATGACCTTCCGCCGGGCGAGAGCATCGTTGGGCAGGACCGCGCGGTCCGCTCGATCGATTTCGGCATGGCGGTTCCCCAGCCGGGCTACAATGTCTTCGTCGCGGGGCCGACGGGCACAGGCCGATCGACGTACACACAAAGCAAGGTCGCCAAGGTCGCTGCCGCACGGCCGGCCCCCGCAGACTGGATCTATGTGCACAACTTTCAGCAGTCGGACCAGCCCATCGCGATCGCGTTGCCGCCTGGACAAGGCGCGCGCTTCCGCCGCGAGGTCGAGCGGCTGGTCGACGAGTTGCGGGACTCGATCCGCAAACTATTTGCCAGCGAGACGTTCGAAGCCAAGCGCAGCGGCGTCGTCCAGTCTTTTGAGCAGCAGGCCAACGCGATCTGGCGCGAGCTGGAACAGGAGGCACGCCGCCTGGGCTTTGCGCTTCAGCGCACCCCGATGGGGATCGCCACCGTACCCGTGTCGCCGTCGGGCGACCCGCTGGCTGACGAGCAGGTCGCACAGCTGACGGCGGCGCAGCGTCAAGAGCTCGAGCGGCGGGCCCGCAGCCTGCAAGAGAACGTCGCTGACGCGACACGCAAGGTGCGTGTGATCGAGCGCGAGGCGAAGGAGGCCGTGCAGGACGTGGAACGGTCGGCGGTCCTGTCGGTCGCCAGCCACGCCGTGGACGCGTTGAAGCAGCCCTACGCCGGCCATACGCGGATTGTGGATTGGCTTGACCGCTTCCTGGCCGACGTCATCGAGCGCCACGACGACTTCAAGGATGAGGGTGAGGCGCAGCCGTCCCTGCCCTTTCTGCCGCCACGCCGCGCCGAGTTCACGCGCTACCGGGTGAACCTCCTCATCGACAACGGCCAGGCCCGCGGTGCCCCGGTGGTATTCGAATCCAACCCGACCTACTACAACCTGTTTGGGAAGTCGGAGTACCGCGGCGAGTTTGGGGCCATGGTCACCGACTTCACGATGATCAAGCCCGGGGCGCTCCACCGGGCAAACGGCGGCTACCTCATCCTGCAGGCCCGGGACGTCCTGACCTCGCCGCTGTCCTGGGAGGCATTGAAGCGCGCGCTCAAGAGCCGCGAGATCCGGATCGAGAACATCGGCGAGCAGTATGGGATGTTCCCCACCGCGACCCTGCGGCCCGAGCCGATCGCGCTCAACGTGAAGGTCATCCTCATCGGAGCGCCGCTCCTCTACCACCTGCTCTACCAGTACGACGAGGACTTTCCCAAGCTCTTCAAGATCAAAGCCGACTTCGATGTGGATATCGAGCGCACCGACGCCGCCCTTGTCGAGTACGCGCGCGCCATTGGGACGATCTGCAAGCGCGAGGGACTGCTGCCGTTCGACCGCAGCGCCGTCGCCAGGACGCTCGAGCAGAGCGCCCGCATCGCCGACGATCAGCAGCGGCTGTCGATGCGGTTCAATGAGATGGTGGACGTGATCTATGAGGCCTCCGCGTGGGCGAAGAGCGAGGGGGCCACCGTGGTGTCGGCGCCGCACGTGCGCCGGGCGATCGAGGAGCGCATCCGGCGGAGCAACCGAATCGAGGAGCGCATCCGAGAGCTGATCCGCGACGGACAGCTCCTGGTAACGGTGGACGGCGGTGCGTCCGGGCAGGTCAACGGGCTCTCGGTCCTCGTCCTCGGCGACTACGCCTTTGGGCGTCCGTCACGCATCACGGCGCGGACGTTTGTGGGGGGCCGCGGCGTCGTCAACATCGAGCGCGAGACGCAGATGTCAGGACGAATCCACACGAAGGGCGTGTTCACCCTGAGCGCCTACCTGGGCGGCAAGTACGCGCAGCAGCGCCCGCTCTCGCTCAGCGCGTCGCTGACGTTCGAGCAAACCTATGAAGAGGTCGATGGCGATTCGGCCGCGTCCACGGAGCTCTACGCGCTGCTCTCCGATCTGTCCGGCCTGCCCATTGCCCAGGGCATCGCGGTGACGGGGTCGGTGAACCAAAAGGGCGAGATCCAGCCCATCGGTGGGGTCAACGAAAAGGTGGAGGGGTTCTTCCACGTCTGCAAGGTGCTCGGTCTGACCGAGCACCAAGGCGTCATGATCCCTCGCCAGAATCTCCGCAACCTGATGCTGACCGATGAGGTCACGGACGCCATACGCCAGGGCCGGTTCCACATCTGGGCGGTGCGCACCATCGATGAGGGGCTCGAGGTCCTGACCGGCGTCCCAGCCGGTGACCCCGATGCTGAGGGACGGTTTCCCAACGGCAGCGTGAACGCCCTGGTGAGCCGGCGCCTGGACGAGCTGGCCGAGCGGCTGCGGCGGTTCGGCCCAGTGCGGCCGCCCCGCGAGGAGGCAGTTAAGGAGGACGCGCCGCGCGAGGAGGCGGCCGGACGCGATCCGCCACCGGCGTCGCAGTCATGAACGTCACGGTCATGGGGGCCGGCGGGCTCGGCGGATACTTCGGCGGCCTCCTGTCGCGGGCCGGGCATCAGGTGACGTTCATCGCGCGTGGGGCGCATCTGACCGCCCTGCAGCGTCAGGGCGGCATGCGTCTACTGACGGCCGAGGGCGAGGTGTTTGTACAGTCGGCCGCCAGCGACGATCCAGCCACGGGTCCCCAGGCCGACCTCGTCCTGTTCACCGTCAAGTCGTTTGACACCGCGGACGCGGCGCAGGCGCTTCGGCCCGCCGTCGGCAACGACACCGCGATCCTCTCGTTGCAGAACGGCGTCAACAATGAGGAGATCCTCGCCGGCTCGTATGGCATTGAGTCCGTGCTCGGCGGGAACGTCTACATGCTGGCCACGATCAGGGAGCCCGGCGTGATCGCGTGGGGTGGCGGTCCCGGCCTCCTGAACTTTGGCGAGTGGCGGGGGGGATCGAGCGATCGCGTGCGGCGGCTCGAGGCGACGCTGAGAGCCGCGGGCATCAACGCCGCCGCGGTCGATGACATTGTGCAGGAGAAGTGGGTTAAGTACGTGCTCATCTGCGCCCAGGCCGGGATGACGGCCCTGACGCGACTGCCCATCGGGGAGATCCGGACCTCACCGCCCGCATGGGCGATGTACCGTCAGATCTTGGAAGAGGTCGTAGCCGTGGGCCAGGCCCGCGGTGTACGGTTCAATGGCCCAAAGGTGGTGGAGGACCACCTAGCCCTGGCCGCGCGGTTGCAGCCTGAGTACACATCCTCGATGCACTACGATCTGACGCACGGGAAGCGGCTGGAAATCGATGCCCTGCACGGTACCGTCGTGCGCTACGGGCGGGCGGTTGGGGTACCCACCCCGGCCTGTGAGACCATCTACGCAGCCCTGCTTCCCCACGATCGACTTGCGCAGGCGCAGGCCGATCGGGGCCCGCGCGCGTCGTCAGGAGTCGCCGCGGCCGCGCAACAGCAGACTCAGCTTCGCGATTCGCGCACTGGCCGGTAGGCCAATCTCCTGCAGCGCGCTGGCCAGACGCTCGGCCTGCGCCCACGTGCGGTACGGTCGGGTCACGACCTGGAGTGAATCCCCCACCCGCGTCACGTAGACCAAGTACCCTTTTCTCCGAACGAGGTGCATCCGGAGTTCGGCCGCGGTATGGTTGGCAAACTCACCGAAGCCGACGACGTACCCGGTGGTCTCGCGGACGACTCGCATGGGCGCAGACACCGGACCGGTCTGTGTCGCGACCGGCTGCCTGACGCGTAGGCGCTCGCTTGATGACCGCGGTGCGCTCGTCAGGGGTGCGGTCAGCAGCGCCGACCGATCCGGATTTGACGGGACCCCGAATGGCGTGGTCAAGACAATGAGCGCGATCGCCGCCGCGGAGGTTGCAAGGGCGAGCCAGGCGACCACATCGCTTCGACGCGGCGCTTGTTGAACGACCTGCGGGCTCGCGTTCACGGCGTCCAGCATTCGCATGTACTGTCGCACCCGGGGGAGTTCACGCAGCCGGACGGTGCCGTCACGGAGAGCGCGTACTTCATTGTTGAGCTCTCTCCCGATGCGTTCCCAGACGTCCTGCCACGCCCGCTCCTCGAGTGCAGATGCGGCACTAGGGTCCTGCGATTGCTCGTGGAGCACGACACCGCTGGGATCGAGAAGTCGAAGGACGCCTTCGACCTCGGTGACCTGATAGCCGTCGGGGAGAGGTTCGCGCACCCGCAACATCACGGCCTCCTCATCAGTACTTCCAGGGAGGTTATGCCCGGAAACCCGCCCGGCTAGACGCGGGGACTACCGAATGTGGGGGTGGGTACCTGCCGGACGCCTACTGGTAGGAAAGTGGTGGACATTGGCCGTGCACCCGCCTTCGACGATCATCCCCCGGGCGGTATCCGCGCCGCCGGCTCCGACCAGGTGACCCTGCGGCACACGGGGCGGCTGACGTACCGTTGCTCCCTTCCGGGCCTGGCGGGGTTGGTCAGTTCCCGTTGCACAGGACCCAGCCCTCTTCGCTGCGCGCGCGGGCCTGGCCCCACGGGATGGCGCCTCTGGGCGGGAATTCAGCCCCGCTGTAGCGGATTGCGGGTACAGGGAACCGCTAGCTCCCCGCCTAGCACGGCCAAGGAGCATCATATCATGCGCGCAGGCATCGTTGCTGGACACCGCGGTGAGTGCAGGATTTCACCTGGCATTGCGGAACCAGCGTCCCTACGTCGCGCACCGGAGGGAACCATGGCAGTTCCCGAGACGCTCGTAGAGCGGCCCTGGCACAAGTTCTACGAGCCCGGCGTCCCGCGTACACTGGAGTTTCCCACGCATCCGATTTACGGTTTCCTGGATCACAGCGCCCGGACGTATCCGCAGAACGACGCCCTCATCCAGGTCGGCCCAAAGTTCGATCGCCGGATCACCTACGCGCAGCTCGACGACCTCTCTGACCGGTTCGCGGCTTCGCTGGTTCGACGGGGCCTGCGGCGCGGTGATCGGGTGGCGATCATGCTGCCCAATTGCCCGCAGTTTGTCGTGGCCGCGTACGGGATCTGGAAGGCCGGCGGGGTGCTTGTCCAGGTCAATCCCCTCTACCGGGGTCGGGACCTGGCGTTCAATCTGAAGGACTCGGGCGCGACGTTTGCCGTTGCGCTGTCGCGGCTCTACAAGGAACTGCACGAGGTTCGTCCGCACACCAATCTGCGGGCGGCGATTGTCACGAACTTGCAAGACTTCTTCCCAGGGAAGTGGCGTCTCCTGTACAGTCTGCTGCGCGCCCGCAAGGAAGGCGACGTCATGCCTCGCGGGACCGGCATCATCCCGTACATGTCCATGCTGCGTGGCCCACGTCTGGACCAGCGCCCGGTCGTCGATCAAGATGACCCCGCGGTGCTGCAGTACACCGGTGGCACGACCGGCATTCCCAAGGCGGCGACACTGACACACCGCAACCTGATCTGCAACTGCGTTCAGGCCCGCACCTGGCTCACCGACCTGAAGGAAGGTCACGAACGAATCCTTTCGGTTGTCCCGTTCTTCCACGTCTTTGGCCTGACGGTCTGCATGAATCTGTCCGTGGCCATCGGAGCGGTCAACATCATGCTGCTCATGAAGCTGTTTGAGGTGAAGACGGTCGTGGAAGCGGTGCCCAAGTACCGGCCGACGGTCTTCCCGGGCGTCCCGGCCATGTACCTGGCCATCAACCAGCTACGCGACATCGAGAAGTACGATCTCAAGTCGATCCGGGCGTGTGTCTCCGGCTCGGCCCCCCTGCCCGTAGAGGTGCAGCGCCGGTTCGAAGAGTTGAGCGGTGGTCGGATCATTGAGGGCTTTGGGATGTCCGAGGCGTCGCCGCTGACCCATGCCAACCCGATCTACGGGACCCGCAAGAGCGCATCCATCGGCATTCCGGTGTCCTCGACGGACGCGAGGATCGTGGATTCTGAGACCGGGACGCGTGACCTCGTGGCCGGCGAGGTCGGGGAGTTGATCGTGCGCGGCCCACAGGTCATGAAAGGATACTGGAACAATCCTGGCGAGACCACGCAGACGATCCGAGATGGCTGGCTGTACACGGGCGACATTGCCCGCATGGATCAAGACGGCTACTTTTTTATCGAGGACCGCAAGAAGGACATGGTCATCATCGGCGGGTTCAAGGTCTTCCCGCGTGAGATCGAGGAGATCCTCTACGAGCACCCCAAAGTGAAAGAGGCGGCGGTCGCGGGCATCAAGCACCGAGTGCGCGGCGAGATGCTCGTGGCCCATGTGGTGCCGCGCGACGGTGGCGATCAGAAGGCCCTCAAGCGCGAGCTGCACGAGTTCTGCTCGCAGCGGCTGTCGGCCTACAAGATCCCCCGGCGATTCGAGATCGTCTCGGAGATCCCCAAGACCATCATCGGCAAAGCCTTGCGGCGGGATATTCGTGACCGAGAGCAACAGCGGGACGACGCTGCCGACGACGCCTGAGGGTTCTATCTGGCGCGGAGGATCCTGATCCGGTTCAACGGCCAGTAGATCAGCGCAGCCTGGCCGACGATCTGGCTTTGCGTGAGGAAGCCGAAGGCCCTGCTGTCCTCGCTGTTCATGCGGTTGTCGCCCAATACGAAGAACGAACCGACGGGGATCACGTCGGGGCCGTAGTCCCCTGAGGACTGCCCGTTGAGGTACAATTCTTCGACCGCACGCCCGTTGATGGTGAGGTGGCCGTTCTTGATCTCGACCCGGTCGCCCGGCAGCCCGACGATCCGCTTGATATAGTTCTTGCCCGGGTCGCGTGGATACCGCAGCACGATTACGTCACCGCGGTGCGGCTCGCGAAACCTATAGATGAACTTGTTGACGAGCACCCGATCGTGCGGCAGCAGGGTCGGTTCCATGGAGTACTGCTCGACCTGAAACGCCTGCGCCACCGAAACCATCACGAGCTGGGCCAGCAGGAACGCGATCACAAGGGTCTTGCCGAAGTCGAACGTACTGCGGCCGGCTCGCCGCCAGTCGACCGGAAGCCTGCTGAACCATTGACGCACGTGCGTCACCGCGTCATCTCCTACACCGTGCATGTTGTGGCGGAGGGGGTGGGATTTGAACCCACGAGGCAGGTTTTGTCCGCCTACACGCTCTCCAGGCGTGCCGATTAAGCCGCTCTCGCACCCCTCCGCGGCCTTCTGAGCATCAGTATACCCAGTTTTCTCCGGCGATGACACCGCCGTGATGCGTGCTTACCCCTTGGCGGGCTCGAACCGGTATCCGAATCCGCGGGCGGTCTGGATGATCTTGGGGTCGGTGGGGTCGCGTTCAATCTTGCCGCGCAGCATGTGCACGTACTTCTTGATGTCCTCCGTTGCGGCCGCATCTCGTGACGGCCAGACGGCCGCCAGGATCTCCTCGGTCGAGAAGACCCTCCCCGGCTTCGACGCCAGGAGGCGGAGCAGGTCGAACTCCTTGGGTGAGAGGCTCACCGGCTGCCCACGCACGACGACCTCCTTGCGCTCGTCGTCGATGACCAGATCGCCGGCTTGAATGACCGTCGGGGCGCGACCATCGACGTGGGGATGATACCGGCGTGTCACCGCGCTGACACGCGCGTCGAGCTCCCGCAGGTCGAAGGGCTTGGTGATGTAGTCGTCCGCCCCCAGGTCCAGCCCCGCCACTTTGTCCTGAGCCGAGTCCCGCACGGTCACCATGATCACCGGTACCTGACTGAACTTTCGGACGGCGCCCAAGACGCCCCAGCCGTCGATGTCCGGCAGGTTGACGTCCAGCAGGATCAGGTCGGGCCCGAACGACGTCACGCTCGTCAACGCGCGCCCGCCGCTGTTGGCGCTGGCCACGTCGTGGCCCTTGGCGCCGAGATACTTGACCAGCAGGTCACGGGATCGCGCGTCGTCTTCCACCACCAGGATCTTCATCTGCCCGTCCCCTTCGGCAGGGTGAAGAGAAACGTCGTGCCGCCGCCAGGCCGGTCTTCGAACCAGATCCGGCCGCCCTGGAGCTCCACGTAGCGCTTGACCACCGCCAGCCCCAGGCCGATGCCGTCGATCTCCCGGCGCTCCGGGTGGCCGGCCCGCCGGAACGGCTCGAAGACTTCGCCGGCGTCCTCCGGACTGATGCCCGGGCCGGTGTCCGCGACCGCAAACATCACCTGGCCGTCCTGCACCTGCGTCGTCACGGTGATGCGCCCCTGCTCAGTGTACTTGATCGCGTTGTGCAGCAGGTTGATGAGGATCTGGCGCAGCATCGTTTCGTCGGCCCGCACCGTCGTGGCGCCATCGGTTTTCGCCGTGATCGGCAGGCCCTTCGACCGCGCCAGGTGCTCGACGTTCTGGCGCGCCTGCTCCAGGACGTCCATCGCCCGGACGTCGTGGACCTGCGGCGACGTGCCGCCGGCTTCCAGCGCCGAGTATCGCAGAATGCCTTCGATCAGGTGCAGCAGGTGATCACCGGCTGCCAGGAGGGACTCGAGGTCGTTGCGCTGCGCCGCGGTGACCGGCCCGTCAATGCCTTCGAGCAGCAACTGCGCGTAGGCGCGGATGGCGTGGAGCGGGGTCTTGAGCTCGTGGCTCATCGCCGCCGAGAACTCGTCTTTGATCCGGTTGGCCTTGCGCAGGGCTTCGTTGACGCGCGCCAGTTCCTGGTCGCGTGACTGGATCGCGGCGGCCATGGCGTTGAACTCGTCAGCAAGGAGCCTGAGCTCATCGTGTGTGTCGGTCTCCACCCGGGCCGAATAGTCGCCCCGGCGGAGATCTCGCGTCGCCGCCATCATCCGATCGACAGGACCCAGAATCGCGCGCTGCAGGACGACCGCGGCCAGGGTACCGGTGCCGACCAACAGGAGGCTGGCCAGGACGATCATTTGGGTCTCGTCGCGGATACGGGCGTACACGTCGGCCAGCGGGAACCCGACGCGGACATACGTCTGCTGCTCCAGTGTGTGTTCCGGGATGGCCCGGATGAGGTCCAGGTACGGGATCCCGTCGGGGGAGCGGCGCTCGGTGACGGCCAGCGGCCGGATCATCATGCCGACCGGGACGGCCAGGTCGGCCTGACCGTCGGTGAAGCGAAGCGTGCCCTCACGGACGATCTGCGCGTACAGCACCGTGCCCGCGACCAGGCGCCGGGTGAGCCGGCTCGACGTCGGCGTCTCCGACAGCCCCTCGGGCGTCGCGATGAAACGGGACGCCTCTCGGGCGAGCTCCTCGATCACGACCTTAGCGCGCAGGCGGACCTGCTCGGTGAGCACCTGCCGCAGCCGGTACGTCGCCAGGACCCCGAAGGTGGCCGCGAACAAGACGGTGAGACCGACAAAGGCCAGGAAGAACTTCCGCCGCAGGTTGAACCGGATCACCCCTTCAGTATAGTACCGTGCCCGCCTGCGGCGGAGTCGGGACCTGCGGGGCGCCAGAAAAGGTCAGGAGGCGCGCTGGTGCGCGCCTCCTGAGGTCCGCGCGGTCGATCACACGTGTGATCGATGCCGGAGTCCGCGCGGCCGTCTGACTACCGGTCCACCGCGATCTTCACGATCTTCTGGGCCGTCTCGAGGATCCGGACCACAGCTTCCATCGTCTGGGTCGGATCGTCCGAGGCGCGTGCACCCATCGACTGCCTGAGCGCTCGGTTCACCAACTCATGTGCCTGCTCCTCGACGCGGACGCCGCGGGTGCCAAGCACGCCCGTCGGGCCCACGGTCGAGGCGATCTCGTTCGACGTTGCCGGCTGGGGTACCGCACTGGTGGTTGAATCCGCCTGCGCGATCTCGGCCAGCTTCTTCACGCGGGCTTCCATCTGACGCTGCACGGCGGCGATCCACTGGACCTCCGCGGCCTCGCGTACGACGCGGGCCTCGACGAGTAGCGGCGCGACGCCCATGTAGCCGTCGGCGGGGCCTGACTGGGTCACGAGCCGGAACTCTGGCCCGCTGGCGCCCGCCAGGTAGTTGATGGTTTCCTGGATGTACCGGTTCTGAGAGTCGGCATCGAGCGCTGTCACGGCCAGCTTGGCCTGTTCAATCGCCCGAAACAGATCAGCCATCGCCTGGTTGAGCTGCGTCTTGTCGACGACGAGCTCAGGCAGCGGCTCCTCGCGTAGCGGGTCGTCAGCCTGCGCGACCTGCTCGGTGTCGGTGTCGCTGGACTGGGTTGGCGACTGCGCGACCACCGTCTTCTGGGTCGTGAGAGCGGGCGTGCGGTTCGGGTTGGCCGTGGGTTCGTCATCAATGAATGGGCTGGCGGTCGGGAATGGCTGAATGTTCATCCCGGAGAGCGCCAGCGATGCGGTAGCCAGGAAAGCCACCGGAATGAGAGCAAGCAGGACTCGCTTCACTACGGTTCACCTCCGTCGAATTGGTGAATCTGTCCTTCAGTGTGCCATCCGGACTCTCCCCGGGCCATACAAGGGGGGTCCCGGCTGGGTTGAAACTCGGTCAACATCTCGGAGTCGCCCCAAAGTTGCCAGAAGGTGCCGGCGGGGAGGCCGTTGATTTAGTTCCGGCTAAAACATCAGGGCGTCACAAATGGCGTTGGCGAGGTGGCGGAGGAGGTGGGATTTGAACCCACGAGGCGCGGAAGCGCCCAATGGTTTTCGAGACCATCCGGGTACCGGGCTCCCGAACTCCTCCAGCTCAGATCCTACCACGCGGAAGAGTCGCGCGGCCACCCCGCACGCTATAATCCAGGGGTGCCCGATGCCGTCCTCGTCAATCTCATCATCCTACTCGTCGTGTTACTCGGCCCGCTGCTGTTCCACCGCATCGAGGACAACCTGGAGGCCTTCCTCTTCGTCATGGGCGTCCTCTCGGCCCTGGCCTCGGGCGCGCTCACGATGGGTCTCGTCACCGAGGCCTTGAGCCACCCTATCCCCATCACCATCGCGGTACTGGTGTTCGGGTTCGTCTTTGCCAGGACGCGGCCGTCCCCGTCCAAGGGGATGCAATCGCTCGTGGCGCGCATCGGCCCGGTGGCCCCGATGGGCCTGATCATCGTCCTGCTTGGGCTGGCGTCCAGCGTCATCACTGCGATCATCGCAACCCTGGTGTTCATCGAGTTGGTCGCCGCCATGCGCCTCTCGCGCGCCGACGAGGTCCGCGTGACGGTGGTGGCGTGCTTCGCCATCGGGCTGGGCGCCGCCCTCACCCCCATTGGTGAACCGCTCAGCACAATCGCTACGGCCAGACTCGGAGCGGACTTTTGGTTCCTGGCCCGCCTCCTGGCGCCGATGATCGTCCCTGGTGTGATCGTGTTGGGGGCATCCGCGCGCCTGCTCATCGCCCAGACCGGCCCGACCGGTGAGCGCCGCGCCGAGAGTCCGAGCGAGGGCTCCCGTGCCGTCCTCGGCCGCGCCGTCCGGATCTACATTTTCGTCCTCGCGCTCGTCTTTTTGGCCGAGGGGTTCAGACCGCTCGTTGACCGGTACGTCATCGGCCTGGATCCCCGTGTGCTGTACTGGGCCAACACCATCTCGGCGGTGCTGGACAACGCCACGCTGACAGCGGCGGAGATCGACCCCCGGATGACGCAGGAGCAGGTGCGGGCGATTCTCATTGGGCTGTTGCTGAGCGGCGGCATGCTCATCCCCGGTAACGTGCCCAACATCATTGCCGCGGGCAAGCTTCGTATCGGGAGCCGGGAGTGGGCGCGCGTCGCGATCCCGATCGGCGTTGTTCTCCTCGTCGTCTATTACATCATCCTCTTCGTGCTCTGACCGCCTGTCTTCACTGGGAGGTGCGGCATGACCACCCGGATCGCCTTGACCCTTGCGGGAGGGGTTTCGCTGGGGGCGTATCAGGCCGGCGCTACCCGTGAACTGCTGTGGGCGCTCGCCCACAGGCCGACAAATCACGACCCGATGCTGATCGACGTCATCACCGGCGCTTCGGCCGGAGCGCTGACCGCGGCTGTCGTGGCGCGGGTCCTCACGGTAGACCGCGCGGCGGCCGACCACCTTCACCAGGCCTGGGTGGATGAGGTGAGTTTCGATGCCTTGACGGCAGAGCAGCCTCCCACGAGTCTGCTGTCCGACACACTCATCGGCCGGGTCGCTGAGCGGATCTCTCAGGGTGTGAGCTCACCTGTGCCTCATGCCGCGGGCGCGGCGCGACTGATGCTGGCCTTTGCCCTGTCGAACCTCAACGGCGTCAACTACCGGCTCGGGTATCCCAGCGGGTCCAGCGGGTTCGACACGACGGTGTTCTCTGACTGGATCGTCTTCTCGCTGCTCCGCGGAGCCGCCGTGGACCCCGCTGTGTGGCGGGAGATCACGCGCGCCGCGATCGCCTCCGGTGCGTTCCCCGTGGCGTTCCCCACGGTGAAGCTGGTGCGTCGGGCATCCGACTATGCCGGGTCGGCGATCGCTGATGCCGGCGGCACTCGCGGCTTCACGTACGT
>Ga0187893_10007362_pt1 | contig 18084 bp, 16 predicted proteins | sample MA1701074metaG_FD_139574 | JGI IMG/M metagenome (GOLD analysis project Ga0187893, IMG submission 139574) | White microbial mat communities from a basaltic lava cave in the Kipuka Kanohina Cave System on the Island of Hawaii, USA - MA170107-4 metaG ... | reverse complement strand
GACTTGGCCGCGTGGGGCGGACCGGTCGCGTTCCTGATGATTGCGGTCGCACTGGCAGTGGAGTTCGCAGCGTGGACGTGGGGACTCGGCGCCGCGATCATCACGGGATTGGGCCGCTGGTACACGGTGCCGCCGCCAATCTCTGTGCAGCCGCCGCCGCCGTCTCCGTTCGATCCGGTCGCGACAAACCTCTAGGTGGCGACAAACCTTCAGTTTTGTCGATCGCTATTGTCCGAGTCCGGCCCGCACCTGGACCATGGCGTTCGCCGTTGCCACGACCTTGGTGCGCTTCTTGAGCCGCAGCACGATCTTGAAGCCGCCCGGATTCTTGAAATGATGCTCGACCGTGTAGCGCCGCCTGATTTCGCTCTTGCCCGCCACGTACGGTTCACAATCTGTCTCGGCGGTTGACGTCGTCAGGTCGCCCCATTCCCACTCAATCGATGGGCAGTAGAAGTCTTCGTAGTCGTTCGACCCGCCCTTCACTTCTGCAACGACTACGACTCGAGCCGGTGCAAACGACACAGCCGGCGTCGCCTTGAGTGATAAGCTTGGCTTTTTGTTGCCCTGCTCGCGGGCCTGCAGGGCATTGCCGGGGATGAGCAGAAGCGCGCTGAACGCCAGGACAACTGCCTGAGCGACGCCTGATTTGTGTTTCATGACAAGGTCCCCAGCAGGCGGGGCGCAAAGGAATTCTAACTCAACATGCATGCGCCGTACGAAGTCCCACGGATTTCGGTCGCGAACTCACCATTAGCAGGCACCGACACCGACCTGATCATCGTCCCAATCGCCCAGGACCGGGCGGACGAGACTCTGGCCAAACTCGACTCGGCTATCGTCGACGACCTGCGGTCGGCGTTGCAGCGCGGGGAGTTCAAGGGTAAACCGCACGAGATCTACACCGCGCGCACGGCGCAGGGGTGGCGCGCATCGCGGGTGGTGTTTGTCGGCGGAGGCCATCGGCACGAGATTGGCGCGGAACGTTTGCGCCGCATGGTCACGGCGGCGGCGCGAACGGCCCTCCAGCAGAAGCGCGCGCGCATCGCGTGGGCCGACCTTGAACCGGGCGCGCTCTCCGCAACCGCACGCGTCGAGATCGTCGCCGACGGGTTCGTGATGGCGAACTTCGACAACGGCGTGCACAAGTCACGAAACAGCGACGGGTCCCAGTTCTTCGTGCGCGACGCGGTGATCCTGACCGCGGACAACGTTGCCGACGCCGCTAGAAGTGGCCAGGCGGTTGGCGAAGCGGTGAATGCCGCCCGCGTCCTCATCAACGAGCCGGGCAATTTGCTCACGCCGCGCGTGCTGGCAGAGAAAGCCGCGGAGCTCGGATCGGTGCCGGGCGTCAGCGCGGAAATCCTCGACGAGAAGAAGATCGAAGCGCTTGGCATGGGCCTGCTGCTCGGCGTCGCGCGCGGCAGCGCCGAGCCGCCGCGGCTGCTCGCGCTGAAGTACGAGCCGGCGAAAGCTCCGGCCGGCAAGATGCTTGGTCTCGTCGGCAAGGGCATTACATTCGATACCGGCGGCATTTCGATCAAGCCGGCCGACGGCATGGAGCGTATGAAAGACGACATGGCCGGCGGTGCGGCCGTGGTCGCGGCGCTGCGCTGCATCGCGCTGCAGAAGCTGCCGCTCCGCGCCGTGGCCGTCGTCCCGATGACGGAAAACATGCCCGGCGGCGCCGCCACCAAGCCGGGCGACGTTCATCGCGGCGCGTCGGGTCTGACGGTGGAAATCAACAACACCGACGCCGAGGGCCGGCTGATTCTCGGCGACGGGCTCTGGTACGCGCGAAAGCTTGGCGCGACACACCTGATCGATGTCGCCACGCTGACCGGTGCGGTGGTCGTTGCCCTCGGCAAGATCACCACCGGCTTATGGGGCACGCCGCAGCCGTGGGTGGACCATGTGCGAGGCGCCGCCGACCGAGCGGGCGAGAAGATCTGGCAGATGCCACTGTTCGATGAATACAAGGATCAGTTGAAGAGCGAAATCGCCGATATGCTCAACAGCCCGGGCCGTCCGGCTGGATCGATCACCGCCGCAATGTTTCTGAAAGAGTTCGCCGGCGAGGGACCATGGGCGCATCTCGACATCGCCGGCACGGCGTGGGCCGAGGAAAGCAAGCCGTGGCAGCCGAAGGGCGCGACGGGCGCGATGATCCGGACGCTGGTGGAAGTCGCGCGCGGCGGCCTGGCGGAGCGATAATCAAGTCGTGGTCCAGGAACCCAAACCCATCACCCCGACCATCGTTCAGGTGGTCCCGGAGAACCCGCGTGCCGAGATCACGATGATCGACGTGGCGCTGGCCGGGTTTGGCGTCACCGGCGTGATCATGATTGCCGCGCTCATCGCCGGCTTGCTGGCGGGCGGGTTGTTTATCTGGTATCGCTCAAAGCGCGCGGTCAGCGTCATCGAAGAGCGCGGCCACCAGCACAATCTCTTCCGAGCCTAGCGCCGCCTCTGAGGGCGCGTCACCGCTCGGGCAGCGCCGTTAACGACTGATTCTTCAACGCCCGCCGGTACTTCGTGACCGCGGCATACAGCGCCTCGGCAATCTTCTGCCGATACGCCTGCGTCTTCAGCAGCGCGAGCTCCCTGGTATTGCTGACGAATGAGATTTCAGCGAGCACACTCGGCATTGCGGCCCCAATCAACACCACGAACGGCGCTTTCTTGACGCCGCGGCTGCGGACTTCCTTGTTCGACTTGCGCAGGTTGCTGACCAGCGACTCCTGGACAATGCCCGCCAAATCGCGTGATTCATCGAGCTTGCTGTTGAGCGTGATCGCCTTGATCAAGTCCGGCAGCTGATGCATGTCGCGGGTCGACGCCGAATTCTCGCGCGCGGCCACGGCCTCGGCGTCGGCAGAGGAGGCAAAGCTGAGGAAAAACGTCTCCACCCCGCGCGCTTCCTCGTTGCGGCTCGCGTTGGCGTGAATCGACAGGAACATGTCGGCGCTTTGGCGATTGGCGATTTCCGTGCGCTCTTCGAGGGGCACGTAGACGTCGGTGCGCCGAGTCAGTACCACGTCCACGCCGGCGTCCTTCTGGAGCAGCTTTTCGAGGCGCAACGCGACGTCGAGCACCAGCGTCGCTTCGGTCATGCCTTTGCCGAGCACGCCGGGATCGTGGCCGCCGTGTCCGGGATCGATCACGATGCGCGAGACGCTAAGGCCCAGCTGCCTCGCGATCGAGAAGCCACCCGCGGCGTTCGCCGATGGTGTCGCGGGCGCGGCAGTCACGGGAGGGGGCAGCGCTGCTGGAGCAGGCGGGGCTGGTGGAGGTGACGGGATCACGGGCCGCGACGCCATCACGGTCGTTGGCAACGGCAACACGCGCGCGGCGGTTGCAGGAAGCGGATCCGGAGTCGCCGGTGGAAGCTCGGGCCGTTCGGGCAGCACGAAAGCCGCGCGCGGCATGACGCCGAACGCCGCCGTCGCAATGAAGGGCACGGCGTCAAGCGGCGGCGGGGTCATCGCGGCGTTACGAGCGGCGGTGCGCTCGGCATCGATGACAATCCGGAACGGATTGTAGAGGGTAAAGACGCCGTACTTCTGCACGTCTTCGAGATCGAGGACCACCCTCACCACGGAATTCGGATGGCGTCCGATGCGAACCTTGCTGACGACGTCGCTCGGAAAGTTCAGCACCTGGTCGCGAAGCTCTGGAACCGCCTGAACGTTCCGCAAGTCGAAAAACACGCGCTCCGGTCCCGACAGTCTCTGCTCGAAATAGTGGACTTCGCGATCGAACTCGACGATGACGCGGACCGCGTCACGCATCGGCTCGCGATCGATCTTGACCAATGTCGCCCGCTCTGCCCCGACAGGCGCAGCCACGAGCGGCGCCGCGGGCGCGGGCCGCGTGTGGGTGGGCGGCGCAACGGCCGGCGGGCTCACCGCCATTGCGGTACTGGTCAGCGACGACAACTTTGCGTTGGCCCGTTTCACGAGAGAGCTTGTCGGGTATTCCTGGACCAGCCAGCGGAACAATCGGACCGCGCGATCGCGATCTTCGGGACGGCGGAGTTTCTCGTAGGCCGACTCTGCCAGGGAGGCCGCCTGGAAGAGTGCGTTATCGGCGTAGCCGCTGGTGGGGAACCGGCGAACCACCGATTCGAACGACGTGAGCGCCTGCGCAACCTGCGCCACTAGCTGGGCCGCCGGGGGTGGTGTGGTTTCGCTCGTCAACAACGCTCGAACGGCCGCCTCGCGCTGGATGGCCGATTCGTATCGGTCGCGCGCGGTCTGTTGGGCCTCGGCGCCCGCGCACACGAATAACCCCAGGGCAACGGTCGCCGCTACTCGCCACAGTCCGGGGTGGACCCTACCGGAGTTGCGCATCAACCTCCTCGAAGTACTCGCGGCCTACGAGCACTTCGCGCGGCTTGCCGCCGGCGCCGGGGGAGACCAGTCCTTCGGCTTCCATCATGTCCACGAGACGCGCGGCCCGGCTGAAGCCGATCCGCATCTTGCGCTGCAAGTACGAAATCGACGCCTGGCCGGTCGACACCACGATTCGCGCCGCCTCGTCGTAGAGCTCGTCCTTCTCGAACTCGAGGCCCTCCGGTCCGCCTTTCTTTTCCTCGTCGGTGATGGTCTCGTCGTAGACCGGCTTGCCTTGCTTGCGCAGGAAGCTGGCGAGGCGGGCCGACTCCTGCTCGGAGATGTAGGGTCCGTGCAGACGGATGTGGCGCGACGAAGCCGGCGGCAGGAACAGCATGTCGCCCTTGCCCAACAACTGTTCGGCGCCGTTGCTGTCGAGGATGGTGCGCGAATCGATCTTCGACGACACGCGGAACGAGATGCGCGCCGGCAGGTTGGCCTTGATCAAACCGGTAATGACGTCCACCGACGGGCGTTGCGTCGCGAGGATCAGGTGGATGCCGACCGCCCGCGCCATCTGCGCCAGCCGGCAAATCGATTCCTCGACCTCGTTGCCGGCCACCATCATCAGGTCCGCCAGCTCGTCGACTACCACGACGATGAAGGGCAGCGGCCGGGTAGGCTCGCCGTCCTTGATCGGCTCGCCCGACTCGATGGCGGCGCGAACGTTGCGATTGAACTGCTCGATGTTGCGAACGCCGCAGGCGGCCAGCGCCTTGTAGCGCTCCTCCATTTCACGCACCGCCCACCGGAGCGCGTTGGCTGCCTTCTTGGGATCGACCACGACCGGCGTCATCAGATGCGGGATGTCCTCGTACATCCCGAGTTCGAGCCGTTTCGGATCGATCATGATCATCCGCACGTCATCGGGCGTCGATCGATAGAGGATGCCGGTGAGCATCGCGTTCAACCCGACGGACTTGCCGGTGCCCGTCGATCCGGCAATCAACAAGTGCGGCATCGTCGCGAGATCGGCGACGTACGGTTCGCCGTGGATCGTCTTGCCTAATGCGAAGGCGAGCTTGGCGCCGTGGCGGGTGTAGGCGTCTGATTCCAGCAGCTCGCGCAACGAGATCGCTTCGCGGTTGGGGTTGGGAATCTGGATGCCGACCGTCGCTTTTCCCGGAATGCGATCGATCAGGATCGATTCCGCCTGCATGGCCAGGCACAGGTCGTCGGCCAGACCGGTCACTTTTGAGTACTTCACGCCGGCATCGGGCTTCAGCTCGAACGTCGTGACTACCGGGCCCGGGTGGATCTGGACCACGGCGCCCTCGACTGAGAACTCGCGGCACTTTTCCTCGAGCAGGCGGGCCGCGTCCATCAGCTCGCGCTCGTCGATCTTGCGTTCCGCCTTCGCCGCGTCGAGGAGCGATACCGGCGGCAGCGTGTAGGTGCCAAGCTTGCGCTCGACGCGTTCGGGCTCGGGCAACGGCAGCGGCGGCGCGATGGGCGTCTTGGCAATGGGTTTCTTCTGGACCACCGGCGGCCCTTCGTCTTCCTCGTCTACGCGTGGGCGCTCGCGCGGCTTGAGCGGCTCAGGCTGCTCGATCTTCGCGGTCTTGCGGGGCTCGGGCTTGGCAACGACCGGCGCCTCCTTCTTGCCGTACTTCACCAGCACGTCACGCCGCGCCTTCGCCTTGCGGCGTTCGTCGCGCCACTGCCGGAACGCGTCGATGCCTTGACTGCCGACGCCGTGCAGCATGGCGAACAACGCGCTGAACAGCCGGCCGAATGAGAACTGCGTCGCCAGGATCACCGCGGCGACTATCAATGCGAGGATCAGGATGATCGAACCGGTGCGGCTCAAGTAGTCCGACATGACGCCGCCAAGCCACTCGCCGAGATAACCGCCGGCGCGGAAGGCGCGGGGGCCGACCTCGACCCGCCCGAGGGCCAGGCTGAGAAAGGCCGCGCTGCAGCTGAACAGCATCGCCGCGCCGAAAAGCTTCGTGTACACCGCATCGACGGTGCGGCACCAGAAGTAGTGCCAGCCGGCGAAGAAAATCGCGGCGGGAATGACGTACGACGCGTAACCGAGAATCTGGTACGACAGCTCGCTCAGAAACGCGCCGACGCGGCCGGCGAAGTTGGCCGGCACGTCGTGCGTGCCGGTGCTGAAGAACCAGACCGGATCGTTGGGGTCGTAGGTCGCCAGCGCGATCAGCCAGATCAGCGCCGCGGCGAAGCACGCCACGCCGACCACTTCGCTGACCCGCCGCGAGAGGGCAGAACCGGATACAGGCATCAAATCTCCATCACTACCGGCAGCACCATCGGCCGCCGGCCGGTGCGCTTCCTGAGAAAACGGCGCAGCTCGACGCGAATCCGCTCCTTCATCAGGCCCGGATCGCCGCGCTCTTCGACGCTGCACTCGTCGATGGTGCCGGCCACCACTCGCGCGCCTTCGGCCAGCACGTCGGCCGTGCCCTCGTCGCTGACGAATCCGCGCGCCACCACTTCGGGCACGCCTTCCAGCACCCCGCTTTGCGCGTTGATCGCCACCACCGGCACCACCAGGCCATCGGTCGAGATGTGGCGGCGATCGCGCAACACTTCGTCATCGACTTCACCGACCCGCGTGCCGTCGATCAGCACACGGCCGACGGCCGCCTTGCCGTGAATCCGTCCGCCTTCGAGGTCGAAGCGGAGCACGTCGCCGTTTTCGGCCGTCAGCACCTGCACCGGCGACGGCAGGCCGCGGGTGACAAACTTCGCCACGCGCGCATGACGCGCCAATTGCCGGTACTCGCCGTGAATCGGCACGAAGTACTTCGGCCTTACCAGCGACAGCACCAGCTTGAGTTCTTCTTCCGACCCGTGTCCCGACACATGCACGTGTTTGGTGGACTCGGTGATGATGTCGACGCCGCGCCGGGCGAGGTGATTGATCACGCGCCCGATCGCCTTTTCGTTGCCGGGAATCGCGCGCGCCGAGATCACCACGCGATCGCCCTCCTTGAGCTCGACGAACCGGTGACCGTCGATCGACATCCGCGACAGCGCGGCATTCGGCTCGCCCTGCGACCCGGTGGCGATGCACACCACGTCCGGCGCCGGAAAGATCGGCACGTCGGCGTCCTTGATCACCACGCCCGTGGGCAGGTGCAGGAATCCCAGCCGCTGCGCGATTTGCGAGTTCTCGATCATGCCGCGTCCGACGAACGCCACCTTGCGATCGAACTGAGCGGCCAGGTCGACGATGATCTGCAGGCGGTAGAGGCTGGACGCGAACGTCGCGACCACGATCTTGCCTTCGGTGCTGGTGAAGATCTCCTCGAACGCGTCTTCGACCTCGGCTTCCGACCCGGTGTAGCCGCGGCGGTCGATGTTGGTGCTGTCGCAGAACATCGCCAGCACGCCTTCCGACCCGAGCTGCGCGAAGCGGTGCAGGTCGAACGCCTGACCGTCGAGCGGCGTCTGGTCGACTTTGAAGTCGCCGGTGTGCAGCAGCACGCCCTGCGGGGTACGAATCACCACCGCCACGCAGTCGGGCATGCTGTGCGTGACGCGGACGAACTCGAGCGTGAACGGACCGATCGCGATGACCGAACCCGGCTTGATCTCGATGCGCTCGGGATCCAGCGAGTGTTCTTCGAGCTTGCTCTCGACCAGGCCGAGCGTGAGCGCGGTGCCGTACAGGGCGCCGTTCAAATGCGGAAGCACGTACGGCACGCCGCCAATGTGATCTTCGTGGGCGTGCGTCAGCACGAGCGCGCGCAACTGACCCTTGCGATCTTCCAGATACGCGAGGTCGGGGACGATGAGGTCCACACCCGGCAGATCCGTTTCTGGAAACATCGCGCCGGCGTCGATGACGATAGTCGTCTCCTCACACGAGATCGCCATCATGTTCAGGCCGAACTCGCCAAGGCCGCCGAGCGGCACGACATCGACTGGCGGCACACCACTAGCTGCGGCGTGCTCGGACACACTCATGCGAAATCCCAGCGGGACGGCCTCAGTGAAGAAGCACCGCGTCCCGGGAAAAAACTCCTGGTCACCTCGCCACCCGGGAAGGAGGCGAACGGTTACCGTTTCAGGCCGCTGGGAGGGCCTGCAAACTCGGCGGGTTATCGTCGGAAACTATAGCACAGCTTCAGGTTATCCGCCTTCGTCCCTTCGAGACTTCGGCGGGACCGTTATGGTCAGCGCGTTGGCCAGGACGGCAAATTCCCCAAGCGCCAGCGTCTCGGGACGTCGTTGGGGATCGATGCCAGCCGCGGCGAGAACCTCGACGGCCGTCTGTCCTGTGGCGGCGGCAAACCCTTTCAACGCATTACCAACCGTCTTGCGCCGCTGGGTGAAGACCGCCCGGACCATCCGCGTGAACGTTTCCGGCTCCGAAAGATCGACTTTCGGCGGCCGGAACGTGAGGCGGACGACGGCCGAATGCACCTTCGGCGGCGGACGGAACGCCCCGGGCGGTAGCGCTAGTACGCGCGTCACGTCGGCGTGGAGGGCCGTCAGCACTGTCAGGACACCGTATTCGCCGGTGCCCACGCGCGCTATCAGCCGATCGGCCACCTCCTTCTGCAGCATGAGCGTCGCGTCGGCAACGCCACCACTCGTGGCCGCGAGGTCAATCAACGTGAACAGGATGGGCGACGAGATGTTGTAAGGGAGGTTGCCGACAATGCGGAATTGATTGCCGCGCCCGGGCGGCGCGCCAAGCCACGAGGTAACAATCGGCGCCAGGTCCACCTTCAGGACATCGCCGCGGACCACCGTGACGTTGGCGGGTTTGTCCTCCTCGAGCTCGGTCGCGAGATCGCGGTCCACTTCAACGGCCAGCAGCTTCTCGCACCGCGAGGCCAGCGGCCGCGTAATGGCGCCACGCCCCGGACCGATCTCCAGCACGGCGTCGCCCGGCTTGGCGTCGATCGCGGTCACGAGTTTCGCCACCCATGCCGGCTCGAGAAAGTGCTGACCAAACCGCTTACGAGCTTTCATCCCTCTTGGCGTCTTCCGGGTCCGGCTCGCCCCGCCAGTACCGCTCCTCGATGGCCATGATCTCGTCTTCGGTCATGCCGAAGTAGTGGCCGAGCTCGTGAATCAGCGTCTCGCCGATGGCGACCACGATCTGATCGTCGTCGCCGTCGCAGTCCTCTTCGATGGGACCCTGGAACAGCGTGATGCGGTCGGGCAACTGGTTGCCGTAGCCCCAGCCGCGTTCGTTGAGTGGTGTGCCTTGATAGAGACCGAGCAGGAGATCGTCGGGCTCCATTTCCATGTCGTCGAGGAGCTCCGCGGAAGGCTCGTCTTCGATTACGATGGCGAGATTGCGGACTTCGCGGGCAAACTTCGACGGGATGGTGTCGATGGCCTCTTCGACGAGCTCGCGGAACTGCTCGCGTGTCATCGCGTCCGCTTTCGTGCCCTGGCCGCCGCGGCGCGGCGCGACGTGACGGCTCGCGCGCTTCCTCTCCTGGCGATCGGCTTTGTCTGAACGCCGGTCCGAAAGAAGTCGCAATGCGGCCGCACGTGGCAGCGTTGGCAGAGCGGCTTCGGCTTGCAGATGCGCCGGCCGTGAAGGATGAGCGCATCGGAGGCCCGCGTCCATCGCTCGGCCGGCAGCATTGCCGTGAGCTGCGCTTCGACCTTGACCGGGTCGTCGATCTTGACGAGCCCGATCCGGTTGGCCACGCGCAGTACGTGGCGATCCACGGGCAGACCGGGCACGCCGAGCGCATGACCGAGCACCACGTTGGCGGTCTTGCGGCCCACGCCGGGCAGCTTCGTCAGCGCGTCCATGGCGGCCGGGACCGCGCCGCCGTGTTGTTCGACGAGGAGCCTCGACATGCCGATGAGCGACTTTGATTTCTGGCGAAAGAACCCCGTCGACAGGATCAGCGTCTCGAGCTCGCTCTGATTCGCCCGCGCCAGCGCCGTGGCGTCGGGGAAGCGCTCGAACAACGCCGGCGTGACGAGATTCACGCGCGCATCGGTGGATTGCGCGGAGAGGATGGTGGCGACCAGCAGCTCGAAGGCGTTGCGATGCACGAGTTCCGTGTCGGCATTGGGATGATGCCGATCCAGCGCATCGAAAACCTTCCTGACGGTCGCTGCCGGCTTCACGTCAGTGAATCGGTCCCTTACCCGGTGGGGCAGGTGGCTGTTGCGCGTGCGACTCCGAGAAGATCCGCATGTTCTCCTGCAGTGCCGCGATCAGCGTCGGAACGAACTGCACCGGCAACACCAGCCGTGAGCGCACCGGAGCGCGGACGATGTGTTCGGCTTCCGCTTCGCGGATCTCTTTTTCGGAGAGCGGCTGCACCTCGCAAAAGGTGAGCGTGAAATCAAACGGGGTGTGATTCACCGCGCAGAAGTTGGCGTAGGTGCGCGGCACGGTCGAATCCTCCTCGGGGAGGATGGTGAAGTTGATCTGTTTACGGTCGGTCATAGCTGACCGAATTCTATAGGGTCTTGGGTCTTGGGTCGTGGGTCTTGGAAGCCTAGTACTTTCGCATCACTCCAACCACCACGCCCTGGATTTGACAGTGGTCCGCTTCGACGTAAATCGGTTGCATCGTCGGATTGGCCGGCTGCAGGCGAATGCGATTGCTTTCGCGGTAGAACTTCTTGAGCGTGGCGTCCTGACCGCCGACCAGCGCAATCACCATCTCGCCGTTGTCGGCAGACTTGCGATCTTCGACAACCACCCAATCTCCGTCGCGAATCTGCTCATCGATCATCGATTCGCCTTTGACCCGCAAGGCGTAAGTGTCGCGTTTGCCAGTGATCAACGACTCGGGAACGCTGATGGTCTCGCTGCCCGTGACGGCCTCGATTGGCACCCCGGCGGCCACATAGCCAAGCATCGGCAACTCGACGGCGCGTCCACCGGAGCGGCTTGGCAGAAGCTCGACCGATCGGCTCCGATTCCACGACCGGCGGATGAAGCCCTTTTCCTGCAGATTGGTGAGGTGCTTGTGAACGGTGGCGAGCGACGACAAGCTGAAGCGTTCGCCGATTTCCTCGAGGCTTGGCGCGTAGCCGTGTTGCGCGATGAACTCGTTGAGGTAGTCGAGAATCTCGCGTTGTCTTTTCGTCAGTGGCTGCATGCTGCGCACCTATTGTCTTGACCGGCCGCCGGCCGGCGATTTTGTGTTCGCAGGTTTTCTGTTTCTTCGCCCTGAAACGGGAGCGTAAACAAACAAAAAGCGAAAGTCAAGAGACGCTAGAATGGGGGCATGCGGTGGATCCCGACGCTCCTGCTGTGCTGTGCGATCGCAGGCGTCGCTCTGACCGCAGCCGACGTGCTCACGCCACAGTTGGGTGACGCGTTCGCCAAGAAAGTCGTCGCGGTCCAGGAACACGCCAACCAGGGGGTGAAGAAGCCGCGCTCCACGACGTTCTCCCAGGCCGAGACCAATTCGTATCTCAAGTACAACGCGACGGATTTGCTGCCCACGGGAATGACGCAACCGGCAATCACCTTGATCGGACAGGGCCGGTTGTCGGGCAGCGCGATCATCGACCTCGACGTCGTCCGGCAGAAGTCCAGCAGCGGTGGCTGGCTCGATCCCACGAGTTATTTGACCGGCAAACTACCGGTCACCGCTTCGGGCCGCGTGTTCACCGGCGACGGTAAGGCTCGCTTCGAGGTGGAGCGGGCGGAGATCAGCGGCCTGCCGATTCCGCGATCGTTCCTCGCGCAAATGGTGAACTTCTTCACGCGCACCGCGGACAACCCGAAGGGATCGTCGATCGACGACACGTTCGAGATGCCCGCGCAGATTCGCCGCATCGACGTCGAACCCGGCCGTTTCACCGTGCATCAATGAGGTCTTGAGGACTTGGGGACGTGAGGGCTTGAAGGGCTAATGGCAGACGCCGTGATGCAGACGCCCTTGCAGTATCTCAAGGGCGTCGGCCCGCGCAAGGCCGCGGATCTCAAGAAGGCCGGACTCAACACCGTCGAAGACCTCCTGTTCCGCTTCCCACGCCGTTACGAGGATCGTAGCCAGCTCCAGAAAATCATTTCGCTGCGGCCCGGGATGAACGCCGCCATTTCGGGCACGGTACTCAACGCCGGCCTGGCGCACACGCGCCGCCCCGGCTTCAAGCTGTTCTCAGCGTTGATTCAAGACGACAGCGGCCAGGTGCAGGCGGTGTGGCCGAATCAGGCGTTCCTGAAGGACGTCGTCAAGTCCAAACAGAAGATCGTCCTATTTGGGAAGGTGGAGATTTGGGGATCTCGAGGTTTGCAGATCACCGATCCCGAATTCGAGATCGTCAGCGAGGATCCCGTTCCGGGCGAGATTCAACTTCACACGGGACGGATTGTTCCGGTGTACGAACGCACCTTCAGTGTGACCACCAACATGCAGCGCCGCTTCGTCTGGCAGGCGCTCAAGAAACTGCCCGCTGTGCTGTTCGATCCAGTCCCCGACGACATTCTGTCGCGCCAGCAATGGCCGTCGCGGCTCGACGCGCTACGTCAAGCGCATTTTCCGGCCACCGGCACGGCGATCGACGCGTTGAACAACTTTCAGACGGCCGCGCAGCGCCGCCTCGTGTTCGAAGACTTCTTCGTTTTTCAAACCGGGCTGGCATTGCGCCGGCAAGAAAATGCGCAGGTCCGCAAGCGGCTGGTGTGCGCGGTCGACGACCGCATCCGCCACTGCGCCCGCGACGTGCTGCCGTTCAAGCTGACCTCGGGGCAACGCGACGCGCTCGCCGACATCGTTGCCGACATGCAGCGCGGCTGGCCGATGCAGCGGCTGCTGCAGGGCGACGTCGGCGCCGGCAAGACGATCGTCGCCGTTGTCGCCGCGGTCGTGGCCATGGAGAACGGCTTTCAGGTGGCGGTGATGGCGCCGACCGAGATTCTGGCCGAGCAGCACTACCGGACGATCGTGAAGACGCTGCAGGGCAAGCCCTATCGCGTGGCGCTGTTGAGCGGTCGCGTCACCGCGGCCACGCGGCGCGACCTGCTGCCGGCCATCGAGCGCGGCGAGATTCATCTGGTGGTCGGCACGCAGGCGCTGGTGCAGGAACACGTCAAGTTCAAGGCGCTGGCGCTCGCGGTGATCGATGAACAACATCGATTCGGCGTCGTTCAACGCGGCACCCTCGCCGCCAAAGGCGACAACCCCGACGTGCTGGTGATGACGGCGACGCCGATTCCACGCACGTTGGCGCTCACCGAGTGTGGCGACATGGAGGTGTCGGTGATTCGCGGCCTGCCGCCGGGCCGTCTGCCGGTGAAGACGGTCGTCAAACCTGACTCGCGACGCGACGAAGCCTACGCCATGATGCGCGAAGAGATTCGGCGTGGGCGGCAGGTCTATGTCATTTATCCTCTCGTCGAGGACTCGGAGAAGATCGACCTCAAAGCCGCGACGGCGATGGCGGCCGAGATCGCGCGGGTGTTTCCGGAGTTCAACGTCGCGCTGCTGCATGGACGGATGAAGGGCGACGACAAAGAGGCGATCATGCGCCGCTACCTCGCCGGTGAGCTGAACATTCTCGTGTCGACCACGGTGGTGGAAGTGGGCGTGGACGTCGCCAACGCCACCCTCATGGTGGTGGAGCATGCGGAGCGGTTCGGACTCTCACAGCTGCACCAGCTGCGCGGCCGCATCGGCCGCGGCACACACCAATCCACCTGCGTTCTGCTGTATCAGGCACCCTGGTCCGACGAAGCGCGCGAGCGGCTGAGGGCGATGGCCGAAACGAACGACGGCTTCGTGATCGCCGAGCGGGACTTGCAGTTACGAGGCCCCGGCGACTTTTTCGGCACTCGTCAGCACGGCCTGCCGACTTTGCGGGCAGGTGATCTGACCCGTGATGTCGATCTGCTCGAGCGCGCGTTTGTAGAGGCGCGCACGCGAGTCGACAGCGGTACGCTTTCTCCGGCATTGGCGGAATACGTTCGCGATGTGTGGCAGCGGCAATTCGGCCTGATCACGGTCGGCTGAACCTGATGCGGGTCATTGCCGGAATACATAAAGGCCGAACGCTCAGGACGCCGAAGTGGGAAGGCCTGCGTCCAACGTCGGACAAACTGCGTGAGACGCTCTTCAACATCCTGGCGCCGCGAATTGAGGGCGCCCGCGTCCTCGACCTGTTTGCCGGCACCGGAGCCGTCGCGCTCGAGGCCTTGAGCCGCGGCGCCGCGGCGGCCACCTGCATCGAGAGCGACCGGCGCGCGGCGCGGCTGATCGAGGAGAACGCCGCGCTCTGTGGCGAGCAGAACCGCTGTGCTATCATCCGCGCCAATGTCGAGCGCGCGCTGCAGCGCCCAGTACCGGGCGGGCCCTTCGACATTGTCGTCCTCGATCCGCCGTACGACTACGACGCGCTGGCCGACGCCGTGACCACCGCGGCGGCGCAACGCGCTTCCGGAGGCGTGGTCGTGCTCGAACATGCCGCGCGCGTCACGCCGCCGGCGCTCGCGGGCCTGGCGCCGACGCGGACGGTGAGATCCGGCGACAGCGCGTTGACCTTCTACTCATGAGCAGCCAGGCTCCACGCATCGCGATTTACCCCGGATCGTTCGACCCGCTGACGAGCGGCCACGTCGACATCATCGAGCGTGGCTCCAGGATCTTCGACAAGATCATCGTCGCGATCTTGATCAACGCGGAGAAGGTGCCGCTCTTCAGTGAAGAGGAGCGTATCGCGATCATCAAAGACGTCTTCAAAGGCAACAAGCACGTGCAGGCGGAAACGTTCAACGGCCTGCTGGTGGACTACGCGCAGGAGAAGAACGCCACGGTGCTGGTGCGGGGCCTGCGCGCGGTCTCGGATTTCGAGTATGAGTTCCAGATGGCCCTGATGAACCGCCACCTGGCCCCTGGACTGGAGACGGTGTTCATGATGCCGGACGAGAAGTACACCTTCGTCAGCTCGCGGCTGATCAAGGAGGTGTTCACGCTCGGCGGGGAAGTGGCGGGGCTGGTGCCGCCTGTTGTAGAACAGAAGTTGCGCGCGAAACAGAAAGCAAAACGGAAATGACCTTCGCATCCCGCATGAGCCGTGTCACCGTGTCGCCGACCCTGAAGGTGGCGGCCGATGCTGATCGCCTGCGCCGCCAGGGCGTGGACGTGGTGGACCTCGGCGCCGGCGAGCCGGACTTCGGCACGCCGGAGCACGTCAAGGCCGCGGCACACGCCGCCCTCGACGCCAACTTCACGAAGTACACGCCCTCGGCCGGTGTGCTCGAGTTGCGCGACGCGGTGTGCCAGCGCTACCGCCAGGACTATGACGTGCAGTTCAAACCGGAGGAAGTGATTATCACCGCCGGCGCGAAGCAGGCCCTCTACAACACGGCGATGGCGCTATTCGGACCTGGTGATGAAGTCATCACCCACGGCCCGTTCTGGCCGTCGATCGTCGATCAGATCAAGCTCGCGGACGCGACACCGGTGGTGGTGCAGACCCACATGGAAGACGGGTTCAAGATTCACGCCGACGCGATCATCGACGCCATCACGCCGCGCACCAAGGCGATCGTCATCAACTCGCCGTGCAATCCCACCGGCGCGCTGATTTCAGAGGACAACCTGATCGCGATCGCCGATGCGGCCGCCGCGCGCGGGATCTGGATCGTCGCCGATACCACCTACGAGAAGCTGATCTACGACGTCGCCTCGCACAATGTGATCGGCATCCTGTTCGAGCGCATGCGCGACCAGACGGTGATCTGCAGCGCCGCGTCGAAGGCGTACGCCATGACCGGCTGGCGCTGCGGCTGGGCCATCGGTCCCAAGGAAGTCATCGGCCAGTGCAACGTCATTCAGGGACACGCGACCTCGAACATCAACTCGATTACGCAGAAAGCCGGCATTGCGGCCTTGACCGGACCGCAGGACGATGTCGTGAAGATGTTGAACGAGTATCGCAAACGTCGCGATGCGGTTCACGCGTGGCTCACCGCCGATCCGCGATTCGTGTGCGTGAAACCCGGCGGCGCGTTCTATCTGTTCCCCTACATCGCCGACCTGCTGTCGCCGACCGGCATCAAGAGCAGCGGTGAGTTCGCCGAGGCGCTCCTGAAGGAAGTGTCGGTCGCGGTCACACCTGGCGAGGGGTTCGATGCGCCGGGGTTTTTCCGTTTATCGTACGCCACGTCGATAGAGCGACTGAAAGAAGGCGTCAGCCGGATTAACGCTTTCGTGCAGAAGCTGGAGTCCGCAGGAAAACTCACCGCGGCTCGCTAAGTACGGAGCCGAGGCGCGTATCACGACGTCGCCTCATTCCCGTTCTCCTCGATGGGAGAGTTATTACCGGAGTCAAGGAAGGGGCGCGGTGAGGCCGTGCGCCCAAAGTCAGTCGTCCAGCGGATCTCCAGCTTCGTCAACAAGTAGGTTGCCGCCCGGTAGCGCCACTCGTATACTTACGCCCCAAATCTGATCCGCGCGCCGCGGACCCGCGACGGCACAACCTGCGACGGAACGTTGGAGGTAGTTATGCGGCCATTGACGCTCGTCGGTGCGGCAACCTTCTCGGCGGCTCTGTTTGCCGCTGCGCCTGCCCCCGCGCAGGAGGGCGGCCGCATCATCGGCCAGGTCCATGACACTTCGGGCGCAGCGCTGCCGGGCGTCACCGTTGAGGCGGCCAGCGACGCCTTGATCGAGCGCGCGCGATCGGCCGTGACCGACGGCGCCGGCCGCTTCGCGGTGATCAGCCTGCGTCCGGGCACCTACACGGTGAGCTTCACGCTCACCGGCTTCAAGACCGTCCGGCGCGAAGGCATCATCCTGCAGGGCGATTTCTCCGCAACGGTCAACGCCACGCTTGACGTCGGCGCGGTTGAAGAAACGATCACGGTTTCCGGGGCGTCCCCCGTGGTCGACCTGCAAAGCACCCAGAATCAATTCGTCGTCGCCAAAGAAATGCTCGAGACGCTGCCGGCCACTCGCTCGATGCAGGGCGCGGCCAGCCTCGTGCCCGGCGTCAGCTTCTACAGCCAGGGCTTTGTCAGCACGATGTCGGTCCACGGATCGGCGTCGGCGGATCAGCGGATTTATTTCGATGGCATGCGCATCGGCCAGAACCTGACCGGGACCGGCAGTCAGGCGAACGGCACCGGCGTGAACGATCTCGGCCAGGAAGAGCTGGTGATCGACGCCGGATCGCAGTCGGCCGAAACGGCGCTCGGCGGCGTGCGGATGGACTCGATTCCGAAGGAAGGCGGCAACCGCTTTTCCGGCAGTTATCGCTATTACGCCTCGAACGCATCGCTGCAGAACGACAACGTCCCCGATCATTTGCGCCAATACATCAGAGAAGGCGACGAACTGCGTACGCTGTGGAACAGCAATCTCGTGTTCGGCGGCCCGATTCGCCGCGACCGTCTCTGGTTCTTCAGCAGTTTTCGCCTCGCCCGCAGCGACTCCTACGTGGCGAGCATGATCGGCCCGGATGGCCGGGAGCTGCAGCTGCCGGACGGCGGGCGCGTCAACCGCGACTCACGTACCGCGCCGAACGCCGCGCTGCGGCTGACCGCGCAGTTGACGCGTCGCGACAAACTGCGTTTCGCCTACTACAACTCGAACGGGCGCGTGCAGCGCTACGACGTGGGCTGCACCGCCACCAGCGGCAACCGTGTGTCGTGCGTCGCGCCCGAAGCCGCATACGCGCTGCCGACGCCGATCCAGCAATCGGCCGACCTCAAATGGACGTCGGTGATGAGCGAGCGGCTACTCGTCGAAATAGGCGCGTCGATGGGCGTGGCGAG
>Ga0187893_10007361_pt1 | contig 18085 bp, 12 predicted proteins | sample MA1701074metaG_FD_139574 | JGI IMG/M metagenome (GOLD analysis project Ga0187893, IMG submission 139574) | White microbial mat communities from a basaltic lava cave in the Kipuka Kanohina Cave System on the Island of Hawaii, USA - MA170107-4 metaG ... | reverse complement strand
GAGGGCCGTTCGCACGCCGATCTCACTGGTTCTGCGGGCGACCGACCAGGCAGTGATGCCATATAAGCCGACTGAGGCGAGGGTGAGCGCGAGAATCCCGAACATCTGGGCCAGCACGCCCATCATCCGCTCGTGGGCGAGCAATTGCGCGAGCATTTCGCCGGCGGTGAACATGCTCAGCATCGTCAGGTTGGGATCAATGGCGCCCAGGGCACGCCGCACACGCGGGGCGAAGTCTCGGGGCGAACCGTCGACGCGCAGAATCACGCTACCGATGAGGTTCGAGCGTGCCTTGCCCTTGTCCTCCCACTCGCTGGCGCGCATCTGGAGCAGCGGCAGGAAAAACATAGGGCGGCCCGGTTCGCGCGGTCTGCGGAAACGGATCGTGTCGACGACCCCGACGATCGTGTAATCGGCCCGATGCTCGTAGCCGCCAAGACCGAAGCGTTTGCCGATTGGATCTTCATTGGGAAAGTAGGCGTCCGCGAACGCCTTATTGACGACGGCGACCTGCATTGAGTTGGCCCTGTCGCGCTGGTCAAAGCTGCGCCCCCGGAGGATGCGGGTACCGATTGTGTCAAAGAAGCCGGGGCTCACCCGGTTCCACGATGGGACGGCGGTCTGCTGCGGGCGGTCCTCGATCGTGACCTTCATCTGCCAGTTGTTGCCGGACATTGGGCTATAGATCGCCAGCGCGACGTTGGCCACTCCGGGGATCTCGCGCATCCTGCGGTCGATTTCGCCATAAATAGCCGCCAGTTTTTCCGGCGAGTAGTCGCCAAAGCCGGCGCTGACGTGAGCCGCCGACACACCTTCCATTCGGAATCCGAACTGCTGATTGGTAAGGTTGCGGAGAGTTCGCAGCAGCAGACCGGCTCCGGCCAGCAGCACCAGCGAGAGGGCTACCTGGAGGACTACAAGGGCCCGCTGTGGGAGCACCGAGCGAATGCTCGCCGAGCGCCCCGCACGGAGCGCCGCGGCCGGATCGGCCCGCGAGGCCGACCATGCAGGAGCCAAGCCGAACACGATGCCGGTTGCGACCGAAAGCAGAAACGTGAAACCGAGAACGGGGAGGGAGGGAGCGGTCTCAATCGGTACGTGCGCCGCACCACGAAAAGCGAGGCGAATGAGCAGGCTGGCGGTTTGGGTGGCGACGACCAGGCCGAGGAGTCCGCCGAACACGGACAGGATCGTGCTCTCGACCAGCACCTGGCGAATCACGCGGGAGCGCGGAGCACCGAGAGCGACGCGGATGGACGTCTGGGCCGCAGTCGCCGCCCGGCGAGTGAGTTGCAAGTTCGCGAGATTGGCGCAGGCGATCAGCAGCACCAGTGTGGTGATTCCCAGCAGCAGGCGCAGGTCGCTTCGGTAGTTGTCTCTGAGCTGCGCGACTCCGGCGCCGCCCGGAATGAGACCGATGTATTCCTTTTCGAGGGCCTGACGATCCTCCTGGGTTTGCGTCGGGGCGTTGGCAAGCAGCCACTGGCGCAGATTGAGATTGATCTTCGCCTCCAGCCTGGCCGACTGCACGGCGGGCTTGATGCGGCCGAAGGCGTAGAGCCAGTGGACACCCTTCTGATCGAGAATCGCGTTCTTGCCGTGCGTGGCGGGTTCGGCAGCAAGCGGCATCCAGAAATCGGGGGGATCGGGCCGCAGGATGGCGCCGAAAAAGCCGGGCGGGGCCACGCCTACCACGGTAAACGGCGCGCCTTCGATCACAAATAACTCGCCAATCACCGAGGGATCGCCGCCATAGTGCTGCTGCCATGCGCGATAGCTCATCACTGCCACCGGCGCGGCGCCGCGGATATCGTCGGAGGGGGCGATCAGACGGCCGGCAAACGGGCGGAGACCGAACATGGTGAAGTAATTTCCCGAAACGAACTGGTTGGCGAATGGCTCGGACGCGCCTGTGCGGGCGCGCTGCACCCCTGTCTTGCGGATGCCGGCCTGGAAGGCGGCCATCTCCTCGAACTCCGGGGTGTGGTCGCGCAAGTAGGTGTAGAGGGGATACGAATAGATGGAATAACGGCCCTGGGGGCCGCCGAGGCCGCAGCAATTGTCGCTGTCGCCGATGCGGATGATGCGCTGTGGGTCGGCGACGGGCAGCGACTTCAGCATGAGAGCGTGAATCAGTGTGAAGATGCCGGTGTTTGCGCCGATGCCTAGCGCGAGGGTCACGACGGCGGTCATGGTGAATCCCTTGGCGGCAGCCAACTGCCGTAGCGAATAGCGGATGTCCTGCGTCAACTGATCCAGTGATGCCCAGGACCACATTTGACGGCTCGTTTCCTTTAGCAGGGTTGGGTTGCCGAACTGCCGCCTTGCCCAGGAACGCGCCTCTTCGGAGGGCATACCGCTTTGCCGGTACTCGTCGGCTTGCATTTCGAGATGACCTTGCATCTCCTCTTCGAGGTCGCGGTCAAACCTGGCACGATGAAACAGGACCGTGAACCGCCGTAGGATTTGGGCCAACCACTCCATTGCAACTCCTTCACGCGGGCTCGATCACCCGCTCGATTGCCCGCGATACGCGCCGGTATTCGGAAATCTCGGCGTCGAGTTGTTTCCGCCCTGCCGGCGTCAGCTTATAAACGCGAGTGCGCCGCTTCGGTCCGGCCTGCACCCACTCGGCGGCCACCCAGCCCTTGATCAGGATTCGTTGCAGTGCGGGGTAGAGTGATCCTTCCTCCACCTGGAGCACCTCGTCGGAGGCGTGCTGAATCGACTTCGCGATTCCGTATCCGTGCATCGGGCCGAAGCGCCGGATGGTTTTCAGGACCAGCATTTCCAGGGTGCCCGGAGGAATCTGGGTTTTGGATTTCCCGGCGTCAAACACCATAGAACGTCTATGTATAGATTATCTTAGGTCTTTCTTCCGGTCAATAGGGCATGGCGGCAGGCTTGGCGACTGGGCTGGGCCCTGGGCTGTTGCCGGCGCCGTGCTAAAGCTCGGGGCTGCGCCGCCTCCAGCCAGCGCCCATCGGATTACTTACTCCGCCGAACCGATGAGCCCGGCCAGCGAGAGCCGGCGGTCGACCGGATTCAGGCTCCGTTCCATCGAGCGTGTAAGCAGCGGCGTGTGCGGTGTCTTCACGAGTTGCTCGGGGATTTCCCAGACGTCCTTTTCCGCCGTGGTCCACGGGAGGTGGGCAAATCGGTGCAGATTCACCGGCCGGGAATAGGAGCGCAGCGTCTTTCGGCCGCGCACGTTGTAATAATGCTCGAAGTACGACATGACCAGCTCGCGCAACCCGCGATATACCGGCTCGCGTGACCGCAATCCCGAATAGTTCGACATTGCGACCGCGCCCCAGCAGCCACTCCGCCGATAGACGGCCACCACGTGATCGTCATCGTCGACGGCTTTCGGGTCCATCAGCAGGGGAGGGAATCCGTGATAGGCGAGCGCAGCGGCGGCCATGAGAGCGCCTTCCATGCAATGCGCGAGATGGTCGCGCATAACGCGCCGCGGCGAGCGGCATGTCGGGCCGTCCGGTTCCTTGTTGTAGCCGAGCTCGTCGTCGAGAAACCGCTGGATCGCGAATGGCGTCTTGAGCCTGCGCAGGATGCGTCGCTCGTTTTTGTCGAAGCTGGATATCATCTGATCATATCGGGCGGCATTCCACCGCGAATTGACCCGTGGCCCCTCGCCCGGCGGCGATCACGTCCAGGCCGGTCTGATCAGCCAGCACACGAAACTCAGCTAACCTTCGATGCCTCCCTCCGACGAGCAGCATCTCGATCGGCAGGCGGGGAGGCGGGCCCTCCGGTCCGACGCTCTTGCCGGCCGGGCGGGCCGCCGCGGCACAGCGGCGCAGGATGGCCGCCGCCTCACGATCCGGCCAGTCGTTCAACACGCCTCTCAGCATATAAAGATCCACGCCGGCCGTCGAATCGATGAAGCTCTGTCCGATCACAGTGACCCGTCCGACGGGATCCAGGAGTTGTCGCGGGGCTTCGTTCAGCGCGAACCCCCGAGCTCCGAGCGCTCAAAGACCCCCTTGCCCGCGAGATGTTCAAGGACACAATGCACATGTCCGCTTGCGACTATCGCGCGTGCGACGGCCCGTAGAGCACCTGCCCCGGAAGCTCGCCGGTCATTTTCCCGTCCCGCAGCACGGCCTTACCGTTCACCAGAACGTGGCGGAATCCCTCCGCGTACTGATGCGGCTTGCCAAACTCGGCCTTATCGATAACAGTGGCGGGGTCGAACGCCCCGATATCCGCCTTCATGCCGACGGCGATCAGGCCGCGATCCATCAGTTTCAGGCGCGCGGCCGGGAAGCCGGACATCTTGTGGATGGCCGACTCCAGTGTAATCACTTGGCGCTCGCGCACATAGCGTCCGAGTACGCGGGCGAAGGCTCCGTAGTTGCGCGGGTGCGGAACAGCCCGCCCGAATTCCGGAATGCCGCCGTCGCTGGCGACCATCGTATAGGGCGACTTGAGGATTCGCTCCACGTCCGGCTCGGCGATGGCATGATAGATCGCCGAGCAGCCGCCTTTTTTCTGAATCTCGATGGCCGTTTCGGCCGCGTTGGCGACCGTCACGGGAACGCCACGCGCGGCGGTGACGTCGGTGAGGCTCTTGCCGGCCAGCGCGGGGTCAAACCGGCAGCTCGCCAGCACGACGTTCTTCGGGTCGCCGCCGCCGCGGTTGTCCACGATATTCGAAACGATGGCTTCTTTGATCCGCACCCTGGTCTCGGGAGCGTCGAGCCGCTCCAGCAGGGACTTGGTCCCACCGGCCTGGGCCCACTGGGGAAACAGGGCCGCGGTGCCTGTACTGGAGGCCGTGTACGGGTACTGGTCTATCGTGACGTCGACACCTCGGGCGCGTGCCTGCTCGACCAAACGCAGCGTTTCGACACTCTTGCCCCACATCGCGGTCCCGACCACCTTGTGGTGCGTCACCTGGGTTGGCAGGCCCCCCTCCTCCGCGATGCGGATTGTCTCACGTACGCTGTCCAGGACCCCGTCGGATTCGTTGCGCATGTGGGAAATATGCATGCCGCCGAGGCTACCGGCGACCTTGGCAAGCTCAATTACCTCTTCCGTAGGAGCGTAGTTACCGGGGACATAGAACAGTCCAGTGGAAAGGCCGAACGCACCGTCGCGCATCGCCTGACGGGTGAGGTCTTTCATTTTCTGTATTTCTTCAGGTGTCGCGTTACGGTTTTCCAGACCCACGACCTCGCGCCGGATTGTCCCGTGGCCCGCGAAGGTCGCAAAGTTGACGGCAAAGCGCGTGGCCGCGAGCTTGGCGAGAAACGCCGCGAGAGGCAGCGGGCTGCCACCGTCATTGCCTTCGACGATCGTCGTCACGCCCTGCCGGATCTGGTTTTCGGCGGCCGGGACAGTCAGGAGGCCGTCGCGCCCATGGCTGTGAATGTCTATGAATCCGGGAACAACCGCCAGACCCTTGGCATCCAGCCGCACCCGGGTGGCGGCGGAGGCGAGGTTGCCAATCGCCGCAATCCTGTCCCCTCGCACCCCTACGTCCGCATAAAACCAGGGGTTGCCGGCGCCATCGTAGATTCGGCCGCTGGAGATTACGACGTCGTACGGTTGCTGCGCGGCGAGAGCCAGAGGGATCAGGGCGGCGATCGATGGGAGAAGCATCACCGGGTATTCTACCGCCCCGAGTGGCGGGAATTACACAGCGGCGTGTCGGATTTACTCGCGACGGCGAGGTTTCGGTGACGAGGTGAGCATAGTCAGGAAGAGGCCAACGATCAGCAGACCAGTCACTAATCCGGATACGAGCATAAAGCGAACCCCTGTTTCCTGGAGAGCCCATTGCACGCTGCGGGCCAAAGTCCGTCACGCCCCACCGCTGCCGCTACCGCCTGCTGATAGCCGGCTGTCGAGGCCTCAACCCGCTCTACAACGCCGGCTCGAGGCCAGCACGGTGGTCCACGCTAGAACTTATCGGTCGGGAAGTGTTCGTCGAATAGTAGGGGTTTACCGTTGACGATTCGGAGAAGACCCTAGCATGGAAAGAAACAAGCCGACCACCACCAGCCCGGCCACCAACGTTCCGATCAACATCGCCCGTCTCCTTCCAATAGTTAAATGCGCGGCGAACGGGGAAAGTTTCCCGAACTTTCCCAAACATGTGTTACGTTGCGAGGTATGCGACTGGATTTCGCCTTCGGCCGGACCGGCCTCCTGCTCGATCTGCCCGACGGCCACGACTACCGTGTCCTGGAGGCCCGATCGGCGACGCCGCTGGCGGACCCGGCATCAGCGCTCGAGGAGGCCCTCGATCGCCCGATCGGGTCGCCCCCGTTAATCGAGCTGGCGGCCGGTAAGCGCTCGGCGGCAATCTCGGTGTGCGATATCACACGGCCTGCCCCGAACCGGCAGACGCTGCCGCCGGTCCTGCGCAGGATCGAGGCCGCCGGCATCCCGCGCGAAAATATTACCATCCTGATCGCGACGGGTCTGCACCGGCCTGCCACGGATGCGGAAATCCGCGAAATCACCGGGGAAGACGTCGCCGCTGCCTATCGCGTGGTCAACCACGACGCCCGAGACCTGGCCTCCCACCGGCACCTGGGCGAGACCGCCTCCGGGACCCCGGTCTACGTCGATGACCGGTTTGTCTCGGCCGGCCTGCGTGTGACGCTCGGCTTCATCGAGCCGCATCTGATGCTCGGCTACTCGGGTGGGCGGAAGCTGGTCGCGCCCGGCCTGGCGGCTCGGGAGACGATCCAGGTGCTGCACAGCCCCCGGTTCATGCGCGACCCGCGCGCGGTGGAGGGGTCGATCGAGGGCAATCCTCTGCACGAGGAACTGCTGGAGATTGCACGAATGGCCGGACAGGATTTCCTGCTCGACGTGGCGCTGGCGCGCGATCGCCGGATTGCGGGGGTTTTCGCCGGAAACGCGGTGGAGGCGCACCGCGTGGGGGTCGAATTCGTATCGCGGGTGATGTTGGAGAACCTGGAGACCGAAGCCGACGCTGTGATCACGACGGCGGCCGGTTATCCGCTCGATCTGACTTTTTACCAGGCGATCAAGGGCATCACGGCGGCGCAGCATGTCGTGCGTCCGGGAGGACGGATTTTGCTGATCGCGGCCTGCGAGGAAGGGCCCGGGGCCGAGGAGTTTCGACGGATGCTGGAGGGCGCGCCGGCCGCGGAAGAGTTTCTCAACCATATCTCCTCGTGCGGCGTGGTGATTGACCAGTGGCAACTGGAGAAGCTGGCTCTGGTGACGCGCAAAGCCGACGTGCTGTATTACGCGCCGGGCTTACCGGCCAAGTACTATCCGGCGCTATGGGGCCGGGCTTTCGCGTCAGCGCCGGAAGCGCTGGCGGCTCTTTTGGACGGGCTGCCCGCTCAGGCTCGGGTGGCGGTCATCCCCGAAGGACCTTACGTGCTGGCGAGGGCTCAGCAGCTTCGCAATGAATTAGAGCCGGCAACCGCGGGAGCCGCGCCTGGGCGGCGTCCTGTATGAACGATAACCCCCTCCTCGAACCCCGCTACCGCGTTCCCTTCGACAGCATCCGTGCAGCGCATGTTGAGCCGGCGGTGTCGATCCTTCTCGACGACGCGGCGCTTCGGCTCGAGCGCGCCGCTTCCGCTGACACCCTGAATGCCGTCGACCGCCTGACCGAGAATCTCGACTACGCCATGACGCTCGTGCGTCACCTGGAGGCCGTGACGACATACCCGGAGCTGCGCGCCGCCTTTAACGCCGTCGAGCCGCGTGTCAGCGCCTTCTATTCGCGGATCCCGTTGAACGAACCGCTGTGGCGTGCGCTCAAGGCCTACCAGGAGAGTGCGGACGCTCAGGCACTGGCCGGCGCGCGCCGCCGATTTCTCATCAAGACGATCGATTCGTTCCGCCGGCACGGCGCCGACCTGGACGCCGCCGGCAAGGCGAGGCTGGAGGAGATCGACGTCGAGCTGGCGAAGCTGTGCACTCAGTTCTCCGAGCACGTGCTCGATTCGACGAACGCGTTCGAGCTTGTCGTGACCGGCGAGTCGAAGCTGGCCGGCCTGCCGGAATCGGCCGTGACTGCGGCTCGCGAGAGCGCCGCGTCGAAAAACGTCGAGGGATGGCGCTTCACTTTGCAGCAGCCCAGCTACGTCGCCGTGATGACGTACCTCGACGACCCGGGCATCCGCGAGACGGTTTATCGCGCCTACCAGACCCGCGCCACGCGCGATCCATACGACAACCGCACCCCCGTGGCGCGGATCCTTGAGCTTCGACGCAAGAAAGCCGAACTGCTCGGGTTTGCCGATTTCGCCGATTTCGTGCTCGCCGATCGCATGGCCGGCCGCGGGGCCCGGGCGCGCTCGTTTCTCGACGAACTGCATGAGCGCACGGAGCCGTTTTTCCGGCGTGAGAACGAGGAGCTTCAAGCCTTTCGACGTGCGCAGCCCCTGGAGGCGTGGGACATCGGCTACTACGCGGAAAAACTGAGACGCGAACGCTACGACTTCGACGAGGAAATGCTTCGTCCGTACTTTCCGCTCGAGAGAGTTGTCGCCGGCATGTTCGCGCTCGTCGAGCGGCTGTTCGGAACCCGCGTCGAAGAAGACGAGGGGGTCGCCGGCTGGGATCCAAAGGTGCGCTGCTACCGTATCGCAGACCTGGATGGAACGCACCTCGGCGGTTTCTACGCTGACTGGTACCCGCGTGAGAACAAGCGCGGCGGCGCCTGGATGGACGCATTTATTACGGGTGGACCGCGCAATGGCCACTTTGAAGCGCATCTGGGAGCGATCTGCGGAAATCTCTCGCCGCCGGTGGGTGGGCGACCGGCCCTGCTGACGCATCGCGATGTCGAGACGATCTTTCACGAGTTCGGCCATCTGCTGCATCACTGCCTGAGCCGCGTTGAGGTGCGAAGTCTCTCCGGGACGAGCGTGCCGTGGGATTTCGTCGAGCTGCCGTCGCAGATCATGGAGAATTGGTGCTGGGAGCGTGAGGCGCTGGATCTGTTCGCCGCCCATTGGGAGACGGGCGAGCGGATTCCGGAGGATCTGTTCGGCAGAATGAAGCGGGCCCGCACCTTCCGCAGCGCCAATGCGATGATGCGGCAGCTCGGCTTCGGCATCACCGACCTCGCACTTCACAGCGAGTATCGGCCGGAGAAAGACGGCGACCCGATTGAGTACGGGCGCCGTATGATCGCGAGGTTTTCTCCAGCGCCATTGCCCGCCGAGCACGCGGCGCTGGCGGCGTTCACACATCTTTTCGGGAACCCGGTCGGATACGCAGCCGGCTACTACTCTTACAAATGGGCCGAGGTTCTCGACGCCGATGCGTTTACGCGTTTCCGCCGCGAGGGAGTCTTTTCCCGAGAGGCGGGACTTGCCTTCCGGCGATCAATTCTGGAGAGGGGCGACAGCGAGGATCCGATGGTTTTGTTCCGCCAGTATATGGGAAGGGACCCGTCGGCGGATGCACTAATGGAAAGGGCGGGGCTCATCGCCCCGCCCTCATAACTGCGATCCGCACCTGCTGTTGGTCGACCCGTTCTCCCGTTCGGACTGTGACTCGTGGCGCACGCCTTAGCGTGCCGGTGCGAACTTTCGTTTGCACCCGCATTCGGCGGCGGGCAGGATGCCTGCCGCTGCACACTAGCGACGTGCGCCACGAAGCTTCGGCGACAAGGTCACCTTTGAGAAGGCTTACCGTTGCGCCCGGATTACCTTCGGTGTCGCCAGATACCCTACGATGCGGTCTTTATGCACCTGGTTGACCACGATCTCGTAGGGCTGCCGTCCACCGGACACGTAAAGCTGGACAGGCTCGTTAATGGTCCTGTCTCTCTTCTCGAGACGCCGGTCGTCGGCCACGACGTCGACGTTGTACTTGTTGCGTTTTACATCTGCTTTCTTGAGCGTGAGCGTCAGATTGGAGACCTTCACCGGGCCCGACTTCCTATTGATATCGAACTCGAAGTAATTGCGCTCGCCAAGCTCACGCAGTGCAGACAGCTCCTTCGAATTCGTGGCGATCAGACCGCTTTGCACACCCATGTCCCCACGCACGGTCTTGAGATCGGCGATGGTCTTGCTGAGCTCCGACTTCGTTTCCGTTACCTGGCCGCGTACGGTGCCGACATCCGTCACGATTCCCGTAAGCTGCGCCGTAGTAGCTTCCGCGCTTTGCTTCAGCTCGCCGAACTTCGAGGACACTTCTTCGCCGAACGCCTCTTGTTTGGCTAGCTGCTTCTCCTCCAGTGTCGCGACCAGTTTCTCGGCGTGCTTCTGAGCGATTGACCGAGCCCTGGCAGACTCACTCCCGACCTGCTGGCGCGTCTGGCGCAACTCGGCTACCATCGCGTCGAAAGCCTCGCGCGTGGTCTGGTTTGCCGAGGTCGCTCGCTCCTGCACGGCGGAGAGCTCCTCCTGCATCGACGCACGAATCAGTCGGATGTCGTCTTCCATCTGCGTTGTCCTCCAGAGCAGGAAGCCTGTGCCGCAGGCCAACGCGACTGCCACGCCACCGACGATCCAGCCACCCCAGGACCGCTCCCTCCGGGGAACATTTTCTTCGTAGCTTGTCTTCTCGTCCACGTTTCCCTCCGCCATCAAAAATCGGAGGCCCGAATCTCTCGGGCCCCGGCATCGCATTCGCGATACGATGCGGTAGGTGCAATTGCGCTTCCAAACCATAGTCGATGCAAAATGAATTAGATCGCCCGCTCGCGAGTGGCAACCACAATGGGGTTTTTACGTGGATGGTACTTATTTCAATTTCGTTCCAGAGGCAGGCGTAATCGCGCTTCGCATCCGGAGCCGCCAGCGCGATTGGCGAGCGTGAGCGCGCCGCCGTGCGCCTCGGCGATCTGCCGGCTTAGCACAAGGCCTATGCCGGACCCGCCCGGCTTGGTGGTGAAAAAGGGAACAAACAGATTAGCTGTGTTCGAGAGGCCGTGGCCTTCGTCCTCGACCCATACTTCGAGAGTGGAATGGTTGCGCTGCCAACCCACGCGGACGGCGCCGCCGGTTTCCAGCGATGCATCGGCGGCGTTGCGGACGAGGTTGATGAGAAGCTGATCGAGTTGATCGCCGTCGCCGCGAATCACAAGTCTGGGTCCGGCGACAACCGTGACAGGCACGCGGGTCTCGAGCCGACTCACGCGGTGAATCCATTGCGGTACGTCGAGCGGTTGCGGATTCGGCGACGGCAGTTTGGCCAGCCGTGCGTAGGATTCCATAAACCGGCTGAGCGCTTCGGCGCGGCTGCCGATGACGGCCAACCCTCGCGTGGCGTCGTCACGCCAATCGGGAGGCAGGCTCTCACGCACGAGCATGCGGTCAAGGCTGCCGGCGATCGACTTGATGGGAGCCAGCGAATTGTTCAGCTCGTGACCGATCACGCGTACCAGGCGTTTCCAGGCCTCAAGCTCCTCTTCGCGCAGCGCGCGCGTCAGGTCCTCGATCACCAGTAACTGGTGCGGAAGGCCGCGCTCGCGAAACGTGCGCAATCGCACGCCCCAGCGTCCGGCGCCTCCGGGGAACGCCACCGCCATGGTGCGATGGCCGCCGCTCTCCAGACACGACGCGAGCCCGAGCTCCGGCGCCGTGCGTCCCAGAAGCCGCTCGGCGGGGGCCGCCAGCAATCGCTCACCGGCGCGATTCACCAGCCGCAGCCTGCGGTCGCCGTCAAAGGTGAAGACGGCGACGTCGATCTCGGTCATCACCGTGCGCAGCAGCGCGGTCGCTTCCAACGCGCCCAGGCGCTGCTCCTGCAATGTCCGTCCGAGCGTGTTCACTTCGCGGTAGACCTCGTCGAGTGCGTCGTCGGTGCGGCTGAGACGGGCACGGATCGAGTAGTCGCCTTCCTGCACGGCGCCGAGGAGGTTGGCAATCGTTTGCAACGGGCGGATGACCCGCTCGCGCACGGCGAAGCTGAAGCCGAGCCAGATGCTCACGAGCACAACGGTCAGCGTCCACTGGGCGCGGGGCGGGGAATCGCCGGTCCACACGATGACAAGCGCGGCGACCACGGCCGGAAGGCCGCCGGCGAGCGACATCCACGTCAGCCTGGCTTCGAAGCGCCATCGCTGACTGCCGCGGCCCCCCGCGCTCATAAGCCGTAGCGTTGAAGGCGGCGGTAGAGCGCACTGCGGCTGAGGCCCAGCGTGCTGGCCGCCTGGCTGACGTTGCCGCGGAAACGATCGAGCGCTTTCTTGATCAGCAGGCGCTCCACCTCTTCCAGGCTCATCTCGTCGATTGTGGCCGGGGCGTCACGGCCGGCGCGAAGCGCCAGTTCGGCGGCGCGAATCTGATCGCCTCCCGCCATGAGCACGGCGCGCTCGACGGCGTGATCGAGCTCACGCACATTTCCAGGCCAGCGGTGTCCCAGCAGCATCTGCATCGCCGAGGGCTCGAAGCCGTGCAGACGCTTGCAGTATTTCTGCGCGTGCAGGCGGAGGAAGTGCGCGGCCAGCGCCGGGATATCATCGCGCCGCTGGCGCAGCGGCGGAATGGGGATTTCCACGGTATTGAGGCGGAACAGAAGGTCCTCGCGAAAACGTCCCGCGGTCACCTCGGCGGCCAGATGCGCGTTGGTCGCGGAAATGATGCGCACGTTGGCGCGCCGGGTTCGCGACGATCCCACGCGCTCAAACTCGCCGGTCTCGAGCACGCGCAGCAGGCGCGCCTGCTGGCTCAGCGGCACGTTGGCGATCTCGTCCAGGAACAGCGTGCCGCCGTCAGCCAGCTCGAACCGGCCGACGCGGTCCGTCTTGGCGTCGGTGAAGGCGCCCTTGACGTGGCCGAACAGCTCGCTCTCGAAGAGGCTCTCCGACAGCCCGCCGGTGTTCACCGTCACCAGCGGCCGGAGGGCGCGCGCGCTGACGCCGTGGAGAGCCTGAGCGACGACCCCCTTACCGGTTCCGTGCTCGCCGGTGATCAGCACGTTGGCATCGGACGGCCCGACGCGCGCGATCATCTGCATCACCGGGTCCATCGCCTCGCTTGCAGCGATGAGCGACGGCCCGCCGTCGCCACGCAGCGCGAGATTCTCCGCTTCGAGCTGCTGTCCGCGGCGCAAGGCGCGGCTGAGCTCCACCTGCGTGTTCACGATGGACAAAAGCCGGTGGTTGTCCCACGGCTTCTGGATGAAATCGCGCGCGCCCCGGCGCATTCCCTCCACGGCGAGCTCGATGCTGCCCCAGGCCGTCATCAGCACGATGGCCAGGGTGGCGTCGGCTTCACGCAGGCGCGTGAGCAACTCCAGCCCCTCGACGCCGGAAGTGGTGTCGCGGGTGTAATTAAGGTCGATGAGCGCGACTTCGTACTCGTTGGCTTCAGCGGCGGCGAGAACGCCGGCGAGCGAGGTGGCAGTGTCAACCTGGTAGCCTTCCGGTTTGAGGAGCAGGCGCAGGGCTTCCAGCACGTCAGGCTGATCGTCGGCAATAAGGACGCGGGCGTTTGCGAACTTCATCCAGGGGTGTTTACTCTAAGCTAGCAGCTTTCCATTTGCCGCTGATTGAAAACACGGGAGCAAGCGCCCGATCGCTGTCCGCTCCTGGGACAGCGCGTCCCAGAGCCGGTCAGGAGGCGTCAGGGGTCTCCCGACCTACTTGCGGTACTTCCGCCGGAGTTCCGTCGACGCCACAATCTGGTCAAATCGCGGATTCCGGCGCAGCGGCGCCAGCAGCGGGTTACGCCGGAAATAGTTGGCGCGTTCGTCCCCGGATCGGACGGCGCGTTCGAGCCAGTCCATGGCCGTTTCGGTCTCGCCCAGCGCGGTGTAGTACTCCGCACCGGTGAGCATATACTGCAGCAGCGCTCCCAGCAGCTTCAGAACGTACGCATCGACTTCCTTGCGAGCCTCTTCCTTTCGTCCCTCCAGCGCATGCAACAGGCCCCACGATACTCGAACGTGGTACACGTGACGCCGCGGGGCCGGCACGCGCGCCAGCGCTTCCCTGGCGGCGGAAAGGTTCCCCGCGGACATGTGAGTTCTCGACATATTGGAAAGCACGAAGAAATCATCGGGAACCTGATCCAGGCACTTCTGGTACTGGACGAAGGCGCGCTTGAGATCGCCGCGGTTGGCGGCGATGTCGGCGAGCCCCCACATGGCCGGCATGAACAGCCTGTCCAGTTTGAGCACCTGATTCGTTTCCCGCTCGGCGGCGTCGTAATCGTCGCTGAACTGGTGATAAACCGACAACCAGATCCGCGCATCTATGTCATTGGGATTCAGCCGCAGAGCTTTCGCGGCGGCTTCGGGTACGCGGTCCTTTTGACACTGCCACCAGAAAACTCCCGCCAGCGCGGAATAGCCGCGGGCAAGATTCGGATTATCCTCCAAGGCGCGTTGGATCTCTTTCTCGGCTCTGTAAAAGAGATTCAAATCATCGCTGAGCCCGAAATCGACTTGCAGCGCCAGTGTGAATCCGTACCACGCTCGTGCTTCGGCGAACCTGGGATCGATTTGCAGCGCCTTCTCCAGCAAGGGAAGAGCGCGATCGACTTCATTGGACTTGCTGAGGAACAGGAATGCTCTCTCAAACGTATCGTTCGCCTCGGGATTCGCTGATGGCGGCCCGCCACTGCTCAGAAGCGGCCCCGATGCGCCGCGGCCGCCAACGAGTTTCCACCCTGCGAAGCCTGCCAGCGCCGCGCCGGTCGTGGCTGCGGCGGCCAGCGCCGCGCGCCGCCCTGGCCGCCAGGCGACCGGCCCGCGCGCCGTTCCTGATTGAAGCAACTCGAGAGCGCCCCTGACCTCCAAGGCTTTTTGGTACCTCTGTTCGGGCTCCTTGGCCAGGAGCCTCTCGACTACCGCTCGCAGGGGTGGCGCCAGGCCGGGCGGCAGCGGCGGCGGCGGCTCGCGCAGAATCGCCGAAGTCGTCTCGAACACCGTCGTGCCCTGGAACGGGAGCGCTCCGGCGATCATCTCGTACAGCATTACGCCGAGTGCCCAGAGATCGCTGCGTTCGTCGGCCGTGACGCCCTTCAGCAGCTCCGGCGCCATGTAGGACAGCGTGCCGACGACCGTGCCCGCCTGAGTCAGCTCGTGTGTGACCGTCTTCTCGTCGCCGGCCGCGATGCGTTTCGCCAGACCGAAGTCAAGCACCTTGACCAGGCCCGCCGGCGTGACAATCACGTTGGCGCCCTTGAGGTCGCGATGGACGACGCCGCGCTCGTGCGCGTGGACCAACGCGTCGGTGATCTGCGCCGCGTAGCGGAGAGCCTGGGGCAGGCTGACGGCGCCTTCGCCGATGATTACCGACAGCGACTTGCCCTCGATGAATTCCATCGCGATGTAGGCCTGGCCTTCCGCCTCGCCGACTTCGTAGATCGTACAGATGTTGGGGTGATTAAGCGCCGAGGCGGTGCGTGCTTCGCGCAGCAATCGCGCGCGGGCCGTGGTGTCGGCCGCCATCTGCGCGCCGATGACCTTGATGACGGCTGGCCGGCCGAGCGCGGTGTCTTCGGCTTTGTAGACGACACCCATGCCGCCCTCGCCGAGCTTGTCCAGCACGCGGTAGTGCCCGAACGCGCGCCCCGTCATTTGAAGCTATGGTAGCGTGGCCGGAAGGTTCCCGGCGTTCGCGCGCCGCCTGGCCAGCGGGGCCCGTGCCCTCACCCGAGCGCCAGCACGAGCCGATTCGCGCCCCACGCGCACAGGTACGCAAGCCCCGTCATATAGGCGAATTGCAGAGCCGGCCACTTCCAGCCGCCGGTCTCCCGGCGCACGACGGCCAGCGTCGACATGCACTGCATCGCGAAAGCGAAAAACACCAGCAGCGCGACTGCTCCACCCGGCGTGAGGTCGCGCTGTAACGCCTCCTGAAGGCCGATCTCCTGCGCGCCGCCCTCGAGCCCGTAGATAGTACCCAGCGTTCCGACAATCACCTCCCGCGCAGCCAGCGACGTGATCAGCCCGATCCCGATTTTCCAGTTGAACCCGAGCGGCGCGATCAGCGGTTCCACCGTTCGCCCGATCGTGCCCGCCAGGCTCTCGCCGATCTGTGGCGGGGCGCCCCCGGCGCCCGGCGGCACGTTCGCCAGAAAGCACAGCGCCACGGAAACCCCGAGTATCACCGTCCCGGCGCGACGCAGAAAAACTTTCGACCGATCCAGCAGGCGCAGGGCGATCGAACGCGGCGTCGGCCAGCGATAAGGAGGCATCTCCAGTAGAAACGGCGTTCGCCGGTCGCTGCGCAGGATCGACGACTTCAGCAGCCGCGCCGTCACCACGGCCGCCGCAAAGCCCAGCACGTACAGCCCGAGCAGCGCCGCGGCCCGGCTCCCGAGGAGCCGCCCCAAGAGCTCGCGCTCGGGGATGAAGGCGGCGATCACGAGCGTGTATACGGGCAGCCGCGCCGAACACGTCATAAAGGGCGCGATCAGGATCGTCGCGATGCGGTCGCGCCTGCTCTCGATCGTGCGCGTGGCCATGATCGCCGGCACCGCGCAGGCGTAAGCGGAAAGCAGCGGGATGAACGATTTCCCTTGCAGCCCCACCCGCGCCATCGTCCGATCGGCGATCAGCGCCGCCCGCGCCAGGTAGCCTGAGTCCTCCAGGAGGCCGATAAACAGGAACAACAGCAGAATCTGCGGCAGGAATACGATTACGCTGCCCACGCCGCCCCAGACGCCATCAACGATCAGCGATCTCACCAGCGACGGCGCCATGCGATCGCCGATCCAGCGTCCCGACGCTTGCACCAGCTCCTCGACGCCGTCCATGAGCGGCACTGCTCCGGCAAAAATCGTCTGGAACACCACCACCACCACCGCCGCAAACACCAGCGCGCCGAGTAGCGGATGCAGGAAAATCCCGTCGAGCCGCCGCGTCCAGACGGGCGGCGTCGGCGCGCGATAGTGCTCCGCGCTCACGCGCCGGGCCCAGGCGCGGCAGGCCGGGACGTCGTTGAGGACCGGCAGCTCCACCGGCGCCGGCACGGCGAAAGCGCCGCGCAGGAACTCGCTTACGGTTTCCAATCCCTCGCCTCGAGCCGCGCTCACCAGCGCGACCGGCGCGCCCAGCTTTTGCGCCAGCGCCGTGGTGTCGGTCTCGCCGCCGCGGCTGCGGAGATCGTCGGCCATGTTTAGCAGGACCAGCGTCGGCAGTCCAAGGCCGAGCACCGGCGCCGCGAGCGTGAGGTGGCGAGCGAGATTGGTGGAGTCCAGGATGAGTATCACCGCCGTGGGGCGCGGCACGCCGCCCACCATGCCGGCCAGAACATCGCGCGTGATCTGCTCATCTTCCGTCCGGGGGTCGAGACTATAGACGCCCGGCAAATCGACAAGATCGACTTGCTGCGTGTGGCTCAGCCGCAGCCGCCCCACCCGCTGCTCCACCGTCACGCCGGGGTAGTTGGCCACTTTCTGGCGGAGGCCCGTGAGGCGATTGAATAACGTCGATTTTCCTGAGTTCGGCGGGCCGACGATGGCGACCGTATGGTGATGGTGTCGCGGCGGCGGCTCCGCGACGGCCGCGGCCGGGCAGTCGTGGCAATCGCTCATGTTCGCTCGGGCACAGGCCGCACGCGAATGGCAGCCGCGGTTTCGCGGCGAAGGGCGAATTCGGCGCCGTCGATCCGGAACACTTTCGGATCACCGCCCGGCGCTCCCCGGCCCGCGGTGACATGGGCGCCCGGAACGAAGCCCAGCTCCATCATGCGCTGCACAATGTCACCCGGCAGGTCAAAACTCTCGATGACGCCCGATTGCCCGCGTTGGAGCGAGGCGAGAGTGCCGGCGCCTTTGTTGACATCGAGTTGCAACACTGCATAAGTCTATTACTGCTGAGTCGCGCTGTCAAGAGCCACGCAGTGGGTTGCATCGGGCCCGTGCTACAATCACTCGCGTGCAGGGGCACTCTTACTCGCGGCGGCAGGTCTGCCGCATGCTGGAGCTGCCTGCGGGGCGCCTGCGGGCCTGGGAGAAGCAGGGCCTGCTGGAACCCGCTTCTTCCTATGGATTCCACGACCTGATCGCACTGCGGACGCTGGGTCGATTGCGCGCCGGCCGTGTTTCCCCGAATCGCATCCGGCAGGTGGTGAAAGCCGTCCGGGGAAAACTCGCAGGCGGATCGGACCCGCTTACCTCGGTGCGCATCTATGCCGATGGCGCTCGTGTCCACG
>Ga0187893_10007360_pt1 | contig 18086 bp, 21 predicted proteins | sample MA1701074metaG_FD_139574 | JGI IMG/M metagenome (GOLD analysis project Ga0187893, IMG submission 139574) | White microbial mat communities from a basaltic lava cave in the Kipuka Kanohina Cave System on the Island of Hawaii, USA - MA170107-4 metaG ... | reverse complement strand
TTCGCGCTTACGGACTGACCTTCCGCGACCTGATGGCGGCGCTGGCCAACAACAACGCCAACATCGGCGCGGGCTACATCGAGCGGAACGGGGAACAATACCTGATCCGCAGTCCCGGCCAAGTCGCAGGCTCGGAGGACATCGACAACATCGTCGTGGGCAACCGCGATGGTGTTCCCCTTCACATCCGTGATGTCGCCGACGTTTTCCTCGGCAAGGAGCTCCGCAATGGCGCGGCCACCAAGAACGGAACGGAAGTCGTGCTTGGAACCGTATTCATGCTCATCGGCGAGAACAGCCGCACCGTTTCCGAGCGCGTCCATGACAAGATGGCAGAGATCAACAAGACGCTGCCGGAGGGGATTGTCGCGAAGACCGTCTATAACCGCACCGACCTCGTCAACGCCACCATCGAGACCGTCAAAACGAACCTCTTTGAAGGCGCAGTGCTGGTGGTGGTGGTTTTGTTTCTGTTGCTGGGAAACATCCGGGCCGCACTCATCACCGCGCTCGTCATTCCCCTCTCGATGCTGTTCACCATCACCGGCATGGTGGAGACAAAAATCAGCGGCAACCTGATGAGTCTCGGAGCGCTGGACTTCGGCCTCATCGTCGATGGCGCCGTCATCATCGTGGAGAATTGCATCCGCCGATTGGGCGAGGAGCAAAAGCATTTGGGCCGGCTGCTGACACGCCCCGAACGTTACGAGACGGTTCGAGACGCCACCAAAGAAGTCATTCGCCCCAGCTTCTTCGGCGTGTTCATCATCATGGTAGTTTACCTTCCCATCCTCAGTTTAAGCGGTGTGGAAGGCAAAATGTTTCACCCGATGGCCCTCACCGTCATCATGGCGTTGATTGGCGCGATGATTTTCACGGCGACGTTCGTTCCAGCGGCAGTGGCCCTCTTTCTCACCGGCAAAATTTCCGAAAAGGAAAACATCCTCATGCGCGGCGCGAAGGCGGTTTATGTGCCGGCCTTAAAATTCTGCCTGCATTTTCGCGCAGCGACCGTTTTAACAGCAGTGGGTTTGGTGGTGGTCAGTGGACTCGTTGCCTCCCGCATGGGAACGGAATTCATTCCGAGCCTCGATGAAGGCGATGTGGCCATGCACGCTCTGCGCATTCCCGGCACCAGCCTCAGCCAAGCCATCGAAATGCAACACGCCCTGGAGCGACGTCTGAAACAGTTCCCCGAAGTCAAAACCGTCTTCGCCAAGATGGGCACGGCGGAAATCGCCACGGACCCGATGCCGCCCAGCGTGGCCGACGGATTCATCATCATGAAACCGCGCAAGGAATGGCCTGATCCAAAAAAGACCAAGGCGCAACTCGTCAGCGAATTGGATGCGGCCGTGCAACAAATCCCAGGCAACAATTACGAATTCACTCAACCGATTCAAATGCGCTTCAACGAACTCATCGCGGGCGTGCGCAGCGACGTGGCCGTGAAAATATTCGGCGAGGACATGGCCGTCTTGCAGCAATACGGCAAGCAAATCGAAAAGGAGTTGCGGACAATCCCCGGCGCGTCTGACGTGAAGCTGGAACAGACCACCGGCCTCCCGCTCATGAGCATCGTCCCAAAACGCGACGCCCTGGCGCGCTACGGCTTGAGCATTGCTGATCTACAGGAAGTGATTGAAATCGCCCTCGGCGGCAAAGCGGCAGGCGAGGTGTTTGAAGGCGACAAGCGCTTTGAAATCATCCTGCGCCTGCCAGAGAATCTTCGCACCGACATCAATGGCCTGGAACATCTGCCTGTGCCTTTGCCCAAACGCGCCGAAAACGGCCGCGGAGCAGCGCGCATGGCTCGAGTTTCCAACCCGTCTTTCGGGATCTCCAGTCCACAATCGTTCATCCCCCTCAGCGAAGTCGCCGACATTACCATCGCCCCAGGTCCGAACATGATTAACCGCGAGAACGGCAAACGCCGCGTCGTCGTCACGGCCAACGTCCGCGGACGCGACCTCGGCTCTTTCGTCGCGGAGGCACAGCAGCGCATCGAGGCCAAAATCAAGATCCCCGCCGGTTACTGGGTTTCGTGGGGCGGGCAATTCGAGCAATTGATGTCGGCGACCAAGCGACTGCAAATCGTCGTGCCCATCACCTTGCTGCTGATTTTCTTCCTGCTCTTCACCACCTTTGGGAGCGTCACGGATGCGCTGCTGGTCTTCACGGGTGTGCCACTGGCATTGACCGGCGGCATAGCTGCGCTCTGGCTGCGCGACATCCCGTTGTCGATTTCTGCTGGGGTCGGCTTCATCGCCTTGAGCGGCGTGGCCGTCATCAACGGCGTGGTGATGATTTCCTTCATCAACAAGCTCCGTGCCGAAGGCAAACCACTGGACGAAGCTATCACCGAAGGTTCTCTCACTCGTCTGCGCGCCGTGCTGATGATTGCGCTGGTAGCGTCGCTAGGCTTGGTCCCAATGGCCATTGCTACAGGCACGGGCGCAGAGGTCCAACGCCCGCTTGCCACCGTGGTCATCGGCGGCACTCTCTCCTCCACGGCGCTGACCTTACTGGTGTTGCCGGGTCTCTATCGGATGTTCCGTCGTCGCGACGACAGCCCGGAGGAGGCGTCCTCAACATCGCCAGTCACACCTGCTGCAGCACCCACTCCGAATGCCTAACCACGAGCGTGAGCAGAACGCAATCACCGCAGGTAGCCGCCAAGAAGGCGGAACGACTCCGTCGCCAGCAGCCGAAGGAGAAATTGATTCTGGCCGGCGTCATCCTGGTCATGATTCCCGGAATGGTCGCGTATCTTTTCGGCAGGCGGTGGTGCGCGGTGCGACCGAAAGGCTGGTGGGGATCCTCATGACTGCGCTGGCGGCGGGACTCGCGCTGGTGCCGCTAGCGCTGGTAGCAGGTGAACCCGGCAGTGAGATCCAGGCGCCGATGGCCGTCGTCATCCTGTTCGGATTGTTGTCCTCTACTCAATATGCTTGTGGTTGCCCAGCCTGTATTTGCGCTTTGGCAGCATTGCTGAGACGTTCTCGGCCGACGACGCAAAAACGCCCTTAATCCCATGGAAAGCCCGAGCTGAACATCTACCGCAATCCGGGCGTTATCCCGGCGCTCGCCGTCGCGATCTTGTTTGGTGCGGGGACGCCACTCGCCAAGCTGTTGCTGGGAGCTACCAGCCCTTGGTTGCTCGCCGGGCTGCTCTATCTCGGTTCCGGGCTGGGATTGATGGTTCCGCGTCGCTTCCGCCATGCCGCGCCGGCGAGACTTCATTCTGAGGAGCGTAGCTGGTTTATAGGCGCGATCATCGCTGGCGGCATGATCGGACCGGCGCTCTTGATGTGGGGGCTGTCCGCCATGCCGGCATCCGGGGCGGCGCTGCTGCTCAATGCGGAGGGCGTATTCACAGCGCTGCTCGCCTGGTTCGCCTTTCACGAGAATTTCGACCGCCACATCGCTTTCGGCATGGCGCTCATCGTGACAGGAACGGTGGTGCTGTCGTGGCCAGACGAGATGCGCCTCGGCGCGGCACTTCCGGCGCTGGCCGTATTGAGTGCCTGCTTCGCGTGGGCGGTCGACAATAACCTGACCCGCAAGGTGTCGCTTTCAGACGCCAGCTACATCGCGATGGTGAAGGGGCTGGCGGCCGGGACGACGAATCTCGTACTTGCGCTGCTCGCGGGCGCCGTGCCACCGGGCGCGGGTGTCGGTCTTGCCGCAGCGGTGCTGGGTTTTCTGAGCTACGGCGTCAGCCTGACGCTGTTTGTGGTAGCGCTACGCCATCTGGGCACGGCACAGACCGGGGCTTACTTCTGCGTGGCGCCATTTTTCGGTGCACTACTAGCGATACCGCTTCTGGGCGAAGCGATCAATGCGCCGCTTGTGATCGCGGGCTATTGATGGTGATCGGAGTCTGGCTGCACGTCACGGAACGGCATGAACATGCGCACCCGCACCAGGCGCTGGAGCACACCCACGAGCACGAACACGACTCGCATCATCAACACGATCATGACGAAGCGGTGCTGCCCGGCACTCGCCACACCCACACTCACCGGCACGGAGCGCTGACTCATCCGCACCCGCACTATCCGGATCCGCACCATCAGCATCGACACTAAACGCTGGGTTGAGTATCAGGGCATAACGCGCGGCCAGAACCAGGCGATGTGGTAGAGCCTGTCGCGGGCAATGGACAGCGCCGGACCATGCATCGGGCGGGTCGCCGGCGATGTGGTGACAGTCGCGCAGCGAGTGAGCACGGCCAGCGTGAACAGGGAGCACGCTGTGGCCCACGCGCTGGAGGGCAGCTTCGGACCGGGCCGAGCCCTGCGCGGACAGCTTGCCCAGTTTCGCGACGTGCTGATAAGTGATGCAACCGTCATCCGCCTGCATGAGATGCTCCGGCACACCTTTCCGGCCTGCCGCACCAACCACACGAAGGCCGCGGCCAAGAGGCATCTCGTCATGAACATCAGCGGGCGCTCCAAGGTACAGGTCGACCCCATCGCAGAGCAGCGACGGCCCCATCGCTTGCGACCTGACAGTGTTCACGGCCAGCGAGCGCGTGGAACACAGACAGCTTGGAGATTCGCTTTTTGCGCAGGTGCGGGAGGTGGTTGAACATAGCGATGGTTTCACACTTGTGTTCGAGTTGGAGGCAACGATCGACGAAGGAATCCAGCGATGGCTCGCGAAGGAAAAGCTGTGTTGTCCGTTCTTCTCGTTCGAGACTACTCGCGAACAGGCGCCGCCGTCTATCAAGTTGCACATCTCGGGACCGGCGGGCAGCAAACTAATTCTGCAAGGCGAGTTCGACGCACGCGGGCTGTTTGCACGTGTGCCAGTGCTTGCGACCTCACATAGGTAGCCTACTAATGACTACGTGCTCATTATGCGGCCCTGGCTTCATCGAGGATGACGCGCGTCTCCTCCGGGAGTCAGCCTCGCTCGGCGAAGCCATAATGCCTGGGTGGTCCACTGGGATGACCGCTTAGGCGCAACCACCCTCGCACATCGATAATGATGATCGTCGACGGTAGTCAGTGATCAAGCCGTTGGAAATTTCGACATGACAACATTCCAACAATTTCTCTTTGAGCATCGCTCTCGCACGACTGGCTCTACTCTTGATCGCAGACAACGATAAGTCTTGGTCTCTTGCCACGGACTGCATCGTCTTACCATCAAAGTCGGTGGCGAGCAGCGTATCGCGATAAATCGCGGGAAGTTGCAATGCAAGCGGCCTAAGACAGGTGGACAATTCTTGATGCAGAAGCTCATCATCGGCATGCTGCGTATATGGCAAATTCGCTGCCGGCGCCTCGGCGCCCAGCTTGGTTGAGCGATAGAAATCAATCACCGTTGTCCGCGCTGTCGCGTAAAGCCACCCCTGTAGATTCCTGGGTGCCCGACTGGCGTTAATGGCCGCCAACACCTTGACGAAGAGATCTTGAAGCAGGTCTTCTGCTACAACGGCATCGTTGACCTGCCTGCGCAGGTAGCTGAGCAGACTGTGTCGCAAAGCGGCGAAGACGTTGCCAAGATCATCCGAAGGCGCTGGCGTGATCATCCTATTTTGTCCGTCACCCACAACACGCACCCGTGGACTCGATTGCGCTGTTCGGAATGCAACAAGCGGCCTTCGCAGATGGCGCATCCCGTTCTGAGCTGCGCACAGGAATGCAGCATGCACCCGCTTGATTTTCAGTGTCGTCGCCGAACTCCAGTGCTTCCGACACGGTATGGAAGTCCTCCCAAGCTAGCCCTTGGGGGTCAATCGTCCAGTGTTTCTCACTCTTGGCGTAGCAGCAGGCTGCTTCCCCTTGGTTCAGAACCTGCCCGGGAGACGCCGCTTCCGCGAGCTGCTTTAGCGCCGCGAGCTCTTCGCGCGAATCGACTTGAAATCCAAAGTGATCGACTCCAGGTGCATGCCCTCTCGAGGAGATGGCAAAATTCACCCGGGGCTCTTCCAGCATCCACTTGGCGTAATCATCTTGTCGCTTGGTCGGCTGCTGACCGAACAACTTGCTATAGAAGTTGATGCTGTCTTCGAGGTTCGTCACTGCTATGTGGACGTGAAAGCGTTTCATGTGTAGCTCCTGTCTATGAAAGATGGCATCGTGACGGATGCATCTGTATAGACGGGGGAAGGCCGAAATGGTCGCAAGCGCATACGCAGGTGAGTGCCTACCTACTGTTGTTAGCCACAAGCTCCTTACCCATGAAGACAGACGAAGGGCATAGCCCCGAGAACTGGGTCGTTCGCGCGATGGCCGATGGCGCCTCGGAACGAGGTTGTCTGGTGTCAACTATTTTTTTCGTTGGCGACAATTAAAATTTTCGATCTATTTGTTGTTGAGCCTGTGGGTATGTGGGTAACTGCGCCAGCAGTTATCCATATATCCACAGGCTTGGCTCCGTCGTGCGTTGGTAGTCTCACGGCGCATTCGGCGGGGAACGCTTCACCTGGGTACGCTTCTTGGCCGCCTTCGCGCGATAGCTCGGCACATTGAGCTCTATGATCACCGAATGATGCACCACCCGGTCGATGGCTGCCGCCGTGGTCATCGGATCTTTGAAAATCTGATCCCATTGGGAGAAAACCAGGTTGCTGGTGATGAGCACGCTTTTCCGCTCGTAGCGTTGCGCCAATAACAGGAACAGCACCTCCATCTCCGCGCGCTCCTGTTGCACATAGCCGATGTCATCGAGCGCCAAACACTCGATACGGTCCAGGCGCTTGAGCTCGCGTGTGAGGCGCAACGCCCGTTTGGCCTCTAACAACCGCTCCACCAACGCCGAAACCGGTGTGAAGAACACCGTCTGCCCGTGACGCACGAGCTCATGCCCGATCGCCGCCATCACATGGGTCTTACCCGTGCCCGGATTGCCGAAAATGCATACATTGGTGGCGCCTGCAAGGAACTCTCCTTCGCTCAAGCGCGTGATGTGATGGCGCACGGCGCTCGGAAACCGGCTCATTTCCAAGGTGGCCAACGTTTTCTCTCGTGGCAGTTTCGACTCACCCAGTAACCGGGCGATGCGCCGCTCGCCACGCTCCTCGGCCTCAATCCCCGCCAACTCATCGAGATAGTGCACATGCCCCCAGCCGCCCTGGCCCGCTTTCTCGGCCAAGGAGACGTAGTGTGTGAGAAACGACGGCAAGCGAAAGGCCTTCAACCGCAGTTCCAGCGCCTCCCGACTCATGCCGCCACTTCCTTAGGATCAAGGAGTGCGTCGTAGACCGTGAGATCGGGGGGTGGGATGGACACCGGCGGGCCGGGGATCGGGGCTCGGGGCGCTACCCGTGTTTTCACCACCTCATACGCCGGCACCACCCCGGCCTCAAGCAGCGCGGCCAGGGCCGATTCGACGTCGCACTCCAGATGGGTGGCCGCCAAACGCAAAATCTGCACATACTCCAAGTCCGCCCACGGGGCGGCCTGGTCACACAGCGCGTCGTAGGCGCGGCGAAACGTGAGCGAGGGAAACAGTGCCTCGCGAAAGGCATAACGGCGAAACGCGCCGGGTTTGCGTACCAGCGAGTGAATGATGTGGCGGTAGTCGATGTGATGCGCCCCGTGGCCTTGCAGCCGCTCAAAGCGCTCGAGACACCGACCGTTGTACTCCAGCTCGAGGTGGGTTGGGTAGAGAAGCACTCGCACCCGATACCCAATCAGCCGCGAGGGCACCGAGTAGGTCTTACCCACGACCCGAATCGTGCTCGAGCGGGCGACTCGCACCCAGAGCTCTCGGTATGTCGGCAGGGGGCGCACCGGCAGGGGGCGAAGCTCCGCTCGCTCCTCGGCCACTTTGGCCGCACGGGTCGCATTGCGCTCGGCCACCAGCGCGGTGAGAAACGCCCGGTAGTCCTCCATCGATCGAAAGTCTCGGCTGCCGCGCAAGCGTAACCGTTGGTCCACCGCCGTCTTCAGCCCTCCGTGCGCCGATTCCACATCGCCGTTCTCATGCGCCTGGCCGGGCCGGTTCTTCGAGGGCTTCAGCCCATAATGCTCAAGCAACTCCTGATACCGCGCCGTGAAGCCACGGCCATGACTGTTCCGCAGCTCATGCGTCGCCGCCGACAGATTGTCCGTACGGTGCTCACTCGGTACCCCACCTAAACACCACAGCGCCGACTGCATGCCTTCGCTCAGTGCCTCAAAGCTCTCGGAGAAACATACCGACACCGACTCCCAATTCGAATACGTCAGCACAAAGTGATACAGCAGATGCGCCAACGGTTCACCGCCAATCGTGACCGCTAGCCGCCTCATGTCCGTGAAGTCCGATTGGCATTGCTCCCCAGAACGGTGGATCTGGGGGAAAAAGACTTCTTGGCTCGGACCCGCGAGCGCGCGCCAATCCCGAAACCGACGCTGCAGCGTCCTCAGCTGCCCCTCAGAGAATCGTCCCGGATAGCGACGCTGGATTTCCTCAAACACCGTTTTCGCCTGCAGCCCTACATCGCGCTCCAGCCACCCTTCCACCTCCGGCCATACCTCGGCAAACGGATCGGGGCGCGTGCGCCACAGATGCGGCGCCTTCAGCTCATTTGGAAGCTTGCCCGTGTTGCGATACTTGCGCGCCGTGGGCTCGCTCATCCTCGCCTTCGCCGCCGCCGTCGATAACGGCTGCCCATTCTTGATCAACGACATCAATCGCCTCACTTGTTGCTCGGTTACCATTCGCTCCCCTCCTTCGAAGGGGGAGCGTACCCGTCACCTCAGTCAGACCCAAGCCCGAAAGTTTTAATTGTCGCTACCCGAAAGTTTTAATTGTCGTTGAACACGAGGTACCCTAACGTAGCCCAGCCGAGCAAAATAGCCCGCGGCAGTTTCGGTTAAAAGGTACAATTTCTTTACCCGGGACTGTAGTGCCCATGCCTCGGCATTTGCCACCAAGGACCATCCGTACCCGCTGGCACGAGCGGAACTTGCTACGGCAAGTGACCGCAAGAGTACCACTGAGCCGTAAGCCTCTATACCGACGATTCCAGCAAGACACTCGTTACTGTGCAGACCGAGCCAGTAAACCTTACTCTCATCACCGAGATCAGAAGTCGGAAGGTTGTTCTTTGAGAGAACCGCTTCGACTTCAGGCCCGTACAAAAATTGTTTAATGCTCGGGTCCACGGTGGAGTCCGTTCAGGTGGGTCAGTGCACGGGACATCGCATGTGGCTGCAGAATGCGGTGTAGGCGACGATATCGGTTACAGGGCCAACACCACACCCGGAACCGCGTCGCCAAGCTTGAGCAACCAACACGGCGAAACGTCGTCGGGATAGGCGAACGACAACGGCACCCCGGTCTTGAAAGCCTTGGCCTGTGCCACGACCTGAGCGCTGAAGGTTGCGTTATCAGTCTCCGCTTGCACCTCTCTCGATAAAGGAACCACAGCTCCCACGGCCAGCCCACCGCCAGCGAACTTCAGGAAATTACGTCTGGAGAGTTTGGTCATTCTTATTTTCGCTACGTTCCGTTCCGGTATTGCACCAAGAAAGACAACTCTATAATATTAGAGATATGGAAAAGATTAAAGCCCTGCAGGCGCTCGCGGCGCTGGCACAGGAAACTCGGTTGGACATCTTTCGGCGCTTAGTGGAGGTGGGTCCCCGGGGTCTGCCGGCAGGGGCGATCGGCGATCATTTCACGCTGCCCTCGGCCACGCTGTCTTTTCATCTCAAGGAGATGCGCAGGGCCGGGTTAGTGCGCGCCGAGCGCCATGGCCGCCAGATCATCTATGCAGCAGATTTCTACACCATGAATGACTTGATCGCCTACCTGACAGAGCACTGTTGTCAGGACCAAGGAGAGGCGAACACGACCATCCATTGTTTGACGCACTCCGTCAGCTGCGAAGCGAATGATCAAGGTGCTGACCGCGAATCAAGAACGATCCGACCCAAACGCCCAGCCGCTGCGAATCGCAAGCGTTAAACCCTTGGCCAATGACACAATGACCTACAACAGACAAAACGTGCTTTTCCTGTGCACCGGTAACTCGGCGCGCAGCATCATGGCCGAATGCATCCTAAACCGCCTCGGCCGCGGCAAGTTCAAAGCCTACAGCGCGGGCAGCCATCCCAAGGGTGAGGTCCACCCGTACGTCCTTGAATTACTCGAGCGGGAGAATTTCATCACCGATGATCTGCGCTCCAAAAACTGGGAAGAATTTGCGAAACCTGGGGCGCCCCCGCTCAATTTCGTCTTCACCGTTTGCGACAAGGCGGCCGCCGAGGTGTGTCCCGTGTGGCCAGGCCAACCGATGTCGGCGCATTGGGGCCTACCGGATCCCGCGGCCGCAGGAGGTTCGGAGGTAGAAAAAAAGCTCGCATTCGCCAACACCTATCGCATGCTCACGCGGCGGATCAGCATCTTCGTCAGTCTACCCATGGCGTCGCTCGATAAGATCAGCCTGCAAAAGCGGCTCCATGAGATCGGACAGAAGCTCCCGTATAGCGCTTAATTGGGGGCTAGTCTCCTTTACAGCTATACCCCCCTAATACCCCTAATCGATGCCCGAGTTTGATCTTGGCCGGCGACTCGCGGCAGAGTTCGTCGGCACGGCTTTTTTGCTCGCGACGGTGGTCGGCTCGGGGATCATGGCCGAGCGCCTTGCCGATGGCAACCTCGCGATCGCCTTGCTCGGGAACACACTCCCGACAGGCGCTATTCTCGTCGTTTTAATCCTGCTGTTTGGCCCCGTGTCCGGCGCCCATTTCAATCCGGCTGTCACGTTGGCTTTCGCCTTGCGCCGTCAGATCGATGCCAAGCAGAGCTCGGCCTATGTGATGGCCCAGGTCGTAGGAGGTATGGTGGGCGTGGTCGCCGCCCATCTCATGTTCGAGATGGCCGCCGTTAGCGTCTCTTCCACGGCCCGTACGGGCTCTGGGCAATGGTTCTCAGAAGCGGTGGCTACGTTCGGTTTAGTGGGCACGATCCTTGGCACCTTGCACTCGCGCGCAAGTGCTGTGCCGTATGCCGTCGGGCTCTTTATCACCGCCGCTTATTGGTTCACGGCATCGACGTCATTCGCCAATCCAGCCGTCACTGTGTCACGCGCCTTAACCGATACCTTCTCAGGCATTGCACCCGCGCATGTCCCGGCTTTTGTTATCGCGCAGCTTGTCGGCGCATCGGGGGCGGCTGCTTTCTTCACTTGGCTACTCCCCAGAAAGGCGATCGCTGGATAAAGGCATTGGGCGAGCGCGCGGCTCTGGCCTTATGGAGGCTAACCCGCGTTCGAACCGAGGGATCAGCCTCCCTCAGCGGGAGTCATTTAGTGCGAGTGTTGGTGCTGAGGTTTGGTTTTTGCGAGTCCATGATCTCTCCTTTTTGAAAACGAGATCGGCGAAACCCTCCGCGATCAGCTATTCTCGATTGGAAGAAACGTCGTCGCGAAGGTTCTCCGTCCAAGCCAATCATTAAACCGCTGGCAGGAGCAGCGATACGCCGCCCCTAGTGTACGCGCTTTCCCGCCGACGCAGACTGAACTCGCTTTGTCAGTCCTCCCTGATCTGTTGCATGTCTGACGCTATGGACAGTATCATGAGGTAGTCTCACAACAACACGGCACTTGGCCGCTGGCATAGGCCACCCTGCCCGCGATGGCATGGCGGGCGCGAACAGGTCGGCCGTTCGTGTTAAACGGCAGCCGGACGCGCCGCGTGTACAGCCATGCCGCCTCGATCGCGCCAAGCAGGCCGCCAAAAAAGCGGGACCACCTCCCAGACCGCGAGCATGCGCCACGGCTCGCGGGCGTACGCCAGCGGATCGTTGTGGAGGATGAAATAGAGCCGTGCGCCAGCCAATGTCCCTCCGAGAGTCCAGAGGAGCAGGTCCTCGAGCCTGTGCGCTCGTCCTCGGCCGATGCCGCCGCAGTGTCCTGCTTTTCGATGATCAGCGACCGCGAAATGCCGCTTCTCGTGCGCTTCACGGATTCCTCACGCGGGACGGGATCCCACCGGCCGAGTTGCGACGGATCGGCAGAGAGCAGCTCGCACGGTACCCCTAGCTGCTTACGTCAGTTTCTGTTGCGGAGCAACTGGTTGAGCAACCGCCCGGCAAACCGAGGCTCAGCCGAGACTGACTGCCAACCCCTCGCCAGGAGGTCAGCAGGGAGAGCGCGGTCAGGAGGGCATAGGACAAATGCAAGGCAGGGCGGTGTTGGCGCTATTGGTTATCGCTTTACCCCCCTGGCCCAAGCTCGTCAGCCCTGAGTACATGCCAATTAATTCCAGCAATCAAATTAACAAATGGACCGCCGTGGACAAACAAAAGCCCGTAGACATCAGCGTTATCTTTTGAAAATGGGCTTTCCCAGGGGATCTGAAATTTCTCAAGCTCCACGTTTAAGGCAAATATGGGCCAATCCGGTGGAATCCTTTCTTCACTCGGCTCATAGGTGGCAAGCCATGGTCCTTCCTTGCATCCAGGAATGCTGGTGACGTGGTCTCCTGGGGCATAATAACCATCAGGGGTTAAGTGGCCACCTTGAAGATAGATGAACTCATGAAAGATCGGTTCATCGTGGTAATGACTTGAAACAATGGTCCCCTTGGGAAACCGCACAAGTGCGGCGAGGTTGGTGGGATTCTCAAACGGACTTCCATGCAGAAAAGCTGATTGGAAGGCATTCACCTTTCCGTGGCCGTAAAAATAGGGGATGTAGGAAAGGTCTTCTTGGGACCTCAACTTGTTATCGATCGTTTCAAGATTGTCAGCTTGGTATGACGATCATGAGCGGTTGACCAATGCACTTGATATGAGCCAACTCTCCTTCCGAATGCATCCCACAAATGAAATCACCCGCTGAAACCTTTTGCACAGAACCATCATAGCGTCGTATCTCAATGGTCCCTTGGCATACGAATATTTGGCAGCACGCCTTTGGAGTGGCTGGGTTGTTGTCGAAATCTGATCCACCTCGGAATCGATAATAGGCTGTCCAGTGTGGTAAATGAAAAGTTTTAGGATCTCCAGCCTTTGGCCACAACGGGTATCGTTCAAATTGCCCGTGAAGGCTCCAGCATCCTTGGCTTGGGAATTTCGTGTGAATTTGCGGAATGTGCCTTAATGGCGGGCAAGGAGCAACTGGTCGAGGGTAACCGGCAGTGAGTGCTCGCACTTTCTGGTGGTGCGCCTATAGGAAAGGCTTCAAGCTGCTGGCAGTGACACGGCTTCCGAGGGCAGTCATGCAGCCATCCTGCCGCACAAGAAATGCGGCAGGGACCGCTTTCACCCCGAACCGCGCCGAGACTGCGCTTTCGTCGTCGTAGAGGACCACATAGGGCAGTCGGTGTTGCACGGCATACCGACGGACGGTCTCGACCGTGTCGTTGAGACCGGCACCGATGGCCACAAGTCGAACTCCAAGCGCGTCCCGCTCTCGTTCAATCTCCTTCAGCTGCGGAATCTCGCTGCGGCAGAACGGGCACCACGATGTGAAGAAGAACAACAGCACTGGTCCCCGGTCGAGGTATTCCCGAACTCGATGAGGCCGGCCTGCCAAATCGGGCAGGCTGAAATCGGTCACATGGTATCTGCAGATCGCTTGAGACAGGCCCTTGTCGCCCTCGCCACAGCCCAGCAGCAAGCTGGCGACGGTCAATCCCAGCCAAGACACGCGGCACCACTTCCGCACTGAGGCCGAGGGAATCAAGCCGCGCGCCTGTCGTCCTGCACGCGCCCGTCCCGCAGATGGATGCGCCGGGACGCCCGGACGGCCAGCTCTTCGCTGTGGGTGACCACGATCAGCGTGCGACCATCGCGATGCAGATCGTCGAGCAGAGCGTAAACCGCCTGCGCATTCTGGCTGTCGAGATTGCCGGTGGGTTCGTCCGCCAGCACCAGACGCGGATCGTTCACCAAGGCCCGCGCGATGGCAACCCGCTGCATTTCGCCGCCGGACAGTTCGTGCGGGAGGTGCGTTGCGCGTCCGTTGAGGCCCACGCGCTCCAGCAGCTCCGCCGCTCGCCTCCGTGCGTCCTTGCGCGGACAGAAGACCGTGGGCAGCAGCACGTTCTCCAGTGCGGTCAGGGTCGGTTGCAGAAAGAACTCTTGGAATACGAAGCCGATGGTCGAGGCGCGCAGGCGCGTCAATCCCCGGTCGTCAAGCTGCGTCAGGTCGTGGCCGACAAGCATCAGCCGGCCCTCGCTTGGACGGTCCATCGCGCCGATGACATTGAGCAGGGTGCTCTTGCCGGAGCCCGAGGGTCCGACGACCGCGACGAACTCACCCGCGCCAATGCGCAGATTCACACCATCGAGAGCCCGCACCTGTTCGCGCCCGCGCGGGTAGAGCTTGGAGACGGCGCTGGCCTCGATCAATACAGACTCAGACATGGCGCGCCGCCTCTATCGGCGAGGCGCTGGCTGCTTTGAGGCTGGGGAGCAGCCCGGCGAGAATGCCGGACAGCGCAGCCGCCGCAATGCTGGCCGCTGCAACAGTGGTGTCGAAGCGCATGAAGCGCCCTGCGGGGGCATAAGGCAGCAAGGCGTGCAGCCAGTGATCGGTGACGGAGGACAACGCAACGCCAAGGATGACGCCGCCGACGCCGCCGAGCAGGCACAGTGCCACAGTCTCCAACAGCACGATCAGGAAGATGTCGCCGCGCGCCGCGCCGACACAGCGCATGTAGCCGAACTCGCTGCGCATCTCGAACACGCTCATCAGCACCGTGTTCAGCACGCCGAGCACGCTGACTGTCAGCGCGACGATCAGCACCGCCGACATCAGGGTCTTGCTGGACGCGGTGATGGAGAGGATTTGCTGCATGATCTGGTCGCGGCTGACCACGTAAACGTCGGGGAGCGCTTCGATGCGGTTCTTCACTTCATCGAAGGCGGTCAGGTCCGCCAGGTGCACGGCGACACCCGTCAACTTGCCTTCCTTCTTGAACACGCGCTGGGCGGTCGCGAGCGGCAGGAAGAAGAAGCCGTCGTCTTCGCTGCCGGTGCGCTGGATGATGCCGGCGACGGTGAACTCGGCATCCAGGTCCGGGAAGTAGATACGGTCGCCGACCTTGCGCTTCTCCACCCTCGCGGCTTCGACGCCCAGCACGATGCTGTCCGGGCCGCTGAACCATTGGCCGTCCAGCTTCCAGTGCGGCCTGAGCTTGCGATACTCGTCGTCCACGCCGTAGAAGTAGAGCGCCTTGCCCTCTTCTTCGATGAGGGAAAAGATCAGAATGCCCGTCGCGGTTTCGACGCCCGGGACCTGACGCACGTCCGGCAAGCGGCGCGCGTCGAGGAACTTCGGGATTTCGCCGCCGTGGAGAGCCAGTGACGCCGCCTCCATCGGGCAGCCTTCGGTGGACACCAGCATGTGAATGCCGGAGTCGTCCATTTCCTTCTTGAGCGCGTGGTCGAAGCCCGCGTTGAAGGACAGCAGGCTGAACAGCGCCGCCGTCGCCACCGCGACGCCGGTCGCGGTCAGGCCGGATCGGACGCGCCGGCGGCACAGGTTGGTGAAGCTGAGACTCAGTAGGTTCATGGGGCCTTGGCCGCGGTGGTACCGGGCTCGACTGCAGTCGGTTTGATGCGAACCTCGGCTTCTTCACCTTCGGCGCCACGCACCAGCACTTGGCCGTGAACGCGCAGCAGCGTGCCCATCTTGAGGCCCTTGGGCAGGCCGCCGGGCGGCAACAGGACCTCGATGGTGCTGAGCCGATCCTTGAAGTAGAAGTCGGCGCCGTCGGGGCATATCCCGGCGTAGCGTCCGGTGATGGTGAGCGTCTTGTTGGCGTAGAGCTTGGGTTGGTTCATCACATCGTTCAGGGTCACGGTGCTGGCTTCCGCCGCGGCGGGCGTGGCTTGCGGCGGATCAGCCGCCAACACGCAAGCGGGCGCGCCCGCGATCAGGGCCAGCAGAAGCAAACGGTGAGAAGTTTTCATGGGGCTCTCCTTCAGGGTTGGGTCGGGGTGGCAAGCACTTGCTCGTAGGCCAGCATCTTGCGCACGAGTTGGACGATCACTTGTGCGGGCTTTTCGGCGCCGAGCGGCGGTGTGACGCGCAGTTCGTGTTCCAGCGAACCGCCTTGGAACTGCCGCAGGAAGGCATCGCTCTGCACCGCGTCGCGCTGGCGTTCACGGATGCGTTGCAGATAGACGCCACCGATGCGTTCGCCTGGCCCGATGCCGACGACCGTTTCGATCACGCCGTATTCGCCTTCACCGGCCAGCGCCAGCACCTTGCCGATGACGCGGTTGCCGTCGGTGATCTCGTAGATGTTGTATTCGTGCGATTCGTCGGGCGTCAGCGGCTGGCCCGCCAAGCTCCCGATGCGCGCGACCTGGTCCGGCGTGAGCTTGTAGGTGACAGTCCGGTAGTCGCGCGCGTCCGGGAACAGGCGCGCCATCGTCCGCTCCGGATCGCGCCAGACGCAGACATCGGCCAGCGCCGGGCTCAGATACACGGCCATCAGCAGACCGAGCAACACTGTGCTAGAGCGCACGCGAAAACTCCCAGTAAAGTTGTGCGACGAAGGTGCGTTCGCGCCCTGCGGTTTCGTGCTCGTCAACGTAACCGGCGCGCACCGTCGCGCCGCTTCCCACTCGGTAGGACACGACGGCACCTACGCGCCAACGGCTGCGCGCACCCTCCCAGCTACCGAGGTTCGCGCCCACGCTCCAGTTGGCATCCAGTGAGCGCTCATACTCCACGTAAGCGCCTTTGACCAATCGTCCGTCGTCCGTGCCCAGCACGACCTCGCCGCGCCACAGATCGAGGCCGTCGGTGAACGTGGCGTCCAAGCCCAACCTGCGCTTGTCAACGAAGGGCACGCCCAGCAGCACGCCGTTCGGCAGCTCCACAGTCTCCTTGCTGGCGGTCTCCGGCAGTCGCCCGGCCAGAATGGAGGCGCCCCACGCCAGGTCTTGCCCCTCATGTCCCCAGCGCCCGGTCAGAACGGGGCGCTCGGCGGCGGCGCCTTGCGTCACCGATACCGCGTAGTCGAAGTCCAGCGTGAACCCGGAAACCTGAATCCCGTTGTCCAGCTTCAGGCCCAAGCTCAGCGGTTCCATTGTGTTGAGCACCAGGCGCTCACTGTCGTAAGAGGCGAGCAGGCCGAAGGGCACGATGAAGCGACCCGCGCGGACATTCCAGCGGCCCAGCGGTCCTTTGAGTTGGGCGTAGGTCTGATACAGGTGCGGATGCGCGAAATTCTCGCCGCTGTCGCCCTGTGCCACGATGATCCAGCGATCCGCACCGCCCTGGGTCAACACCTGCCGCAGATTGAGGAAGATTCCTTCCACGCCCGCGAAGTCCTCTCCGCCGGTTTCCGCGCGGAGGTCGGTGCCGCCAGATACCGTTGTCACCTGCGCCCACGCCACAAGCGGCGCGAGCCCCACCAGCCAGGCGAGAAAGGGCGCACATGACTTCATTTACGGCGCAGATGTACGCCGCTCTTCGCATCTTCAAGCAGGCACAGCGCCCGGTCGAAGATTTCGGCCACGCACGGGTCCACGAGCTTGTAGTAGATGTTTGTACCCTCCCGTCGAGTCGCCACCACACCCCGATCAGCAAGGCGCTGGAGCTGGTTGGACACCGCTTGCGGCTTCATATCGATCACCTCCGCTAGCTCCGTTACCCGCAACTCTCCAGCACGCACCAAGGCATGCACGAGACGTATCCGGTTTTCATTGCCCAGCAGCTTGAATAGAGCCGACAGCTCAAGCGCCTGACCGGAAGAAACCAGCTTGCGCGCCGCGAGCGCAGGCTTCGGTGGGCAGCACACGACGGGTGTCGAGGATTTTGCGGAGCTTCCCATCTAATTCACTACTACACGATATTGTGTAATTATGTCCCGGTCGGCATCGAATTGCAACCGCTGTTCACGTCAGTGGTCCCACGGCTCCCGCAATGTGCTCCGGAAGCTGCGCGCGCAACGCGATCCTTGACCGGCTCGTCCACGGCAGTTTCAAGCTCTCGGTCGCCGATCAGCAAGGATCGGTCGTACGTCGATCTTGACGCCGGCCGGCATGGCGCCCTGAACCTCTCGCAGCTTGGCCTTCACCCGGTCGATGACCTTGAGCGCGTTCTCCCCGAAGCGCATGACGATGATGCCGCCGACAACCTCGCCCTTGCCGTCCAGCTCGGCAACGCCGCGGCG
>Ga0187893_10007359_pt1 | contig 18087 bp, 9 predicted proteins | sample MA1701074metaG_FD_139574 | JGI IMG/M metagenome (GOLD analysis project Ga0187893, IMG submission 139574) | White microbial mat communities from a basaltic lava cave in the Kipuka Kanohina Cave System on the Island of Hawaii, USA - MA170107-4 metaG ... | reverse complement strand
TTGCCATCATGCCACTGTACAGAACCCAAAAGCTTCGGCTTTGTGAAAGGTCCGCTCAAGGTGGCATCAATGTTGACCTTGCCTTCGAGCAATTCATCCTCATCAAAGTAGGAAGATAAGAGCAGGTTAAGGTCCAATTCAGCTTCACAGATTCCCGAACATTCAGCCTTTTCGTCGGCGCGCATGCTAAATGGTTCTAAAGAGAGCTGTAGGGGTAGGTCGAGATGAAGAATCGTGGGCTTGTTGAGGCTCATTCCCTGCACTTCAAGAAAGATCTTGGCTTTGCCGTTGGCGCACTCTACTTCTGCCGAGGCATTGAGAGGCGGTGCCTCTTTGGTCTTCGGGTTCCACAGAAAAAGGCTAGAGGAGGCAAAGGTAGAGTGTATCTTTGGCTGCGTGGGAGTACCGGAAAGTTCAAAATGGCCCGAGATTGGTCCAAAAAGTGAGAAGTCTCCGTAGAAGGGCTCAAAGAGCTCTAAAGGAAACTGCTCGGAGGTGAGACTAAGGTTGGCACTTGTGGGGGCAAAGAGAGCGTATCCGTTGAAGCGCGCGCCCTTTTCGGTCTGTAATTCAAAGGGCTTGAGCTCCCAGCTTGAAGGGTGAATAAAGAGCTGGATGGGCGAAAGTATGGTGAGTGTTTCCTCAGATGATTTTGCCAGGAGTGAGCTGACTTCGAAAAAGTCGGACCAGTATTTGCCTTTGGTATCTAGGCTAATTGGTCCATTTTTTGCAGTCCCAGACAGCTGGATGTGGTAGGGCGCGTTTCTTTGATCTCCTGAAAAATCGATGTTGGTCCAAAGTGAAAGTTGATCGAGCGTAGTTTTGGCAGTCTCAACATTTTTGGCGGCCAGGACGAGATCAAGTTTTGGAGCTTGCAAGGGGCCATTTTCTACAAGATGCAAGATGGCTTCATTACAAAAGAAGCGATCGGAACAAAGCTCATCTAGCTCGATGTGCAAAAGCGCTTTTTGCGAGAGCATAGAGGCATCATCTTCGTTTTCTGGATCAAACGACAAAAGGAATTTCGCGCGCTTTGCTTTGAATGAAAAGGGCTCAAAAAGGTGTGCTGCGTTATTGGTGAGGCTTTCAAGGTTTCCTCGCATGACAAAAGGAAAGAGAGACATTTTCAAAGCGCCACTAACCACATAGTCATTGGCGCAGATCACTACTTTGTGAAAGTCCCAGGAAAGGGTGTCATTTGAATTGTAGTCGCACTTGAAGCTGACAGGAAGCTCTTTTTTTCCCATGTCAAAATTGACGCTCGCATCAAACGTGCCAGTGCATCCATTTTCTTTGGGTGTCGCGCTAAAGAGCAGATTGCAGGAGGAAATTTTCTGCTTGCCGATGAGTAAGGAGCTGATTTTGGCATCAAAGAGAAATTTGACCTTATCGAACGAAAGATTGCCCTGGATCATTTCAGGAGTGGGGATTTGTGACACTGCCGTGAGAGAGGCGCTTTCTTCATCATTGAGGGAAGAAACTAAGAGGTGCTCTTGATTGCTGCTTGTCTTTTTCGAGCGGTTAGAAAAAAAGGCTGGCTCAATTTTTTGCAAACTCAGTTCATTAGAGGCAAAAGAAAGAGATGAAAGACTATGGGCTTCAAGGGTTCCCGCAGCCAAGAAGCGCACAATGGGCGATAGGGCATAATTGGCTTGGCTTTTTACGAGACCACTTGCTTCCCATTTGCCTGAAATGAGGGGAGTGGCAAAGGTGTGGGAGCCTTGAGTGATTGCTTGCAGGAGGTGGTCAGTGCTTGCTGCAAGATCACATTTTAGACGGAGGCGATCACAGGGAATCTTGATAAAGACACTGCCTTCAGGCATTTTTGCCGCATCGCAAGTGAAAGTCAATGAAGTTTTGCTTGGTGTGCCGTTCAGTTTTGCTTCAAGTGTAGCAAAGGTGAGTGTGTCGGCATAGGGCTTGATGGCAAGGCGCGATTTGAGCTGCTCATGCTTTGGATTCCAGGAAAAAGAGCCCTTCGCATTTACGAAACAGTCAACCTCTTGAGAGTCTATCCGCGAGCACAAGATGGGCTCAAGGTATTTTCTCGGAAGAGAAATTTGCGATATTCTATAAGAATAGATGGATATGGGAATCGGGGGTAGAGAAAGGCTATTTGCTGAAGCCGAGGGCAGGCTATTTGCCAGATCGACTCCGTGAAGCGAGAGGTAGGCGATGGAAATTTTGCCAAAGAAGATCTCGACCCATTCAGGTATGATATCGATCGCGTCGATTGCTAAAAGCGTTTGGCCATTTTTGGCAAATTTGACCGTATCACAGCCAAAGTAAAAGGGAGCCGGGCCATGAAAAGCACCTATTGTTACGGTGCAGCCAGTCTCTTGTGACAAGTAGTGCTCGAGCCTATTTTTGCCCCATTCCTGCACGCTGCCTATTTGCAAAAGGGTCCAGCAGAGCACAGTGAGGGTAATCGCAACATAGGCAAAATATCGCAAAAGACGCACGATCATTTTTGTCCTTTTTTTAACTATGTGTATACCACCATTCCATGAAGGTCACAACGGTAAAATTATTATTTGAAAGTAATTTATTGGATCTTTATTATTTTTGTTTATTTTTACTTGGCATGACAAGCGATGCTTTGCTATGCTTCGTCACCTTTTTAATAATAAATTTCTCAAATGTGGTGTTGAGATGGGACCATCAGATCGATTGAATATCGCAAAAAACAACTGGAATGTCGAAGTGAGCGTTTTGGCCAAAGCGGCAGATGAGATGCTCGTGTCGGGAAAGGTCAATTACGCAGAGCTTGGGGCAATCGCAAAAAAGCTCAATCGGAGAATTGCCAACGCTGTTGATTTCATCTTTCTTCAGGCAGAGGGGCATGAAAGAAACCCTGAGGCCTTATTTCCATTCATCAAAGAGGTTGTAGATACCGTGCAGCCTATCCTTACACGCAGTGAAGCGGCCATAAACGCCTCTCCAGAGGATGTAAAGACGCACACGAGATGGCTACAGCTTGGATTTTGTAATGAATTTATCAACACCCATCCTGATATGGTTGTATTTTTGATCAAAAGTGGTTTTGCCTATCAGATTGCAGGCTTTCGCAATTCAAGTAATGCCTTGAGCGAGGTGCATACAATAGCGCGCGATCAAGATGGCCATCCTCTCTTGCTTGTGGAAGGAAAAATGGTTCGCTGGGAGAAGGTGAAGGCAGAACTTACTATTTGTAAAGAATATGACGTGCTTTTATCTAAAGCCAATCCAGAAGAGCGCTGGACCTATTCTGAGCCGGGAATTTGCAAGCAAGATATTTACCACTTTCAAAAGCCAGAGCCAATTATCACAGTAGCACACGGCGACTTTGCCAAACTTCTTGAGCATGCCAAGAAGTTTTATACCAGAAGAAATCCAGATCCTAAACCCGGCGAGATCAAAGACGCGGTTATCCAAGTGTGTACCTCAGTAGGCGCCACCTGCAAGGGCCAAGCACCCATTGTGCAGGATGCGACCAAAAAAATGGCCTCACACTATGGCCTCAGGGTTATAACGAAAGAGGGCAAGGTTTTCTCTTTTGGCTATCGTAGAGATTTTGGCGAATTGGAGCATGTCACAACCACTTCGAGTCTTGGCCAGGTAAAAGGCGTGATGGCCATGCACGATTTTGATGAGCTTCGCCCACATCGTGGCCGCTATGTCACAAGCATTGCTGTCTCATCTCAGGATGCCAAGACTATATTAGATCAGATTGTGCAGATGAATGAAGAGGGCCAAGCCTTTGATATGTTTGATGCCAATTGCGTAAAGAAGGTGTGCGATTTTCTTGGCGTTGCTGGAATCAATGTCGATGCCAAAGAGCCCTTAGAAGAGAGTATAAAGAGCGTTGTGTATAAGTTCTTCAGGCATCTTCCATATGTCGGCCCAATTGTAAAGAAGATCAAAAACTGTGCGCTCGCCATTATCGCTTGGGTGCCTCCTGTCATTTCACGGCCTATTTCGTTTGTCATATCTATCGTGCTCTATATTCCTAATAAGATCCTAACTTTAGCCAAAAACATTTTTGTGTTCTCTTTTGGCTTTAGCGCCACAAGTCCCAAACTTGAGGCAAATCGCAATATCCCCAAGCGTCGCTTTTCGCTTGCTGCCGATCTTTTCCGCGATAGCCTTAGCGATGTCAATTCTTCAAGGAAAATGCTGCGCTGGCAAAAGAGGCATAAAAGCACTTTTTGTCATCCCTACACGGGCTCGCCCAGATTTTCGATATTACCTAGCTGATGAACCTATCCCAGTAATCATGTTGGCAAAATTTCGCCTCTTTTTAGGCCCTTTTTGGTCAAATTTTTTCAGCCATCTTTCGAAGATGGCTGAAAAAATTTGACCAAAAAATGCCTAAAAATAGCCAAAATTTTGCTAAACAGCATTACTGGGATAGGTTCATTTGACTGAATATTAATTTACTGATATTAGGTGAGTTGTAATAATTAAAACAAAATAGGAGGCTTTTATGACCGCTATAGAAAGATTTAGTGATTATAATTATTTTAATAATCCTCAAAATAGAAGTGTTGCTTTTGTCTTATCTGGTGAAAATACAGCTCAAATAAGAAAGGCACTGCAGAGAGTGTTTGCCCACCCCAACTACGACTACAAAGTATTTGTCACGCTAACTTCTGCCGACGATGACGTAATTGAACATCTGAAGTATATCGTATCCAACTACGAGGGAATTCTGGTTGGCTGTAGCGCAGGCATGAGTGCGAAAGACCAACAAAAGATCGCTGACGTGTTGAGCAGTCTCAATTTTACCAACGACGAAGCGGAAGCCATCTGATTTTCGAATTTTCTCTTTTGTAAGAATGACGAAGAAGCTATGCTTGTGAGTCTTTAGAAAAATTGCTCGAACCAAAAAACCATACGTATCATGAAAGAAGATAGTGAAGATAGGGCGGATTCGCACGGATTTTTTGTAAAATTTGGTCTTGTTGAGTCGAAGGTTGGAAGGGCAATCATCGCCAAGGAGTACATCAAGGCCGGAAAAGTGATCTGGGAGGACCAAAGCATTGGTACAGTCACTGCCACCAAGGAAGAGATCCTCACTTGGCCTGAGGCGATGCGCAAGACCTTTTGGGATTACTCCTGGCAAGACGATGAAGACCTCTTTCGTGGCACCTACAACAAAGATACGGTCGATAACGACGCCTCAAACTTCATTAATCATAGCTGCGACCCCTCCTGCTGGTTTGTGACTGACAAGCACATTTCAGCGCGCCGCGACATCTACCCCGGCGAAGAGATCACTATCGACTACGCCACGACAGACACTGTCTTCGTCACTATTCCTGAATGTAAATGCGAGTCGAGCCTTTGCCGTAAACAGGTTTTGCCGACAGACTATCGCTTGCCAGTACTACAGAAGGCCTATGGTCACCATTTTCGTATTTACCTTTTGCGGCGCATGCTGAAAGAGGGCTTTTACGACCATGAGACAAATATGGGCTCTGGCATCATGTATGAGCTTCACAAGGATGTGCGCCTCAAAGAGAGCGCCATTCATGGTAAGGGGCTCTACGCAGGAAAAAACATTCCCGCTGGTACCCTCGTCTGGCAAGCTAATGAGCCTGTAGATGACATCTGGATTGAGATCGATGATGCCCAAGTGGCAACGGTTGATCCAGGCTTTTTACCAATAGTCACAAGCTACTTTGAAATGGCTGCAAATGGCAAGTATCGCGGTCCCAAATTTGCCGAATCGATCGAGCGCGATGCGAGCAACTACTTCAACCATTCTTGCAATCCCAACATCTGGTTTGAGGGAGATGACCGCTTGGTGACGATGAGAGATATTCGTGCAGGCGAGGAGCTTGCCTACGACTATGCCACCGCAAAGAGGCTCTACACCAAAGCATTTGCCTGCCAGTGCAATGCCAAATCCTGCCGCAAACAGGTGTGCTACGAAGACTATAAACTTGGCGAACTTCGCAAGAAGTATGGCCATCACTTCGTCTCCCACTGGCTCAACCTCATGGCCCTCGAAACCGACGTCGCCCTAGTCTAATTCGGCGATGTTGCATAAATTAACCACTGAGCCCGCCGACGACGGGCTGGCGCCCCCCGTTTATAAAAGATGGTAACTTTCGAGACCCGAGCCCGTGACCGAGACCGAGACCGGATGTTTGGCCTCACGTGCGGTGTGGCAATGCATCCGGTCTCGGTCTCGGTCACGGGCTCGGTCTCGAAGGCAATCGCAATTTCTTAAAAAAGAGCAGATTAAATGAAGTTACTAGGGAGCCCACTGGGCTCACTGGTGATGAATTTCTGCACCCTTGAAACTATCAAATAAATCGATAGTCGACTTATAATTATATCGATTTGTTTGAGGTGATTATGAATGGTGTTGAGTCTAGTGGTTATAGTTTTATAGATTCTCTGCATTTTGAATATGTCTTTAATCAAACTCTTCTTGTCAATCATGGGCAGAAGCGCTCAAATCCGCCTGATGCCGCAGCAAGCAACAGTCGTCTTCCCAAGCTCTTTAAGGAGACAGTTTCATCAAAAAGAGATATGGAGATACACCAGAAGCTGTTTCAAAAAAATCAAAGTCTTCTTGTGCACATCTCACCAGACCAAAGGGTGCTTACCCGTGGCGTACGACCCATGGAGCGCGTAGGATTGTTTACATGGTATCAAAATGATAGTTGGAAAGAGAAGATCGAAGTGGCACTGGCCGCCTTTGATCAGCGCGTGGCTGTGGCGCTGAACAGCAACGAAAGCTACCAGCATCAGAGAGTGCTTTGTGAGCTCCATATGCAAGCACTTATAAACTCAAGGGCGGGGCTACACTTACTGATTATTCCTCAAGACCAAAGGACTGCAGTGCTTGAGAGGCTCACAATAGCCTATTGGGAAGGTGTAGAAACTGTATTCAGAGTGTTAATTCAAGAAACAGCTCTTCACGGACAACTCTTAACTAAGGCGATCTCATTGCTTCTCCAGTCGTTTCAATGGAGAAAGCCAACAGAGGTAAAGAAATATGACTATGAAACGATAGGGACACTATTGCGCATCATCTCTCTTTTTCCGCGAGAATTGTTGCTTAAAAAGGTGCTTGCTACAGGACGGCTTGTAAACCAAGAGTCAATTTCCAAAGTGCGCGTCGCGACTGTAGCGCACATAAGACGCAATCAGAGTGCAAAGGATTTTCGTGCGAAAGTAATAGCACTAATCGACCAGACACTTGCCTTGGTGACAGATAGAGAGAATATTGCGAGGCGCTCATTTGTCAAAGATCTGCAGATGGTAAAAAGCGCTATCCTCAATTCGAACGCTGAACTTTCAAGTTTTTTCAGCATATTTTTACAACAGTGTCAGGGGATGCATCTGTATTATGGGCGCGACGACATAAATGGCGCCTACTATTTCTTAACCAGTGGAATTTGTTCCATAACCTGCGAAGAACGCTCTCTAAAGCCGACTCAAGAGTATGCATCCACAGAGAATCTCATTGACTTTCTCAACGCTTGCCCACACACAATTTCAACGACATTAGGCGCTTGGGACCAGCATTCCTCTCAGTCTAAAACGTATATCACCACACCCGACACGCTTGGTTTATTTACTGAGCAAGATTTTGAAAAGCTCCTGCAAAAGCCAATTCGCTCTCTCTACTTTTATGGGTATGATAGCTCCTTAAAACAGGAGTGGAATCGGATGTACCTTCTCACGCCAAAGCTCGTCGAGCAGATTAAGCAGCGCTATCCAGGGGAACCTGCCCCTTTCAGGGCGATCTTTTCAGAACAGGCAACAGACTTTACAACTGGCTTTTGAAACTCGATTTGGCTAGACAAATCAGTGAGAAGAAGCGAATGTTTTGGAAGAAAACCAAAAAATTGTACCGATTTTGCCACCGTAGGCTCACTTGAAAGCCACTCGGCAAATAGAGGATCTTTCGTTTTCATCATATTAAAGGCATCAAAGACATGACGATAGAATTGGGGCCTTTCGGGGTGCTCTTGTCGTTCAAGCAGCCTTTTGGCCATTGTAAAGAGCGTTTGCACAATCTCAGAGTGAAGAGGCTTTTCGCTAGTGGTGATGCCATGGTGCATCAGGAAGGCTATGTAGCGCATCATATCTGTGGAAAGTTCAAGTGAATCGATGAGGGGCTGAGGCAACGACTTTAAGGAATCGGAAACTATGAGTGATTCAAAAAGGATTGCCCTTGCGGGTATGTATTCCTGGTACCGACGATCGCGTACAGTGTACCTATATTCCATGAAAAGGTCGCAAAAAGATCTGTAGAGAATTTTAGGGGGCATATCAAAGGCTACAGAAGCTACCATTATTGGAAAGAAAATGTAGGTTAATTGTTTGTGGTTGATTAGAAGTTCATATTCGCAGTTGAACTGCTGAAAATGTAGCTTAAGGGGATTCCATTTATCTGATGGAGCGATATCATTATCGCAAAATATCTTTCGGACATACCAGCTAATGAGATTGCTACTTTCTTCGCAATTTTGGATACGATGCTTGAGAATTGACTGAACCACAGGGTTATTTTTGCACTGCATGGTGAAAGGTGCCTTCCCAACGAGAGAAGTAGCCAGAGGCAGTGGCAAGAGCTTGGGTGTGTCGCACTGCAAAGAGATAGGTTGTGGCTCTTGCGTGAGCAGCAAAAACATCGTTTCATAGAATTGCTTACTTTTTTCAGGGGCAGTAGTTGCTTTATAGGCTGTAAGCTCCTTGTTAAACTCTTGCTGAAACCACTGGTGCCACTTCGGTGCGGGATTACAAAATGTAATTTGGTGCATGGCTTTTTTATAAAGTTGAGTAAGAGTGGCATCATTTGTCACTGTAACAGGAGCAGATTCTGCTAAAAAGGCACTACTTAAAGCATTTAGACTTTGCGTAGTAGGATTGACACTCATTAAATACCCTTTTCGAGGACAAATACGTAGCCATTTGCCGGATCTGGTTTGGCTATCGGCTCAATGGCTTTGTCATCGCAGCGGTACCATTTTCCATCGATATTCACCTCTGCGTGGTAGTGAAAAAGTTCATGATTTTGGTGGATGACCGCTTTTAGAGTGTATTGCGTGGCGCCAATTGTAATGGGGCCATTTGAGACAATTTCGGCCGTGTCTTTGACCATGTCAAAGGCCAGCTCGTCCCATTTCCAGCGTTTCAACTGCACAAAGAGCATGTCGGGCAAGGGCTCGATAAATGTGTGTTTGGTGCTGTAGTCGGATAATGGCTGTACTTGGCCTTGAACCGTTGTAGCTTCATTCCAGCGGTTGTTTTCGTCATGGATCTCTTCAAGAGCTTGCGCCTGATCAATGAGTTCTTGTAAGTTGGCTCCCGTTCGCATCGGGATGGGCAAGACAAAGAGTGGATGGCGCTTGGTTTTGCTTTGGATAAGAAGCTGGACATCACCCAGGGCGCTATAGGTCTCATCCCATTGTAGGGGATACTTCAACTTATCCAAAATCTCCTCGAGCACAGGCACGACATCGTGAAACTTGCCAAGACCATTTTTGATATCAGGCACAGTTTCAAAGAGGTGCTTTATGAGCTTTTCGTAGGTATCATCAAGATCAAAATCGGTCGTATAAAGTGTCTTCAGGCGCTGAAGTGTATGTTCTAGCCCGCCTTCAGGGAAGGTTTTATTGAATAGTTCTTTGGACATTCTGGTGCAAAAGAGGGCCTGCAGGGCGGCATTGATAAAGCAGGTGTTGTTCTTGTTGAGAAATCCCTTAATCGGAAGTTTGCTTTTGGATTGAGGTGCTGTTTGCAGCACAAAATGTTGGTTGACAGGCTTTACTTGAGCTGCTTGACTTGCAACGCGAAACTGGATTGTGGGGGAAGGCAGAAGTTGGGGAATGGGACGACTTATTCCATCTATACAGAGTGTTGCAAAGCCGGCGTGGAATGTCTTTAAGAGCTCATCGGTACATACATTATGAGAGGCGATCAAAATCTGATTCAGTTTAAAACCTTGAGGGATGTTAACGAGTAGATCCTGAGAAGTCTGGCAAAGTTGTATTTGTTGTGGACTAAGGTACATAAATCGCTGCATCGCTTCGTTTGAGAGATGAGGCTCCACCTGATCGATTGGGGAGCGAGTTGGATTCATGAGTGCAAGGATGCAAGTTAATAGAAAGTAGCTTTCTCTTACTACAGCAGAGCTTTTTGTCTGCTCTTCGAAATCATCGAAGAGTTTGTTGAGTGAAACAAGAATTACATCAGGCGGGGATTTATTTTGACACTGTTGCGCAATTTCAAAAACTTGCATGCAGAAATTAAAGGAATTGTCATCGTGATTGAGCCCAGAGATGCATTCATAAACTTTTGCCATCGTGTTTTGAAAATTTCCCTGGAGAAGAAGTTTCATCACGGGATTATGATGCTGCTTTTCAAAGGATACGAAATGGGCTCGTATGACTTTTTTCATATGCGAGGCATCAAAGGTAATCTCGGCTAAAAGTTGCAGCATTAGCTCTGGAGTAAATGCGCCCGCGATGTCGAGGAGAATTTGGTCATATCCAGAGGCCATCGGCCACTTGCCAAAATGGTTTGCAAAATATCTTTTAAATTCAGGGAAGACGGCGGCAACGCCCTTTCGTCGGAAGGCTATCTTCCAAGCGGTAGATATGGTCTCGTTAAAATGGAAGTTTACTAACCAGCTTTTTGTGCATTCAAGATCAGCATCAGACACAATGATGAGATGGTTTCCGGAGGGGGAACGGATCAGAGCTTCTGTCAGTGCAGCCCCAATGAAGGCAAGTTTTGGGTTTTGTTGCATAAACTGGGTTGTCGTGACTTTCCCCGAGAAAATTTCCGTAAGCAAGGGCATCCAGCTCAATATGTAGGTTTGCAATTTGCGATTCAGATTGATGAAAAAAGACGCCTTCGGAGCCAATGCAGGTATTGCTACCTTCGTGATTGGCAAGAAAGTCTTTGGTGGCGTAGATTCTGCTATTTTGGTCTGAGGAGATGAACCAAAGAGGTCTCTTAAAAGAAACGATCCATCTTTGGCAGTGTTGTGAAAGGCCGACTTTTTATTCACAAATTCTTCATATGTGGAATGCTTTGTGAGGCTTTTGACAAAAGGAAGTTGTTCGAGCGCTATTGTAAGAGTTGCATTTCGTGCTTTGACAATCGTAAAGGCTTCATAGAGGTAGTTGAACAGGAGTGTGTCGTTTTTGGGATCAACCCCATTTTCTAGTAAAATCGATCCAAGAGTAAATAGTGAGTGTATGATCTTGTCAGAAAGAGTCGGACCTGAAGGGGTCACTCCATGTCTTAAGAGGAAATAGAGATAGGCCTGGAACTTGTCAACTACAGCTGACGACTGGATAAAGGTTTTTGGCAATAGTGCTAATGAGTCATTGACAAGTAAACTCTCCACAAGAAGCACGTTGGTAGAGGCAAGTTTTCCATCTAGGCGAGGGTCTCTAATCTCAAAATGGTACTCTTTGAATAGCTCTTGAATAATGGAAGAGTAGTCATGCTCTGGGTGATCTGACACAATCTCTACAAAAGCTTTTGGGAAAAAGAGCATGATGATTTGGATGAGGGTGAGATCGAGCGTATACTCAAGATGGTGCTGACGAAAATAGAGTGTGTGTTTGACACCATGCTCGGTCGGTAAATAGAAGATAGATCTTTCAAGGTTGTGTTTTAAAAAAACCTCGTAGTAGTCTGAGTAGGGGCCTTCTGGCAGGAGATGTTTTTGCAGAAGTAAGCGAATGGCAGGATTCGTGCATTTGATTGTAAGTGGCTGATCGGGAATCCAAGAGAGGGAGATAGGCAACGGTAAGTGCAGCGGTGGGGAAGAATAGCTGCATTCAAAGACCGGGTGGTCAGACGAAAGATTAGCCGAGAGATCTTGAAATACGACTAATGATGGAGCGTCAGGAGTATTCTTGCGGCAAGTCTCCAGTAGTTTGGCCAGCTCGTCTTTAAAGTTCACATAGTTTTGACCCTGCAGGCTATCTAGAAGAAACTGGCCAATACTATTGGACAGGAAAATATTGAGGGTATTGATGTCATCTTGCGGCTTTGCAACAGGTAGAGGATTGACTTCAAAGTCATCGTATTGATTAGAGCCGATTAGTGAGTGTACAGATCCATTAGAGAGCACCATATGATATCTTCACGTTTCCCTTTTTACGTTTTCTGCCAACTTTCAAAGAAATCTTTAAAGATTCCTTTGAAAGGTTCTTTGAGCACTCCCCGCGTTTGTAGAAAGTGAATGAAGCCTTCAGAATGAACTTTGGCTGTATCTATATCATACACCATTTTATCGAAATACTCGCCCTGATGTATTCCCGTTAGCACCTCGGATATGGAGGCAAAATTTGCAGGAACAATATATTCCTTTTCTTTGAAGAGATGTTGAACGGCCGCCCGATACTGTTCGGGGGTTTTATAAAAGAGTTCCAGAGCTTTTGCGGACCAGCACAGCTCCTTAAAGCCTTTAAAGCTGTAGTCGGCTGGCGTGTGGTTATTAAACCAGCGCTTTAATACCCCATCTGGCTTTAAAAAACTCGTTTCAAAAAAGGTAATGGTAGTTGGTACGATCAAGCTGGCATTGTAGGCGGCACAAAAGTAGCTTTCACAAAGATCTGGCGTGAGGTTTTGCGGCTGGTGCGTTTCGCTAACTTTTGAAACCCCTTGCGAAAGAGGGATATTATATTTTTCGCCTATCGATTTGAGGTAGTAGCGATAGCCGTGAATGTTGCCTTTATTTAAGTCGCTGACTATCTGCTCACGCAGAAGTGAGAGGAGCTCGTCAAATTTATCTTCTAAAAGCGTCTCGCGCGTCTTTTTGTATTTGAGTTTTTGGTAGATTCGAAGTGCTGTTTCTTCCCATCTTGTACCACAGTATATAGCGCTCCAGGCAAGTTTTAGGAGGTATTTTGTGCGAATAGTGGCATCTTGTTCCTCATCGAGCAAGAGGACGATATGTTTAAGAAGCAGTTCGAGATTGTCGTAGAAAACCCGAAGCTCATTCGTTCCCGCAAGGGGAGTTCCTGTAAAAGCGGTTTTGAAAGGGACATATTCTCCCAGCAGCTTTTGAAAGGCTCCACGTAAATCTTCGCGTTTGTGTGTGAATTTTGAAATGCGTACTTTTGTAGGGTCACAATAGTTTGGAGCCTGCGGAATCTGCCAGTTGAGTCCGTCAAAATCGTTAAGGAGTTTCTGGATATTTACCTGTTTTGTGATCGGAGGAATTTGGAAATCGAGAGTCCTTCGCTTGAAGTGCTCGTGGTTGAGCTGTAAGAGGAATGGGAAAAAATACTCTTTCGGGGCATCGGGATATTTTTTGCGAAGATTTCCAAGCGCGACTAAATACTCTTCCTTCGTGCGAAAGTACCTTGCAGGGGAAAATTCACTGGCAGGCAATAAGAAGGAGATCTCTAGCAGCTCTTCAGGAAATGCGCTGCCTCTGTGCTGAACAGCGTGGAAGAATGAGCCATAGGTTTGTGTGTATCCCTCACAAACTTTAAACTTGCTAAACAGCAAATGGAGGCGATCTTGCTGGACGAAGGAGATGTAGTTTATGATCCTATCGCTAAGATGAAATGGATGGGCTCCGTTGAAGAGCAACATTTCCACAATTTCAGGCTTTAGTGGCTGTAGGGCATAGTAGAGCGCTGGACGTCTGTGGATATCCAACGCGTTCACATCCATACCAAGAGAAAGAACTTTACGAATGCTTTCGATGCCCCTGTCATTTCCACCATTTTTGCAATAGAAATGAAGGAGAGTGTCACCATCCTTGGTACGCGATGTCAATGAAACGCGTTTTTCATGTAACTGAGCAAGTAAGCGCCCGCAGTGTGGATTGGAAAGAACAATGAAAATGAGAGGCGTTTCATCGATCGACTTTGCATCTTGATGCAAGAAATCACTTGAAAGTAAATAAATGAAGACCTCTTGATGCGCCAGGATAACATCCTTCGAAAAATGCGAGATCAGCTGCTCTTTCGAACGGTAGAGGGAAAAGCCAGTTTGTATCGCCTTCTGAATAGCCTTGTAGGCGTTCAGGCGCACAAGCTCATAAAAGAATTCAACACCCTCAGGAGTGTTGAGTTTTGCCTGATCATATTTGGATTGGATGAGTGCGGACAAAAGATCGAAAAGCTCTTGTGAGGCTCGTGTTTTTAGGTGCAATTTTTTGAGGACTTGCACAAGCTGTTTGAGATCCCATGATTGGATATAGATATCGGGGTACTGGCAGAGATGGCGAATCTCCTTTTTGTCTGATTGCATCATCAATTGCAAAGGAGTCTCTTTATTTCTGTCTTCTGCAAGGAGATCGGCAGATTGTAGGAGGAGCGCCATACAGAGCTCTGGGTTGTCGTTTCTTAAGGCGGCGTGTAGAGGCGTTTCTTTGGTTGCACTATGTGCTACGTTGGAATTTGTACCTCTTTGCAATAAGAGCCCTGGAATCTTCTGTGCATTAGGTTTTTGGCAGGCTGCGAGTAAATGTGGCGTGCCGTCATATTGGCCTGAGGGGTCAAAACTCTCTTCATCTAAGAGGCTTTGGGCAAGCGCGTAATCATCCGTTGTGCAGGCATGAGAAAAGAGTGCATTATTGCCATCGATGATCGTGACGCCAAATTCCTTTAATGATTTGATAATCTGTGTGCAACTAATTGTCCCTATAGGACATTGAAGTTTTTTTGCTAAGTATTGTTTGACAATCTCACTTTTGAGAAGAGAGAGCGCAAGGCGCGCAGAATAGGAGAGAACGTTTGCAAGTAAGCTCTCATTATGTTTAATAATCCATTCGATAGGATGTAAGCCTTCGATGACAATAGCGTTTACATCTACCTCTTCGTGGATGAGTCGCATCAGATAGGGAATTGTTGCCAAATCGCCGTCTAGTGAGCAGTGAGGTTGACACACAAGCTGAAAGGCCATGCTAGGTGTGGTTTCTACTGAGAGAAGTTCTGTAAGGAGCTGTTGTCGATCAAATTGTCCCGCCTCAAGAAATTTTAGGGCTTCATCTGAAAAAAGCAGTGAGCAGGCGTGCAAAAAGAGCTGTTTGGCTTTTTCCTTAATGGTAAAAATCGATGCTGTCACGAAAAGGCCAAGGTATTTTTCATACTCTTTCAGATCGAGTTGCGCTTCTTTTACCTCTTTTAAGAACGTCCGCAGTAGCTGGCGAGATGGCAAGGAAAGAACTTTTTGGAAAAGTTCATTCACTTCATTTGGGGACTTTTGTACAGCCATGAGGCCACTTTCTCCATTTTGAGGAGGTGTTACAGCAATTGCGGAGCGAACTTCTGGTGTACTCATAGTGATCTCTCGTTGGGTTACGATTTACTTTGTAATGCTGTAAGCTGGCTCCGAAGTGAGGCAAGTCTCTCCTTTTGAGCGGCGATACGAGCTTCCTCAGTTGCAGCATTTTTTTGTCGTAGATCTTTGTAGTAGCGTATGGTCTCCACGTCCTGTTTTAATTGGTCAAATCGAAGAGGCATATTGAGCGCCATAATTTCAAAAACTGCCTCAATAGTAGATTTTGCGTCAGCAGAATCTACCTTATCTTTCAGAGCCTGTAGGCGAAGTTTTGACTCATCTATTGGCTCGTTACTATTGTATTGAGCAAATAATACCCCCAATTCACGGCTTATTTCCAGGCATTGAGGATTATCAAGAGGTAATAGGTTCATATTTTTTCCTTTATTTTAGCTTGGATCTTTCTCTTGTGTTTCTGGCGCCCCTTTACGCTTGCGAGTAGCGGAGGAGGGATCTTTTAGCTGATTGAGCATCTCCTGAGCCTCTTTGATCTCTTGTGCAAGCGTGCTCGCTTGTGCTTTATACTTTGCTGTATCTTCCTCAATTACTGCTCGATAATAAAGTTCGATCTCCTTGGTGAAACCTGGAGTAGGCGGTGCGGGGGGGGTGTTTTTGGCAGGACCCTTTTTCTTGACTACAGGTGGTACTGGGGGAGCTTTAGGAGTTGGATATGGCTCAGGAGGTTTTCCAAGCTGTAAAATTGCACTAATTTCAGATTCACTAGTGGGACGGTTTTGAGCAGACTGAGGAATATGTCTTTTGTCTGAATGATTTTGAGGTGCTCTAGGTGCAACGCTCGCTGTAGGTTTACTTTGTCCTTGCGAGTATTGCAACACCATCGCCTGGACCAAAGCTTCACGGTGTTGGGGAGGAACTGGGGGCATAGCGACACCTTGGGCCCTATATGGTAGAGGAGCCATTTGGATAGCAGCTCCGGGCGGTAGCATGCCGGGAATTGGCATGTGTGGCATTTTTGCAGGTGCTCCTAGGGCAGGATTGGGAAATGGCTGTCTTGCCTGAGCTGCTTGTCTTACAGCTTGTTGTGCAGCTTGTTGTGCCCTTTGCGCTATTTGAGGAGGCCAACCAAGAGGTGCGTCTTGTGCCGGAGGATGTTGTTGTACGACTCGCCTTTGGGGCTCTGCTGGTGGCTCTACTCTTGCTTGCATTGCGTCCTCTCTTGCGTCCATTTTCGCATTGAATATATTTTTCATTGCCGTTTGAAGTTCTTGACTTTCTGGATTGGCTTCTTGAGCAATGCTCAGAATCTGAATAGCGTCGTCAAACGCGCCCTCTCCTGCAAGCATCTTTGCTGTATTAATTGAATCTTGAATCATGATTGGACCTTAATATCAATTGTTTGGAACTCATTAAATGCGCCAGGAGCAATCTCTTGGATTACTCCAAGTTTTTGTAAAAAGTATAATACTGCTTCAATCTTTAATTCGTTATTTCCAGTAAAGACATGATCGCGCAGGAAGTTTTTTTCTCGAATCGTTTGCTGCATCTCTTGTGCGGTGAGAGGGCGTTTGGTTTTATACCCCTTCTTCTCAAAAATCTTCTCGAGAATCGCTCGTTTCTCTTCTGGATTTTCAGTCATGAGATTAGTTGCTGCGATTGACCAATGAAAGGCCATCTCTTCTTTGCAATAGTAGGTGCTAGGGATGTTGGCTTTAAACCAGCTTGCTACCTTGGAATCACCAAGTAAAAGAAAGTTCTTTAAAAACTTTTCAGCAAACGGAATGATCGATCGTACAGAGTAGCTCACGTGAAAGTCAGCACTGTTATCCCCAGTCTTTTTGACAATATGTTTCCGAAAATGTTTTAGCTCATGTTCAAATAGCGTCTTAAGGAGGGGAGCATTTTTCATTTTCGCGTGCAGTTTTTGATAAATTGCAAAAGAGTGTCTTGCAAAATAGTCTGGCTGTCTTTCTGCTGTCCAAGCAAGCTGTAGAAGGTATTTTGTTTTTTTGGCTGATGGCGCCATTGCGGACAGGGCAGGAAGAAGGTTGTTGAGAAGAATTTCTTTGCCAAAAAGTTGCGTTTCGAGGGCCTTTCGCAAGGTCTCTTTCGTACTTGGTTCTCCCACAAGCGTTACACTGTCAGGATCGAGATAGTTGGGCTCCTCAGGGTTGTTCCAGTTGAGCTCATCAAAGAGTGAAAGCAGTTGTAAAACATCGATCGGTTTGGCTTTACGATCGAGTGTTAGCGAACAGGGATTTAGGATAAAGGCTGGCTCTAAAGTAGAGAAAAAATAGCGATAGAAGAAATCAAGCGGTGCATCTGGATGCTTTTTGCGAAGGGCCGAGACACATTTGCTTGCTTGTTGATGCAGTGGAACCGGAAATTGTGGGATCATGAACTCAAATTCTATGAGATTTGCGAATAATTCAGGCGTGCGTTCTAGAGAATTTACATATTGAATGAAATCGTCGCTTTCAGAGGCGAGAAATTTTTGCCATGTCTTTGATTGGCCAATGACAAAATGGAAATTATTGTTGAAGACATGCTTCACATAATCGACCAAACGGTCATCCAAGAAAAATGGAGTTGCTCCGCGACTAAGTAAGTAATTTGCAAGGTGGGGATCACTACTATCGCCGAGCGCATAGTAGAGAGCGGGGCGTTGAAAATCGTCGAGTGCATTGATAGGGATCGAATTTTGTGAAACTAACAGGCCGACAGCTTCGGAAAACTTTAATTCACAAGCCCGATGAAGCAAGGTTTTATTATTGGGCCCTCTGATATTTGTATGGGCGCCTTTTTTTAAGAGAAAGTGGAAGAGTTTGAAGTTTTTTTGCTCTACTGCCCAATAGATCAATGGCA
>Ga0187893_10007358_pt1 | contig 18088 bp, 19 predicted proteins | sample MA1701074metaG_FD_139574 | JGI IMG/M metagenome (GOLD analysis project Ga0187893, IMG submission 139574) | White microbial mat communities from a basaltic lava cave in the Kipuka Kanohina Cave System on the Island of Hawaii, USA - MA170107-4 metaG ... | reverse complement strand
CCCGATGCCGACCGGAAGGCATGGCTTGGGGTCGGCCGTGGTCAACGACCGGCTCTACGTCATCGGGGGCGGGCCCACCCCCGGCGGGTCGTTCAGCAACGTCAACGAAGTCTTCACTCCCCCCAGCGGGTCGGCCGCCGACCCGCATAACCGGATGCCCGGGTCCCGCGCCTCGCCGAAGCACGTCGGCGCGGTGATGGCCTTGCTGGCGGCCTTCGACGATGCGGGCGCGCTGCCTCCTGAATCGAGCCCGGACGCGAACGGGCTCATCAAAGCCCTCATCCAGTTCCAGGCTGCCTTTATGAAAAGCCCCAATCCTGCGGTCCAGACGCTGCTCAGGGATGCCCTCATCGCGGCCTTCGGCGAGCGCGGCCCGGCGGCAGCGGATGACTTCCACAGCCAGGGTTGGACGTCCAGGTCGCTGGAAGCGCTCGTGGACTACACGGACGCAAACCGGCCGTGGGAGCGGGCCGAGATCCTCGAGGGGTTCCGCGCATTCAACATCGGGCCGAGCGACTTCGAGCTGCTCTCCCGGACGTTTCGCGCCGCGCGGAGCAAGCTCGCGGGTCGCGGGCAGGATCTCCATGTCGTCTATGCGGCACGGAGGCGGGAGATGCCCGGCGCCGGGCTATGATCACCGCAGTGATGACAATGCCTGCGAAAGACTGAATCCGGGTGTGCTAAGATTTCGCCCCCGGGACCCACCGGTCCGCATTCGCCCTTCAACAGGAGGTACACATGGCCACGAAAGCTTACATTCTGATCAAGGTCAAGGCCGGCAAAACCAAAGAGGTGCTCAAATCGCTGAAGAAGATCGCCGGGGTGGAACAGGCTCACCCCTGTTTCGGCCAACCGGACATCTTCAGCTTCGTGAGCGTCGCAGATGAGAAGGCCCTGTCGGACGTGGTGATCACGAAGATCCACACCCTGGAGGGCGTGGAAGAGACCGACACCCACATCGTTGCGGAAACCTAGCACGGTGCCGATGATCGCTCTGCGTGTTCAGACGGCTGCCGTCCTCTGTCTCATGGCCGGCTGCGCGATTGGATCCCCGTCAACCTGCAAGCCGACGGGGGCTCCTCAGAACGTGACCCTGGACCGCGACCACGGGGCCCGCGTGGCGGTCGAGGAGGAACCCGCCCAGGGCAGGACCCCCGGTGACAAGGGTCCTTCCCCTGAGGGCGTCGAAGCCATCGCGCTGTTGGGGAAGGACATCTATGCCCAAGGGCAGGATTGCGCGCCGACGCCGTGAGGTCTATGAATCGAATTACTACCCGTGAACCACGCCCACAGGCTCCCCTCCTTGCTCGGCTGATCGGTAACAGGCATCAGCGATCTCGACCGCTCGCTGGCCGTCCAGCCCGGTCACCGGCATCGGCAGCCCGCGACCGAGGGCGTCCAGGAACGCCCTCAGGACCGTCACCACCGTGGGGCGGTTATCTACCCTCCACTCTTCCACCGCATCCCGATTGGAGATCCGCCAAAGCCGGTGCTGGACCCAGTCCCCTGCAACCTGTCCCTCTTCTCCGATCCACTCGCCCCGGCTGACCCGTCCCCCGGTGACTCTCGAGGAGTCAACGACGCAGGGGAAGTTTCCGCTGGTGCGAAGGCTGACGAAGGCACGCGATTCCGGCCCGGCGGGACTCGGCCGATCCATCTCACAGCGGACCTCCACGACTTCCTCGCCCGTCAGGAACCGAACCAGATCCAGGAGGTGAATCCCGGTCTCGAGGAGAACCCCGCGTCCGCCATAATCGGTCGGGTTCTCCAATACGTCCGGCCGCGGCTCGACCCGATTTGAGAGCACCAGATACCGCCGCGCCCCCACCGACTCGAGTTCACCCCGCAAGCTCAGCAAGGCCGGCTCGTACCGGACGGTGTGCGCAGTCATCAGCGGGATTCCGGCTCCGGCCGCAGCCTGCACCATGACGCGCGCATCAGCGCCGGTGGTGGCCAAGGGCTTCTCGATCAGCATCGGTTTGCCCCACCGTACGGCCTCGAGACAGATCGGACGCGCCAATGCGGGCGGAGTCACCACGACCAGCGCCTCCACCCCGGGGTCGGCGATGAGATCGCGGTGGTCCCGATGAAATCGAACCCGGTGCTCGGCGGCAAAGGCGGCTCCACGGACGGCGTCGCGGCGGCACACCGCCATCAATCGGGCCTCCGGCACAGGCTCCAGCAAATGCCGGGCATACCGCATCCCATGCCGACCCAGTCCGATCAAGCCGATCCCGATTGGCGCCATATAGTGGGTGAGATTGTAGTCCCGCATGCCCACATTGACAACCATTCGGACCCGCCGTTATAGTTTCCTTCGCCTAACCGCCCGCGACTAACAAGGACCCTGGTGCCAGACACGCTACCGCCGCTTACCGCCGACCAGATCGGTGTCAGAGCCGTCCGCTTCCCGAGCGGGGCCCCGATACCCAACATCACCGATACCTCGGTGGATCCCTACACGCCGACACGGGTCTCGACAGGGCCGCTGGTGGAGGGCCTGGAGTTTCTCCCCCAGACGACCGAGCGCTATCCCGGTCTCATCATCCTCCACGAAGAATGGGGACTCACATCGCAAATCAAGGACCTCGCGAGCCGGCTGGCACGCGAGGGATATACGGTCCTCGTCCCGAACTTGTACGCGAGACAAGGCGGCATGGTCACGGCGAATGCGGAGATAGCCGCCGCTCTCATGGAGCGCGTCAAGGAAGCTGAGATGCTTCAGGACCTGACTACCTGCTGCGAATTCCTGAACACCCAGGACCGGGTCCAACGAGGCGTCCACGGTGTCATCGGGTTCGGCATGGGAGGCACCTGGGCTATTCGCTTCGCCTGCCATCGAAAACGGTTGCGTGCCGCCGTCGCCTTCTACGGCAAAATGGTCGGTCCACCCGATTTGCTCAAGGACCTGGCCTGTCCCCTTCTGTACCACCGGGCCGGAGCCGACGATCGGGTGACGGAAGAGGATGTCGCGCAACTTGGCCGCTGTGCGAAGGAGTTCGGCAAGCGAGTTGACATCCTGACCTATGAGACGGCGCCTCATGCGTTTTGCAATGAAACTCTCAAGGACGCGTACCGTCCCGACGCTGCCGCCGCGGCATGGCGCGCGACCGCCGAATTCCTCACGAACTGCTTCAAGTAAATCGGAAATGGCCTTGCCGCCGTTCGGCCCCACCGAAAGAGCGAGCTCCGGAAAAGAGGGGTTGACGCTGGGCCGTGAAATGGTCCACAATCACGCCGCAACGTAAAGATTCTTCGCCTCTTGCCCCAGGCTCAAGGATGAGCTCGGCATCAATCACACTCACAAGCAATCGCAGTGGCCGGTTCGGTCGGCTGGGCCCCTTCTACCCATGCCTGCCGTCGAACGGAGACCCCCCTTGCGATTGCGGACCAGGGATGGCCCATGACAAAGCACACGCTGACGGTCGATGACGATCCCCCCTTCTGTGCACCGGCGTGGACGCAGAGCACCTTCCACCACCTCATCGGCCGGAGCGCGGCCATGCAAGAGATCTACACGAAGATCGAACAGGTCGCCGATACCCGCGCCACGGTCCTGATCACCGGCGAGAGCGGGACCGGCAAGGAACTGGTCGCGCGTGCGCTTCACGAGCGCAGCGCACGGCGGGAACGTTCCTTCGTCGGTCTGAACTGTGCGGCCTTTCCGGAGGGACTGATGGAGAACGAATTCTTCGGTCACGAGAGGGGCGCCTTCACCGACGCCCAGACGCGCCTGATCGGCCAGTTCGAACTGGCGCACGGCGGGACGCTCTTCCTCGACGAAATCAGCGAGCTCAGCCCGACCATGCAGGCCAAACTCCTGCGCGTGCTGCAGGAGCGGGAGTTCAGGCGTATCGGCGGCACTCAACCGATCAAGGTGGACGTGCGGATCATCGCGGCGACGAACAAAAATCTGAAAGAGTTACTCGCGTGCGGGCAGTTTCGCGAAGACATGTACTATCGCATCAACGTGGTGTCCCTGTACCTCCCGCCGCTGCGCGACCGGTGCCAGGACGTCCCCCTGCTTGCCCATCATTTCCTGGCCAAGAGCTGTCGTGAACCCGGGCGCAGTCCTCAGGGCTTTTCAAAGGAGGCGATGGAACTCCTGATCGGGTACGAGTGGCCCGGCAACGTGAGAGAACTCGAGAACGCCGTTGAGCAGGCCCGCATCTGGTGCGACCGGCCCGTCATCGGGCCCGAGCACCTGCCGGTCACCCTCCGGAACCACGCGCGCGCCGACATGCTGCGGGCCGCGTCCCTGTGTGGTCAGATGTCGTTGAAGCAGGCCGTTCTGGCCTTTGAGAAGGACATGATCCTGGACGCGCTGAGACGGCGGGCCTACGTCCAAACACACGCCGCCGCGCTGCTGGGCATCAGCCGGCGCCAATTGAAGTATCGCATGGATGCCCTTGGTCTCAGCCGGTCGGCCGCGGCCGTCGCCGAGGGAGACGTCACCTATCGGAGGAGGAACCGGCCCATGGGCCCGGAGCACCCTCCAATGGACACGAGGCACAATCCATCGGATTAACGCTCACGAGCGGATTCGCCCAACATCTCCGCCGCCGTCTCGCGCACCGCTTTCGTAATGGAGAGCCCTCCCAGCATCCGGGCAACTTCCTCCCGACGCTCTCCCGGAGCGAGCCTCCGGATGCGGGTCACGGTCCGCCGCTTCAGGACTTCCTTCTCGACCAGAAAATGGGTGCCCGCCTGGGCGGCGATCTGGGGCAGGTGCGTGACACAAAACACCTGGTGGTAGTCGGCCAAGGCCTTGAGCCGCCTGCCCATCACCGCGGCCACGGCTCCCCCGACCCCGGCATCAACCTCGTCGAAGATCAAAACCGGTACCCGATCGCCTTCGGCAAGCACGGTTTTGAGGGCCAGCATCACGCGCGACAGCTCTCCCCCGGAGGCCACCCGCGCCAACGGCAGAAGCGGCTCGCCTGGGTTCGCCGACAACCGATAGTCGACACGATCGGCGCCGGTCGGCCCGAGCCCCGCCTCGCCCGTCTCCCGCAGGATCGCGATCTCGAATTTGGTGCGCTCCATTCGCAGGGCAGCCAACTCCTCGGAGATCTTCGCTTCCAACTTCGCGGCCGCGCGCCGCCGGCCCTCGGAAAGTCGCAACGCGAGCGCTTCCAGTTCTGCGCGAGCCCGGTCAAGCGACTCGCGCAACTCCACCGCCCGAGACTCGGCCGTCGCCAGGGCGTTGATTTCCTCTTGCACCTCCCTTGCCCGGGCCAGCACCGAATCAAGGCTTCCCCCGTACTTCTTCTTGAGCCGCAGCAAGCGATCCACTCGTTCTTCGACCCGAGCCAATCGCTCAGGGTCCTGATCCAGCCCGTCGCGATAGTCTCGCAGCCTGGCCGTCAGCTCCTGCAGGTGAACTGCGGCCTCCTCGCTCAATGCTGCCCACTCTGCAATATCGGGATCAATCGAACGAATCTCTTTTAGGCCGGCGCTGATTGCCCCCAGGTCGCTCAGCATGGACTGGTCGCTGCCGTACAGCCGCTCATAGGACTGGTCGGCCAGTTCCGCCAGTCGCCGCACGTGGGCGAGCCGCTGGCGCTCGCGGGCCAGCGCTTCGTCCTCACCCGGCCGGACCTCCGCTTCCTCCAGTTCACGATGCTGAAAGCGGAGCAAATCCTCACGGGCCTGCCGTTCCGCGGCAGCCTGGAGCGTGTCTTGGAGCTCACGCTGCCGCGCCTGCCACCGCCGATAGACCTCGGCATACGCCGCGCGCGCGCCTTTTAGATGCCCGAACGCGTCGAGCGCGTCCAGTTGGGCTTGGGCCGAGAGCAACGACTGCTGCTCATGCTGTCCATGGATATCAATGAGGGTGCCCGCCAGGTCTTGCAGGGCATGCAGCGGGGTGAGATGGCCGTTCACGTAGACGCGATTCCGGCCGGACCTGGAGAGGATGCGTCGGATGATCAGATCGGTCTCGGCCTCACCGAGGAGGCCGTTCTGACGGAGCCCGTCGGCCAGCGGACCTGACACTGGAATGGTAAAGGCGGCTTCGATGACCGCCTCCTCCGCACCGGTCCTGATCTGGTCGATGGAAGCGCGCCCACCCACCAGCAGGGCCAGCGCATCCACAAGGATCGACTTGCCGGCCCCGGTCTCCCCGGTCAAGACGTGGAAGCCGGCCGCGCACTCGAGGGTCAAACCGTCAATGACCGCAAAGCTGGAGATGCGCAGCTCGGTGAGCATACGAGCCGGTCATTTTCCAAGCGACGAGCAATGAGTGTCACCCATCACTCGTCACCCGTCACTCATCACGATTTTCTACGCGGTGGCCGACTGCGCGAGGAGAGAATCGATGACTTCCTTGAACTGCCGCTTCGGCCGGGCCCCGATGAGTTTCTCGACCGGTTGCCCGCCTTTGAAGAAGATGATGGTCGGGATGCTCATGACCTGGTACCGGCCGGCGATCTCGGGGCTCTCATCCGTATTCAGCTTCAGCACCTTCAGCTTCTCCCCATATTCGGCTGCCAACTCCTCCACGATCGGCGCAACCATTTGACAGGGTCCGCACCACACGGCCCAAAAGTCCACCATGACCAACCCGGGCGCCTTGGTCACCTGGGCATCCCAGGATGATTCATCCACCTTGACCGCCTGTCCCACAGACTTGCCTCCTTCAATCCCACGCGTGAACGCACACTATCTCGCTGCGGAAGCCGTGCGAGTGGCGCTCATCGTATCCTACGCCTCTTAACAGTGTCAACGGGCGCGCGGAGCGAGAGGCGCGGGACGCGCGAGACGAGAATCTTCCGCCTCTCACCCGTCCCGCACGTCTCGCCTGTCGCGCTTTTCGCGCGCGTCTCGCCAGTCTCGCCCCTCTCGCGCGTCTCGCATCTTTCTACCACCCCCAACTATCCGGCACCCCTGCCCACCAGTTATCGGGCCTGGCCGCACGCCAGGCGGCCTGCTCCTTCCAAAGACGGTTCGTCACCTCCACATCCAGGCGCGCCGCCATCGCGGCGTGCACATCGGACTGCTTCTGGGCCCCTCCTTGAATGATCTCTTTGGCGATGCGGGACAAAACGTCCGGCGGATCGAGCAGGCTCTGCACATCCCCCCCGGCCAGATTGAGGTACAAATGCTCCACTGCCACCCACTTGTCGGCCTTCGAGAGATGCTCCAGGTATCCATTAATCGCCTGGTAGACATAGGTCACGTACACATAGCTCTGGGCGGAGGGCGCCTCCGCCACTTCCCGCTGACAGGCTTCGAGCGCCCGACGGTAATCCCCCGCCGCCAGAAACACCTTGGCTCGTCGGAGATGATCCCTCGGCTGTTCGGAGGAAGCCTGGGCCAAGCCCGCCGCGGCGCCTGTCCACATGGCGAGAAGGATTACCGCCGGGACCACCACCAGGTTTATCTTTCCATCGTCGGCTCTGAATAGTCTTCTCATGGCTTTGTGACTCCCGTCGGTGCGCCGGCGGTTGCCGGTTGAGGCAGCGGCTTGACGTTGGGGGTAGGCCACGGCACCGCCTTCTCGCCTTTCAGGATCGGGCTCAGGATGGTCTTCACGACCTGTGTCCCGAAGCTCTCCGTCGCGCCGAGGCCGGTCAGGCTGAGCATGAAATTATAGTTCTGCCGATCCGGGAAGTTCAGGAGGTAGAGCCCGAGGGACCAGCACTTGCATGGGTTTTGATACAGAGCGACAAGGTCCGTTTCCGGGCTGGCGCCGTTCTTGAAGTCATAATAGGTCCTGGCACCCACCGTCCAGCCGAGCGGCAAGCTGACGCCGCCCTGCACGGTGGCGAAATTCACCTCCGGCGTGGGTGCGAATACTTCGTTGAACGAAATCGTGTTCCAGATATCGCCGCGCCGTACCCGATTCCCGCCACGCGTGAACCGCTGCCCGATATCCACGTACCACTTGTTGTCGTTCTGAATTCTGAGGTCGGTGTTGAATTGGCTGAACCCGACGTTGTACGGATCGAAGAACGAGTCCACGGTCAACTTGACCTCATGGTGAGCCGGCATGATCCCTACCGGATTGCCGAAGACGGCGCGTGTCCAGATGTTCGAGAATTTCCTGGTCACCACAGGGGTCATCTGGGGCTGGAGCAGTTGCGTATCCTGGAAGAACTGCGGGTCTCCGGGATAAAAGAACTGCCGCGCCTCGCTCGGCGTGCTCCCCGGATGCCAGCTCTGCGCAATCGTCAAGTCGAGCCAGTTGGTTGACGGTCCCTTCCCGCCATGTTCCAGCAGGCGGGTGCGGACCATGTAGGTAATGAGATTCTTCTTTTTGAGGTCGTCCACGTCATCCACCTGAATGATCTCGGCCTGTTTCGTCCCGGGCACATATTCATAGATCACGCTCGGCTCAATCGTGTGCAGGAGGCTGTGTCCTTCGCCCAATGCGAACCGCCGACTCAGCCGAGAGGTCCCTTCCAGGGCGGCCCAGAAGGTTTCCCGGTGGGTCGACTTGTCCGAGCCTGTGCCCTGGGAGCCCACGCTCTTGGTGTAATACGTTTCGCGCAAACGGAGCGTAGGGGTAATGCCGACGACGTGCCCGGCCTGCAACACATCGGACGAAAACGTCGGCATGATATCCGCCCGATTGTAGCCGAAGCCCTCCTGCCTGGCGAAATTCACGCCGGTGGTATCCATGCTGAAGAGAAAGGGCCCGCCGAAGGGGGAAACGTTGAGCAGGCGGTTGCCGATCTCCGGCAGCCGTTGAAACGTCTGTGTTCCGCCGACGCTCACCGGCTGCAGGTACTGGCCCAGGAAGTAGAGATTGCCCGTGGTCAGCCGCTGATTGATGTTCAGATTGGATTCCTGGCTCGGCAGCGCCCGCAACACGCCCGAGTTTGAGAGGTCGTTGTAGTAGCTCCGATCGGTGAGGTAGTTGACCTGAGCCCTGACGAGGAGATCCGGATTCACTTGCTGCGTATGCGTACCGGTCAGCACCGCGCGCCCGTGCCCAACCACGGTGTCCTCGATGAAGGTCACCAGCCACTGGCCTTTGGACAAGCGGTCGATCGCGTAGCGGTACTCGAGGTCACCACCATACCCTCGGTTGCTGAGGTAGTCGGGCGTGATCGTGAGATCCTGACTCGGGCTGATGGCCCAGAAGTACCCCTGGCGCAGGTGGAGTCCGAACCGGCTGTCGTAGCCGTCTTCCGGGACCAGAAAACCGCTCTTGCGGTCGCTCTGAATGGGGTACGAGAACGTGGGAATCGGAATGATGGGGCGGTCATTGACACAGAGCCAGACCGAGTTCGCGAAGAGACTGTCCCCCACGTTCATGTCCACATCCTTGAACGTAAACCGCCAGGCTGGAATCTCCCCGTCCTTCGCGTCGCAGTTCGTGAAGGAGCCGTTCTTGACGCGGAAGTGATCCTCGGAAAAGCGTTGGAGCAGACGGCCCGTGACCAGCGTATTGGAGTCCTTGAAATACAGCCTTCCGTTGGTGACGACCCCGGCATTCGTGTTGAGGTTCAACTCCATTTCCTCCGCCCATAGATCCGAGTTGATGTCCTTGAGATAGACGTTTCCCTTGGCGGTCACCAGACCGGACAAATTCCGGATTGTCACCCGGTCCGCCGTCAGGCGTTTGGGGCCCTGCACGATAACCACCGAGCCGGTCGCCTCGTAGGTGTCGGTGGCCCTGACATATTCCAACTGATCGGCATTGATCTGCAGCGGCTGATCGGCGGCCGGCTTCGGCAGCATCGCTCCTTGCTTGCTGGCCTTCGCCGCGAAAACCAGGGGGATATCGGCGGCCTGGAAGAGGAAGACGACCAGAACTGCGCCCAGAACCGCGGAGGGGCGACAACCCATGTCAGCCCCTGAGGGGAGAGAGTCCGCACCCGCGCAGGAGCGCCTTCACCTCACCGACCAGCAGCAGAGAGCCGGTGACCACAATCACATCCTCCGGCCCGGCGAGACGACGCGCCTGGGCCAGCGCGTCCGCGGGCGCCGGTGCCTCGTACACCCCCTCGGCCCGTTGCCCGATCCCCGCCCTGAGCATTTGGACCGTCGCGGCCCGAGGGAGGGAGGCTTGCGTGAGGATCACTTCGTCGACCATCGGCAGGAGGATCCGAAGAAACCCCTCCCGATCCTTGTCACGCATCATACCGACGAGGAGGATGAGGCGTGCCCCGGGCCGCTCGGAACGGAGGCCGGTGAGGTAGAGCGCCAGGGCTTGCGCGGCGGCGGGGTTATGGGCCCCGTCCAGGAGCAGCAGCGGTTGCTCTTCGATGCGCTCAAGTCGCCCCTCCCATGAGACCCCGCCGAGGCCGGACCGAATCGCGCGCTCGGAGACAGAGAATCCCTTCGCCGCTGCCAGTTCCACCATCACCAGAGCACAACCGGCATTCTCCAGTTGATGGACGCCGGGCAGCGGGCAGGTCAACCCGCTGTAAGACTGTTCGATTCCCTGATACTCGATGCCCGTCACGTGGTCGCCCCCGCATCGGAATTCGCGGTTCAACTCGTACCACGGCGCACCGCGTTCCGACGCGACGGTCCCGATCACGTCGGCGGCGTCCGGACTCAGCCGCCCGACCACCAGCGGCACCTTCGGCTTGACGATTCCCGCTTTCTCGAAAGCAATCTGGCCGACCGTGTCGCCCAGAAACGCCTCGTGATCCAGCGACACGTTCGTGATCACGGACACCAGCGGCCTCAGGACGTTGGTCGCGTCGAACCGCCCGCCCATGCCGACCTCGCACACGGCGAGGTCCACCGCCGAATCGGCAAAGTGTTGAAAGGCCATCACGGTGGTGAACTCGAAAAAAGTCGGGCTCAGGTCATGCCCTTGCACCGCGCTGACTCGCCCCACCAGGTCGGCCACCCGATCCTCCGGGATCGCCTCACCATTGATCCGGATCCGCTCGCGGAAATCCACCAGATGCGGGGAGGTATAAAGTCCCACGCGGTACCCCGCAGCCTGCAGGATCGAGGCGCCCATCGCGGCGGTGGCACCTTTGCCGTTGGTTCCGCCGACATGCAGCGACGGAAACCGCCGCTCGGGCGACCCGAGGCGCGCGAGCAGCGCCTGGGTCGTTTCCAGGCCCAGCTTGATCCCATGCCGTTGTAGACCATAGAGCAGCTCCAGCGCCTTGGTATAGGACAGCATAGTAGATCGGACGGCGAGGCGGCGCCTGCTAGAGGTGGCTCAGGAGCGTGCTCAAGCTCTCCTTCAGCTCCTTGCGCGAGACGATCATATCGATCATGCCATGTTCCAACAGGAACTCAGCCCGCTGAAATTCGTCCGGGAGTTGCTGCTTGATGGTCTGTTCGATGACGCGCGGACCGGCAAAGCCGATCAAGGCCTTCGGTTCCGCGATGATCACGTCCCCCAACATGGCCACGCTGGCCGTGACGCCTCCGAATGTCGGGTCCGCCAGGATGGAGATGAAGGGCACTTTGGCTTCGCCCAGCCGCGCCAGCGCGCTGGAGGTCCTGGCCATCTGCATGAGGGAAAGAATGCCTTCCTGCATCCGGGCGCCGCCGGAGGCCGTGACCAGCACGAAGGGCCACCGGGCCGATACCGCTCGATCCACCGCCCGGCAAATCTTCTCCCCGACGACCGAGCCCATGCTGCCGCCCATGAAGCCGAAATCGAACACCCCGAGGGCGATCCGCCGCCCGTTGACGGCTCCTTCCCCCGTTACCAGCGCCTCTTTTCGCCCCGTCCTTTCCTGCTGCGTGCGCAGGCGTTCCCGATAGGAGCGCGTATCGTGGAAGTCGAGCGGATCTTGAGGTTCGATATCGGCATCCCATTCCCGGAAAGTGCCGACATCCACGAGCAGGCCGATCCGTTCCGGAACCGAGATCGGGAAGTGGTAATCACACTTCGGGCAGACCTTGTTGTTCCGGTCGACCTCCTTTCGATACACGATCTCCCGGCAGTGATTGCACTTCAGCCACATCCCTTCCACGGTCTTTGGGCGTTTCGCAGGCTCGACACTGGGCCCCTTGTCTTTCTTGAACCAGGCCATCAGAAATTGATTACCTCACCTTCCTCCAGCACACGCAGATTGGGAATCTTGAGTTCCGCGAGCTGGCGTTGAATGTCCTGCCGGAATCGGGGTTTCATATGGTAGACAAAGACCGGGAGAGAGGGCTTTCCAATCTTGCGAAATTCCTCCCCGAGCATCGCCGGCGTCAAGTGCTTGCTGGCTTTGGCCAGCTCGGCTAATTCGTCCGGAAATGAGGTCTCGATCAAAACGGCTTTCAATCGTGGCTCTTTGGAGGCCACCTGCCAGATCTCGTCTGTTTGGCCGGTATCACCGCTATAGAGGATGCTGGTGTTCCCCTCCCGAATCAGAAACCCGACGGTGGGCACCAGATGATTCACTGGAATCGGCGTGACGCCCAAGCCGCACACCTCCGTTTCCCGCCGAACCTCCAAAGAGCGGCGGACATACACGGGATTGCGCGGGTCCGGCAAGGCCAGGAAATCCGGATAGAGGGCATCATTGAAGACAAAGTCCCGAAGTCCATCCAGGACCTCCGGGATGCTGCGAAGAACCACGGATTCCCCGCCCGACCCCACCAGATTGTCGGCCAACGTCGGGAGGCCCTTCACGTGGTCAAAGTGGAGATGAGAGAGGAGGATCTGCCGAATCCGCTTCTGCTCCGAGAGGAACAGCACCGACCCGACCGTCCCGGCATCTACCAAAACCGTGTCGTTGATCAAGAACCCGCAGGTGCGACAGGTCCATGGGCCCGAATCTGCCTCTATCAGTTGATCGGAACCGTGGCAGCCCAGCACCCGGAGCTTCACGCCCGCACCTCCAATCCGTTTCCCCGCCTTGGGTGAAACCACGAGGCAAAAGGCCGCCTCGCGTGTCGCCGTTCCTCTTCGCACGAAAAAAAAGGTGGAACGGCACTAGTCAGGTGGCTGGAACTGTTCGTGGATCAGGCCGCAACTCTACCGATGGGCAGGCAGACTGTCAACAGAGAAGGAGCTTCTTACAACACGTTATGAGATGGAACTCCGCACCATGATAACGAGCCCCAAGCCGATGCTCGCCAGGCTGGCGAGTCCTTGCACCGCAGCCTGGGCCTGTCGGCCGCAGGAAGCGGAAAGGATCAGCGGGAAACTGATCAGGGTCCCCAGCAGGACCATGCCCAGGATGGAGCCCAGCCCGAACACCAGGATATAGGCGACGCCTTGCCAAAGGGTCTGGACCGTGGAGAGCACCATCATGCCCAGCGCCGCCGACCCGGCGAGCCCGTGCACCATGCCGACCAGGAAGGACTTCGCGGACCCGCCCAGCCAATGTTGGTGCTGATGGTCCTCTCGACGGTCATGGCTGTGGAGATGAAGATGGGTCGCGCCCTTATGCTCGTGCGCGTGCCAATGCCATCGCTCGCGGGCGATCGTCACCGCCAACGAGACGCCCAGCCCGACCAGCATGAGGCCCACCAGGAACTCGAAGGCGGAAGCCAGGCGCTCCGGGATGGTGACCTTGAGGGCGATCACGGTCAGCCCGATCAGCAAAAGGACCAGCGTATGGCCGGAGCCCCAACAGAACCCGATAAATCCGGAGGCTCGGAAGCTGGGCCGTTTGGAGAGGATCGTCGTCACGGCCGCGACATGATCCGCGTCCAGGGCATGGCGGGCTCCCAACAGGAACCCCATCCCGAGGAGGGACATGATTGGGGCGTCAGGCAGCGGCTCAGCCTCCTCTGGCGTGCATCTCGAGGTGGGGATCCTCGCGGAGTTTTTGGATTTCGATCAGGCGCTCCTCCCGGATGCCGAACCGCTCCAGCGCCTTCCGCTCCTCTGCCCCGCGATCCCGGCGTCCCTGCCAGCCGTTCAGGATAATCGCTTTGATCGCCTCACGCGAGGCACCGGACCGCAGGGACTCGCGTAGATCGACCCCGTCCTTCGCGTACAGACACAGGTACCACAGGCCGTCGGCCGTGAGCCGGCTCCGATCGCAGGTCGAGCAGAAGGGCGTGGTCGTCGAGGCAATGATGCCGAATGTCGTGCCGTCCGGCAGGCCATACCGCTGCGCCGGGGCCGAACCGCCTTCGACGATCGGCTCCACGCCGCCATAGTATCGGCTCATCGTGGCCAGTATGGCATCCCGCGGGAGGACCTTGTCCATAGACCAGTCCGTCGCGCCACCCACGTCCATGTACTCGATGAACCGGACCTCGGCCCCAATCTGCCTGCCGTATTCGATCAGCGGCACCAGTTCATCGTCGTTATAGCCGCGCATCGCCACAGTGTCGACCTTGAGGCCCGTGAACCCGACCCGCCGCACCGCTTCAATCCCCTCAAGGACCTGGTGCAAGGTATCCCGTCGCGTCAGGGCCTTGAATCGCTCCGGCTGGAGCGTGTCCAAGCTCACGGTCACGCGGTGCAGACCCGCTTCGAAGAAGGATTGAGCCTGCTCGGACAGGAGTATTCCGTTGGTGGTGAGGGCGATGTCCTTGATGCGGGGGTTCCGGCGCAAGAGTCGGATCAGGGTCGGCAGGTCCCGGCGCAGCAGCGGCTCGCCGCCAGTCAGACGGACCTTATCCACCCCCATCTCCGTGAAGAGATCCGTCAGGAAGTCCATCTCCTCGAACGACAGCAGGGTCTCGCGCGGCAGCCAGGCGTACTCCTCTTCCGGCATACAATACTTACAGCGGAGGTTGCACCGGTCCGTGACCGAAAGGCGCAAGCTGCGGAGCGGCCGCCCGAAGACATCCGCGACAGTTATGGATGCTCCTCGACCCATACTTCACCCTGGGGCGTCTGTTCGAGTTTCCAGATCGGGGTGATCTGCTTGAGTTCGTCAATACACCATCTGCAGGCCTTGAAGGCGTCCGCCCGGTGCTCGGCGCCCACCACGACCAACACGATGTTCTCGCCGATGTCGATCGGGCCGTACCGGTGGAGGATGAGAACCTCGATCACATCGAAGTCCTTCAAAGCGCGCTCGCGGATCTCGCGAAGTTTCTTCTGCGCCATCCCTTCGTAGTGCTCGAAGGTGATTCCGCTGACGTCACGGCCCTTCGACCGGTCTCGGGCCGTCCCCAAGAACGTCGCGATCCCGCCGATGCGCCGGGACCGTCGGCGCACGCGGTCGATTTCCGCATCGAGCGAGAAGTTCTCCCCTTGTACCCGGACCAGCATGGTCTCGTCCGGATCGCCGCCCGGATCAATTCCCCCGGCGAAGGGGGGCAACAGCGCCACTTCATCGCCGTCTTTGACGGCGGTGTCCGGGTGGGCGATCTCCTGATTGACCGACACGAGCACCTTTTTCTGATGAATCAATTCGGCGACCTGAGGATAGCCGGACTCGAGGACGGCTACCAGGTCCTTGACCCAGCGCCCCCCATTGAGCGCGATCGCGAGCTCGCTCTGATTATTTGCGAGGGTCTTGAGCAAGCCGAACAGTTTGACGGTCACCATTCAGTCACTCATTCCTTTCCGCGCTCATAGGTTCCCGACTTCCCACCTGATTTGGTGAGGAGGTAGATATCGCCGAAGCTCATCCCCTTCTCCACCGCTTTGCACATGTCGTAAATTGTGAGGACCGCCACCGAGACGGCCGTCAAGGCCTCCATTTCCACCCCGGTCGGTCCGATGGTCTTGACGGTTGCAGTAACCGTGATCGAACAGCGCCCCTGTTGGTCCGGCTGAGACTCCTCCTTGAATCCGATATCCACGCTGGTCAGCAGCATGGGGTGGCACATTGGGATCAGGTCCGGGGTCCGCTTCGCGCCCATGACCCCAGCAACCTGCGCGACCGCCAGGACGTCGCCTTTCGCAATCTTCCCCCGCTGGATCTTTTCCAGCGTCTCCGGCTTCAGAAACACCCGCGCTTGGGCGACAGCTACCCGTTCGGTGGAAGCTTTGTTGGACAGGTCAACCATCCGTGCTCGACCGGATTCGTTAAAGTGGGTCAGATCGTCCATTTTCCTCGCTGAATCAAAGTCTTTGCAGGATTGATGCGGTGATTATAGGTGCCGCTCAGAAACATAGTCAAGGATGGATAACGGACAGACCGAGGATCTCTTCGAACGGGTCAAAGTCTCGATCGTTATGAAGGAGCGAGTGCGCCTGTTCCAAGCAGACGGTTGCAATCAGAGAAATGGTGCGACGTACCGTGTAGCCGGCCGCCCGGAGCCGGCGATAGTACCCGGCGGCGGCGAGCGCCAATGCCACACCCCCAGAGTTGAACACTTCGAGCTTTAGCAATTCACGGCGGACCCTCTCGAAGGTCGCGTCGTCCTGCACTCCCTGCAACACCTCGCAGAGAATCAGGTCCGTGATGCCCAGGCGGCGGGACCGAGTTCCCCCTCCAGCCAGTCGGTGCGAGGGGTCCGCTCCCCTCGCAGGTACTCGATCCAAACAGTCGAGTCAACGATGATCACGACACGTTCCCGACCCGGCCGGCTCGCATGTCATCGAGGTTCCCCTCCCAGGCGACCTTACCCCGAAGACGTCGAATCCCCGTCTGGGCCTTCACCTGGATCAACATCTTTAAGCCGGCTTCTACCGCCGCCCGCTTGGTAGTGAGCCCTGTGGCCCGCATCGCGTCGCGGATGAGACGGTCATCAAGTACAATATTCGTCCGCATGGCACCCCTCCCCGTCGAATGTGTATGCTTTGAACCATTCTACACATGCGGCGGCCGGCCGGCAAAAAAAGGCCGGGAACCTAAAGAGATCCCCGGCCTGACTTGGACGGCCTCTCTGTCCGCTTACGACTTGCGCGCGCGCAGCCGCCAGGCGCTCAGGCCCAGGATCCCGGTGCCGAGCAGCAGCACCGTGGAGGGCTCAGGAATGACGCCGCCGTTAGTCGAACCGGTGGCGCCCACATAGGTATCTGGGCTGTTGCCGAAGATCCTCGCACCCGCGAAGAATAAGGGATTCGCCGAATCCGTGGCACTCGGAAAATTAAAGCTGTTCGCGTTGAATCCGGTTTTCGCTGAAGATATGTCCCAGACCGACGTCTTGTTGTCTAGGAACGCGTTAGCGCCGGTAGTGGTCTTCCACTCAAACTGAAAATCAAACTTACCATCACCCGAGACCGTGATATTGATCAGGCTCTTAGTTATGTCACTAGCAGAATTAAGGTTTACACCAGAGACGAAGCTGATCGTCATGGCAGTAAGCTCAGCCTGTGTCCAGGCACCCGCCCCCGTAGCAGGCCCCACGTTAAAGAGAAATAGTGACACGGCAAACGGCCTGCCGGGGGGTCGTGGCTGAGCCCATCTATCCCCAGCGCCTCCATGGTCAACCTAACAGCTCCAGGACCAGTGTCCGTGAACGTGGCCCTCACATAGGCTGTGTCCAGGTAGCCGATCCGGCCGGTGGAGGCCCATCCGGGATAGCGGTCCCCGTAATGTAAGTGTTTAGATCGAATTGAAGAGCATCGGAAACTCGCGGCGTGGCGAGGACAAGCGTGGCAAAGACAGCGACTAAGGCAAACAACTTAAGCGGGGGCATGACTCCCTCCTCTAGAACTCCGTCAACTGTCCGAACCAGCTTGGGCCCCCATCCAGGCTGGCTCGTCGAGTGGTGGGTTAAACGGTTAAACTTCTGACTTTATCTTCGTTGACGAACCGACAGTCCTCCGTACTCGCAGGTCTTCTTTGTTGCTATCAGTGAACAGGCACAACCCAATTACGGATGGCCCCCCAATCCAGCTACGAAATGGAAGTAAAAATTGGTCCACATCTCAACAAATTGATAAATAACAAATATTTTAAATTTCCCACAAAGAAATCGTAAAGCTTTCCGACAGCAACCCTAGGCCCATTGCACCACCCCTGCTTGGAATGTGGTGGTAACTCACTGTAATTATGTTGATTTTTAAACAACATCTCTCGTGCCACCAAGCTGTAAAGAACTCCGTCACCTGTCTCTCCTGTTCCGCCCGGGGTCGCAAGGGTCAAGAAATTAGGACTCCGCCCTTGCCATGTTGACTAGTTCTGACTATCATGAGCCCATGAAGACAGTGCGTATTGCCGATTTGAAAAGCCGTCTGAGCGAGTATTTGCGGACGGTCCGCAGCGGCCGGAGCCTCACCGTGCTGGACCGCGACACCCCGATCGCAAGGATCTTGCCGTATGACGACAATGGGGCATCCTTGAAGGTGCGGTCGCCCCAGCCT
>Ga0187893_10007357_pt1 | contig 18088 bp, 17 predicted proteins | sample MA1701074metaG_FD_139574 | JGI IMG/M metagenome (GOLD analysis project Ga0187893, IMG submission 139574) | White microbial mat communities from a basaltic lava cave in the Kipuka Kanohina Cave System on the Island of Hawaii, USA - MA170107-4 metaG ... | reverse complement strand
GTCGAGCACCCGGCGTAACAGAACACGTAGCGCAGCGGGATGTCGTTCTCCGCGGCCCGGGTGCGCCGCGGCATCATGGCCTCGAGCGCGGGCAGGCCGAGCGTTATCCCAGACATTCCCCAGAGCATGCTTCGACGTGACAGCTTGTTGCGCATCGTTGTCTCCTTAGTGGCGGCGGGCGAACCCGAACGACGGATCGGACACGTGCTCGAGCACCAGCTCGCGGAACCTGAAGTCTTGGGTGCCCACCCGCTCCTCGAGGCGTGCGATGAGGTCGAGGTCGACCTCGTCCAGCTCGGTGCGACCCACCGAGAAGCGATAGGCTTGGCGCAGTGCACAGTCGCCGAGCTCTTCGCTGTCGGCCAAGAGCACTCCGAGCTCGGCCGGGCCCTGGAAGGTTCCGAAGCCCGGCACGTCGCCCTGTCCGTCGATCAGACACTCGGGATGATCGGGGTCATGGGCGCGGTACTTGCCGACCTGGTCGTAGTTCTCGAGGCCGAATCCAATGCCGTCCATCAACACATGGCACGTCGCACAGCTCGGCTCGGTGCGATGTGCTGCATATCGGTCGATCTTGCAAGGAGCGTCGGGCGACGCCTCCGCGTCCGGCACGCTGTCGTTGACGTTCGGGGGCGGTGGCGGAACGTCCTGACAAAGGAGCTTGGTACGGATCGCCAGCCCGCGCAGGGTGGGGCTGGTGTCGCTGTCCTTGAAACCATTGGATAGGAACGTGCCATGCGACAAGATCCCGCCGCGGCCGCTGTCGCCGTAGTCGACCCAACTACCAGCAGGGTTGGTCGGCGCCGGTAGGCCATAGTGTTCAGCGAGGGTGGGGGTCAAGAACGTGGTGTCGGCACGGAACACGTCCTGCCACGGCGTGTCGTCTTCGAAAATCACCCGCCGCAAGAGCGCGCCTGTCTCCGCGAGCATCGCGTCGCCGAGCACGCCGCCGATCGGCATGACTTCGAAGCCCATCCACATGGCATGGAAGCGCTCGATCCGGGCATGCGCCCGTTCGTCATCGAGCATCCGCTCGACGGCGACGGCGACGGCGGCCGGGTTCTGCAATCCCCCCGCGGCTGCGACGTCGAGGAGCTCGTCATCCGGACACGAGCCCCATAAGAGGTACGAAAGCCGCGAGGCCACGGCCCAGTCGTCGAGGCGCACGACTTCGAGGGAGCCGTCGACGAGCACGCCGCGGTCGATCCGGTACAGCAGTTCCGGGTGCTGGAGGAACGTCTGCAACGCGAGCTCGACGGCAACCGAGAACCGACCGGCCGCTGCTGCCTCGGCGAGGAAAGAGGTCGACCACACCGCAATCTCGCTGTCCGCAAGCGGGCGACGCAGCGCACGGCGGCCGAAGTCCCGCAGGAACCTGTCGAAGCACGCTGCGTCGGCCGGACCGTCGACGGGACAGTCGACGAGATCTTGCAACTTGCTCGGGTCCTCGACGATCAGTGTGACGAGCTGGCGAGCAAGTGCCTCGAATCCGACCACGAGTGCTGCGGACTCGGTCTGCACCGTGTAGTCGTTGTCGAATGGAAGGTAATCCGGCGTGGGCAGCAGCGTATGCGCCACCGCTGCATCGACCCCCAAAAGGTCTTGCAGCGTGTCCACGTATTCGGTGGGCGTCAGACGACGGGCGCCGGATAGCGCCACGAGGGCGGGCATGTCCTCTTGTCCCGGCTCCCCTCCGGTGTCCGCCTCACCACCTCCCGAATCCGCCTCACCTTCGGAATCCGCATCGTCTTCCGAATGCGCGTCGTCTCCCGGATCCTCGTCGCCCGCAATCGTCCCATCGCCGTTCGTTGTGCGATCAACGTCGGCATGGCCGCCCAAGCCGGAGTAGCAGCCCGTGGCAAGCGCAATGACCGATGCCGTGTGCCAGGTCTTCATCAGTCTCTCACGTTACGTGGCGACCGATTTTGTCTTAGACGACGTATGGAAATTATTGCGAGACGGATTACGAGCAATAGGATTGAAGAACAGGGTGGTATAGCGGCTCGGGCTGGCCTGCTAGAGCCGGTGAGGCCTGCTCATTCCTGAAGCTCGACCGCTTCGAGCCATTGACCTGCCTCGTGTGCGAACGCACGAAGGTCGTCGGCATTGCTACGTACGATTTCGACCAGGCTCGAGGACCACCTTCGTGAGCTTCAAGCGGCCGCAGCACGGACATGTTGTGACCGCAGCACGGACATCCCGGCCGGTGGCGGATCTTTCTGGCGTTCGCAATCGCGAGGGCTGCCGCCCCAGTCGCGCTGGTCCGCGCCGCGCTCGTTCGCCCCAAGATCGATTTCCCACACGACCCCACGAGCACCCAGGCGTGAGTGGATTTTGAGGCGGCCAAAGGCCGGGGGTGACAAATCTTGTCCCCCGCCCTAAATTCAAAGACGTGACGAGAGCATCCACTGCCTTTGGCATCCGCTTGCGCCTGCTTCGGCAGCAGCGTCAGACGACCATGAAGGGGCTCGCCCGGCAGCTCGGGGTCGACCCCTCCTTTCTGAGCCGAATCGAGCGCGGAGTTGTTGCTGCGCCTGCCCAGCTCGTACGCGATCTCGCGAAGGCGCTCGGAACGGTTGCAGAGCCGTTGCTCGTACTTGCAGGCCACCTCCCGGAAGATGTCGAGGCCATTCTGCTCGAGCACCCCGAGCAGTCGCTTGCGCTGCTCCGCGAGCAACTCGGTTCGAAGCGCACCCGTTCGCGCCGTGCGTCATCGCCACGCTCCGCGTCCGCAACGGAGGCACAAGGACGAGACGCATGATGGTGACCGTTCACCCAAAGAAGCTCCCGGGTAGGTGGCGCGACGGCTATGCGCTCGACGACCACACCGTCAGCAGCACGTACCTCGGTGACGACGAGTTCGGGCACGCGCAGTTCGAGACCAAGCGCTCCGACATTGGGGAGCTCCTATACGGGCTCAAGTACAAGTCGGACGCATCGACCGTTCCATCGATCGTGGAGACCGTCGCCTCTTTCATTGATTCCTGGAAGCCGGGCGTCGGGCTGATCGTTCCGGTTCCACCATCGCGGCATCGAGCATCTCAACCCGTGTTGGTACTGGCCGACACGCTCGCGAAGCGGATCGGCCTACCGTGCGCACCGACGTGCGTCACCAGGACCCGCGACGTGCCGGAGTTGAAGAACGTCTACGACTACAACGAGCGAATCCGTCTCTTGGCCGACGCGCACAGCGTGGACAAGGCGCAGGTTCAAGGCCGCAAGATTCTCCTCTTCGATGACCTATACCGATCCGGCGCGACGATGAACGCGATCACCGCGGCCCTGTACGACCGCGGCGGTGCCGCGGACGTCTTCGCGCTGACGATCACCAAGACGCGGAGCAACCAATGACGAAGGTATTCATCGGCGGCTCCCGACGCGTCAGTAGGTTGGACGCGGACGTGAAGCGTCGCATCGACCGCATGATCGAGAAGCGCCTGCACGTGCTCGTCGGGGACGCGAACGGCGCGGACAAAGCAGTACAGGAGTACCTGCGAAGCAAGAGCTACGATTTGGTGGAGGTCTTCTGCTCGGGCGATTCCTGCCGGAACAACAGGGGAGGCTGGCCGACGCGAGCCGTGCCGGTCCCTAAGAACGGCAAACGGAAGGACTTCAGCTTCTACGCGACCAAAGATCGCGCGATGGCCGACGAGGCAACGGTTGGGCTCATGCTCTGGGACTGCGAGAGCTTCGGCACGGTAATGAACGTCCTTCGCCTCATTCAAAACCACAAGAAGGTCGTGGTGTATGTCGCCCCGGAGCACGAGTTCGTCGACGTCAAGACGGAGGGCGATTGGGAGCAGTTTCTCTCCCGCTGCGCGGATGACTTGAAGGAGCGGGTCGCGAAGGTGTTCGTCGTCGAACAGGGCGGTGCGCGCGGCTCGACGCAAGGCAGCTTGCGGTAATCGAGGCGTCTTCGCGATCCGCCCCGAAGAACCACTGTACGCGCTTTCGATGTCGTCCCGATCAGGGCGGATGGAAGCTGCCACTGCCGAAGTCGACCCCGACATCGACACACCACACGCTCACTCCCTCGAGATCGTCCAACGTGCGATCGGCAGGGAGCACGGCTTCGAGGAGGATCCCGTCGTAGCCGCCGGGCTGCACGAGATCGTCGGTCATCGGATATCCCGCATCGTAGTCGCCACCGACGCCGCCGTAGAGCCGAACGTCGATGCCATTGCCGTCGAAGGTGAAGTCGTGGACGACCACGGTGCAATCGTCGACGATTTCGGCGAGACCGCCGACGCCGTGGAAGTTCGTCGTCAGCTCCGCGACCCAGCCCACGCGCGAATCGGTCGTGGGACAATCGGCTTCGCCGGTCGTGGCACCGTCGCTCGGCCCGTCGGTCGCTCCGCTCTCCGATGCGCCGTCGTCCTCGCTTCCGCCTTCTTCGCTCGTGGCATCGTCGGACACGGCACCCTGCGCCAGCCAGGCCACGATGTCGCGCAGCTCGTCGTCGGTCAGTCGATCCGCGCCCCAAAACGGCATCACGCCACCGGTCAGCTCCTCGTAGACGGCACTGTCGCTGCGCCCGCTCGTGCGCACTCGTGTCGCGACGTAGCTCGGATCCAGCGCCAGACCGGCGACTGCCGGAGCGAGCTGCGTGCCCGTGCCGCCCTCGTCGTGGCACACCGCACACGCGCCATCGAACACGTCGCGGCCGCGCGTCGGATCCCCGCCGGACAGATCGTCGGGCGGATCGACGATGCGGATGTCGATCGCACCCGCGGATTCAGGCGCGCGCGTGACGAGGAAGTGTTCGAGGTCGAGCCAGCGTGGATCGTCCGCGCTCCACGGCTGCGCGTTCATCCACTCCACGAGACAGGTGTTCACCGCCTCGCGCAGATCGTGGACGGCTCCGTTCTTCCAGCTCGGTCGCGCCGCGGCGTCCCCCAGCGGATGGCCAGGGCGCCGGTAGTCGTCGGCCGGCTCCTCCAGCGCGTGACAGGTCGCGCAGGAGAACGTGTTGCCATCGTCGACGGGCTGGCCGTAGACGCGTCGGCCGGCGGCGTCGTCGTCGATCGGCGCCGCTTGCGAACTGCATGCGTTGGCGAGCGACATCCACACGAGCGCGACTGCGAACGACGAGCGCATACCCCACCTTATGCCGGCATGGTTCGATGGTTACACCGGCATGCAAGCCCCGCTCGTACCCGTCGACACGATGTCGATCTCGGGGTTTCGGAACGACGACGTATTTCAAGGAGCGGCAACAAAGCCAGGCGCCGCCATGACAGTGTTCTCGGAGCCACGGACTTGCACCACGGGCTGCTAGGTTAATCCCACTCGCATGATGGCGACATCGCCCTCGATCAGAGTTTCGATCCGGCCACCGACTCGGGGAATCCGGCGTGCAGGCGGAGCAACCGAAACTTATCCAGCAAAAAGAGATCGGCCTTCTGCGCAATCAGGCGCTGTGGTAGCTTGAGGCCCGCGGCGAGCTCTCGTTCCTCTCCGCCGCCGAGCGGGATCGAGCACAAGCGTCCGCCGTGTTCAGGTGCGGGCCGAAGCGGATCCTCAGGGTACCTGACGGCGTGAGCCAGCACAGCGGGCGGCGAGGAACTCCTCGACCAGAGTACCGACATTGCGCGACCGGTGCTGGAGCGGCTCGCTCGGGTGACACCCGGCCTGAACGTATGTCTAGTGACCTTTCCACCTGACTCGACCGCGAGCACCTCGTGGGACGCGGCAGCAGCAGAATCAACGGAGTGTAGGTACGAGATCGGACGCGGGCGAGTCGCCTTCCGCCGTGCCGTTGGCATCGTGTTCGCTGTGCCAGCGCTTCATCTTTCGCTTGATGACTTCCTTCTTGATCATGCCAACCATGTCGACGAGCAAGCGACCGTTGAGATGGTCGAATTCATGCTGTAGCGCGCGTCCGAGCAAACCGTCGCCATCGATTTCGAACGTCTCGCCTACCAAGTTCGTCGCGCGAATCTTGGCCCAACGCGGACGCTTCACTTCGACGAATACTCCGGGGAAACTCAGACATCCCTCTTCTGCGATCGTCAGTCCGCGACCGGTTTCGACCAACTCGGGGTTGATGCACACGATCGGCTCGGCATCCTCGGCTCCGTCCACGATCTTGCCGTCGAGCACGAAGATGCGCTCGAGCCTTCCCACCTGAATTGCTGCTATGCCCGCACCGTTCAACGCGTACATCGTGTCGACGAGATCGCGCACGAGCAAGGTGATGGCCCCCTCCACCTGGCTCACTACAAACGTGGGTTCTCGCAGACGTGGGTCCGGGTATTTGACGACATCGAGCACAGCCATGTTCGTGTGGTTCCGAGGACGAGCCGACCGCAAGGGTAGCTTGTCATGGCGCGCAGTGCTACATCGTGGCGGGCGCCCGCTGGGATTCCTCCGTCCAAGCTGGCTCGAGCGTCATGAAGAAGCCATCGACCCTGGTATTCGTATGCCAAAACGTACGCGACGAAAACGATCCAGTGGGGAGCTGCACGCGCCGCGGAAGCCGCGACGTGCTCACTCACATGAAAGCCGTGCGGGAGCAGCTCGGTTTGAAGCGCAGCCTTCGCGTGCTCGGGAGCACATGTTTAGGGCCGTGTCAGTCGGGCGTGAACATGGTCGTCGTCGACCACCATGGTTACGCATATTACGGGCGCATGACCCCGGAGCTCGGCGAGGCGCTCGTGCGTGAACACATCCTTGCGGGCGAAGACGGACCGGAGCTGGCCAAGCACCGGCTCCCACCAAACAACCTGCTCGACCTGTCGGCGTTGGGTGAACCACCGCCGCCCGGAGCACGCGATCCATGAACCTCGCTGACAACATCCGAATCAACTTGCAAAACGTGCTCGATCCCGCGACGCAACGTGCAATCGTTGCCAACGGCCAGCTCGCCGACATCACGGTGAACGAGACCGATCGCGTAGCCGTGCTCACCATCGACGTGATTTCCCCTGGCTATCCCATGCGGGACGAGCTGGATGCAGCAGTGCGTCGATCCCTCGGTTCTCTGGATCTCGCCGACGTACACATCGAATATCGTCTTCGTGTGCCGCACAAGATCGCGCGGCAAGATCTCAACCGATTGCCGACGGTCAAGAACATCATCGCGGTCGGTGCCGGCAAGGGAGGTGTGGGCAAGAGCACGGTCGCGGTCAATCTCGCCTATGCGCTCAAACGCTTGGGCGCGAATGCAGGCATTCTCGATGCCGACATCTATGGCCCGAGTGTCCCCAAAATGCTCGGACAGCCCGAACGCCCACCCGGCACCAGCACCGATAAAAATGGCATCGCTCCCGCGATCTATCGCGGCATGCCGGTCATGAGTGTCGAATACTTCGTGGAACCGGGTCGTGCAGTGATCTGGCGGGGCCCGATGATCCACAAGCTGTTGCAACAATTTCTCGAAGACGTGACATGGGGCGAGCTCGACTATTTGGTCGTCGATCTTCCGCCGGGCACCGGCGATGCTCAGTTGTCGCTGTGCCAGCTCATTCCGATCACCGGCGCGGTCATCGTCACGACACCGCAGGAAGTCGCTTTGCTCGATGTACGCAAGGCCATCGATATGTTTCGCAAGCTCGAAGTACCCGTGCTCGGCGTGATCGAGAACATGAGTCACTATCGTTGTCCGGCATGTGGCCATTACGATGCCATCTTCGGCTCGGGCGGAGGCGAACGGCTCGCCAAGGACTACGAAGTCGAGCAGCTCGTGCAAGTTCCCATCGAAGGCGCCATCGGCCGCGGCGGTGAAACTGGGCTGCCGGTGGTCGAAACGGCGCCGGACAGTGAGCATGGGCGAGCGTTCATGCGTGCGGCTGCTTATGCAGCCCTGTACGCCAGCCGCCTGAGCGCAACCGGCCCCAAACGCAGCAACCTCTTACGTACCGTCGAGTGAGTCGGTGAGCCAGCGGGGGCTCACGGCCACGTGCCGCCATCGCGGCTAATTCAGCATCACGCGCGAATATCGACCACTTTCACCGAGCTGGTCCACGATCTGCGCTGCCCGAGACAACAGCAGCCTGATTCGTGTGTCGGGATCGGGCGCAGCGAGGCAGCGTTGCTGAAAATCGACCTGCGGACATCGGCCATGCTCCATCATCACGTCTCGATTCGAGATGACCTCGACATTGGGAATGATCGCCGTGATCGCATAGACCATGATGCGACGATCGGGCAGGCCGAGTACACATCGCACCATCTCCTCGTCCTCGTCCTCGAACATGTGTGCGACGCGTTCGACTTGAGCCTTCAACACCTCGAGTGCATCCCAGTCGGACGGTTCGTGTTCCGGAAGCATCTCTACCGATACTTCTCGGTACTTCGTACGCGACGGAAGCTCTTCGAGCATTCGCACGCGGCCCACGCCCTCGAGACGGATGAAACGGCGGCCATCATGGAAACGCTCGTGGCTCACCAACTTGCCGAGGCCGAACACGGGCTCGATCGATGGTCGTCCCTGGTGGTCCGCCTCGAAACCGGGACGAAGCAACGGAACTCCAATGTGCCGACCGTTGTCCAGCACGTGGTCCACGAGCTCGAGATAACGTGGCTCGAACACGTTGAGCGGAAGCACCATTCCGGGCAGCAGCACCACGTTCGGCAACGGAAAGATCGGCAACGCTGCCAACACGCGCTCGTTCAAAATGCTGTCGTCGCCGAGCATGCTTGCCAGACGGAAGCCTAGTCCGAGTAGGCCGGTTCGGCGAGGCTCGATCTGACGTTTTGATATCCTGCATGAGGGTCGACCGCGCTAGCAACGCAACCCGCCCGAAACGGCCATTTGCGGGTCTCATGCGCTGCGGTCATGGTTAAGGCAGCAAGCGATCCTGCAAATCGTGCCGTCCACGTAGCTCACCACGAAACGAGCTCGTGACCACGCGGGCGTCGTGCTTGTCGCCGGGAATGCCCAGGCACCCGTGAGTCCCGACCATGACGCAGCCGGCTCCCCGCGCATCGAGGTGTCGCATGAGCGCATCGACGATGTCGTTGCACGCCCGCTCTTGCAACGTAAACCTTCGCGTGAAGCACACGACGAGATCGGCAATCCGACCGAATCCAATCAACTGACGTCCCGGCAAGTACGAAATGGTCGCGGTACCGACATAGGGTACGAGATGGTGCGGACACATGCCATGAAACGGCAAACTGCGGATGATGACCAGCTCGTTCTCGCTCTCGCCCAATACTGGATCGCCGAGAATCTGGGACGGATCCATGTCGTATCCCGACAGGAACTCTCGTTGCCACAATCGTGCCACCCTATTGGGCGTACCAACGAGATCTTTGTGTGCTGGATCGAGGCCCGCTGCGCACAGCATGTCCTCCACAGCGCGCGCAAGTGCTTGACCATTGGCGTTGCGTGTTCGTCCACGCCCGTCTTTGCGCCCGACGACGGAGGCGCGCTCGCGGGAGCGGCTCTTCGGCTTGGCCCGTGTCATCTCGCGTCTGCCGATCTACGTTCGTTTCGCTCGTTCGGCGCGTGCACGACGCTGACCGATGGAACGATTCGTGTCAACCTACGGTATGTCCAGCGTTTCCGCTCCAGCGTTCGATCGCGTCGCGCTGGTTACGGGCGGTGCCATTCGCGTTGGGGCCGCGATTGTTCGGACATTGGCGCGCGAAGGTTGGCGCGTGTGGGTTCACCATCGCAGCTCGCACGAGCAAGCGCAGGCACTGGCCCGCGAGCTCGGGCCGGCGGTCCTCGGTCTCGTTCGTGCAGACCTGCGCGACGCAGCCGCGCGAACCAAGTTGTGCAACACGGTAGTGGACCAGCGCTCCCCGAGTGGGGGCAGGCTCGACCTGCTGGTCAATAGTGCCGCGAGCTTCGAACATGGCTCGTTTCTCCAACGGCAAGACGATCAGCTCGAGCGTGTGTTGCAAACCAACTTCGTCGCTCCGGTATCGCTGGTGCGGGGGCTTGCCGGCCCGCTGGCAAGCGCGAACGGTTGCGTCGTGAACGTGCTCGATCTCGCGTCGCACCAGGCCTGGCCAGGGTACCTGGATCATTGCAGCGCCAAGGCGGCGCTCGCCATGGCCACTCGGGTACTCGCCATCGAGCTCGCTCCCTCGATTCGTGTCAACGGTGTTTCGCCCGGAACGGTACTGTGGCCCGACGATACTCGCTACGCACCGGGCTCTCCTGTACGCGAACGCATCGTCGCCGGGATTCCACTCGGCACCATCGGCACGCCCGAAGACGTATCCGGAGCGATTGTCTACCTTGCCGCGGCGAAGCACGTCACGGGTCACGTGCTCGTCGTCGACGGCGGACGCTCGGCCGCGGGTGGGCGCGAGTACGGATGACGACGGCTGTGTCCGTTCGCAACGTGCTGGAGCGTGCCCCGCGCTTGACACGCTCGCCGGACGCCTGAAAACTCGGGATCGACGGCGAAACACACGGCCCGACCTTCGTCGGACTGGGGCTTGACCGCCGCAGCGATTCGCCCCTATAGGATCCCCCCTTGTCTCAGTCTCAGGAAGATCCGTCCCTAGAGCCAGCCCCTCCAGTCGTTTCGGTCGCTCCCGTCCCGACCAAAAGCGAGCACACACCCGTCGTCGGTCGTCCCCTCGAAGTCAAGGTGGACGAGCGTGGCGTAGAGCGAGCGATTCGCAAGCTCAGGCGCCTCATGGCCAGCGAAGGTGTGCTGCGCGAAATCAAACGTCGAAGGCACTACGAAAAACCGAGCGTGAAAGGCAAGCGGAAGCTCCGCGAGGCGGAGCGCCGTAGAAAACGTAGGCAGCGCAAGAAGATCATGCCGCTGCCGCCCTGATTCGAGATCGCTCCAATCGAAAGTCGAGTCGATTGTCCCGCCGGACGAGCCTGCGAACGCGCACGCGACGACGATTGTGGACGGCGGCGCTCGTGATCGTTGGCGTGCTGGTCTACGCATGGCTGGGTGACGACACCAAGCGTTGGCTCGGCATGGAGCAAGGCTTTCGGGTCCCGCCCAAGCAGTCGCGTTTGCGCATTGCCACGTGGAACATGAGAAACTTTCCCGACGCCGAACAAGATCGCGATCGTTTGTCGCGAACGCTTCGCGAGCTCGAAGCCGACGTGCTCGCGTTCCAAGAGATTCGCGATGCACACGCGCTGTCCGAGCTCGTGCCGGAGCTGACCGTACATGTTTCGCACCACGGCGGAAGGGGGGGCCAAGCCGTGGCACTGGCCTATGATGCCCACATCGTCACATTGATCGACGGCCCGCACGAGGACGAGCACTTGACGCTCGGTGGACGGGTCCGCCCTGCCCTGCACGCGTATTTGCGTGTTGGTAAAGATGGCCCTGATTTTCACGTCGTGGTCGTGCACCTCAAGGCCAAACCAGAGGGGCTCGACGACCGCCGTCGGCAATGGTCGGCGCTCGCCCTGCTCGTGCAGCGTCTGTCCGCTACGGACGAAGACGTCTTGGTGCTCGGCGATTTCAACGTGACGGGTGGAGCCGATCGCAATGCCGAGCGCGAGCTGGTCGAGGCAGAGCAGGTTCTGGGCGCAACGGGTCTCGCACGCATCCCCACACATGGTGGATGCTCGGCCTATTGGGACGGCACGCGACGGGATCGTTGGCAGGAGCCCAGCCTGCTCGATCTGATGTGGACGCGGGCCTTGGCAGAGGCGCTGCATAGCGGCAGTGTGACCACGCCGGCTTCACATTGTGCGCGCCACGGCTGCCAGCCATTTGGTTCCACCGACACGTATCCCGAGCTCGATTTCGTTCGCGGCAGCGACCACTGTCCAGTGGTGCTCGATCTCCTCCACGGAACCGATGACGACACCCAATCGCTCCGGTCGACCCCACGTGACCACGATGGGCCCGAACAGGGACGGATCGACATCCGATGAAGTTTTTTGAAGCTCCCCCGTCGAAAGGCCGCGTCGACATGTCGTTGTCTCACAATGCCTCGTCGGCGTTTGTACCTACCCGTGGCAGGGCATTTGCGCGAGCAAACTGCCTATGGCAGCATGCGCGACGTCTTCGGACGTCGGACCCCCAACATGACACTGACCGTCTCACGGCCGTCGATCGTGCCGGTGAGACGAACTGACGCATCAGGAGCATCAACAATGAAGATCTACAACCATCCCGCCCTCAGTCTCGCAACGCTGGGCCTGTTTACTGGCTTTACTGCGGCAGCCGTCCAAGGCTGTGACCCCGGCGAAGGTCCACTCGGTAATCTGGCCGAACAATGTGGCTTGGTGTGCCCGGACGAGGGTCTCGCCGAAGGCAATGCCAGCATCTCGGGCGTAGCGAGCGTCGATGCGTTTTTCGGCGCGGTGATCAGCGTTCGCGATGCCGCAGGTAGCGTCGAAGCGAGTGTACGCTCTGAGCTCATTGGTCTCGCGGGTCTCCTCGGCGCCGAAGTCGATGCGAATGCCAGCATCGACGCGCTTGCAGGGGAGGTCAAGGCCGCACTCGATGCCAAGATCAGCGCGAACGTCGAGGGTAGTCTCACGGTGAACTACCAACCGGCCAAGTGCGAAGCATCACTCGAAGTCTCGACCAAAGCCGCCGCCGAATGTGACGTCGACGCCGATCCCGGGATGGCCAGCGTGAAGTGCGAAGGCACCTGTGAGATCGATGCCCAGGCGCAGGCGATGTGCACGGGTGAAGCCACGCTCAAGTGCGAAGGTCAAGCGCCCAGTTTGATGTGCAGCGGGAGCTGCACGGGATCATGCCAGCTCGAAGTCGCCGCTGAATGTTCGGGCACGTGCAACGGCACATGCGACGGCATGTGCAGTGCCAAGGACGGCATGGGCAACTGTCGCGGCAGCTGCATGGGCATGTGCCAGGGCTCGTGTGAGCTCGAGGGCGGCGGATCTTGCAGTGGCAAGTGCGAGGGCTCGTGCGAATACGAGCCCGGTGGGGCCATGTGCGAAGGCGGAGCCAAGGCCAAATGTGAAGGCGCGGCCAAGGTCGACGTGGAATGCAAAGGTGGCTGCGAAGGCGAAGTAACGCCGCCGATGGTGAAAGCCGAATGCAAGGCAGCTGTCGAAGCCAAGGCCAAAGCCAACGTCGTGTGCACCCCACCCAGCGTCGACGTGCAGTTCGCGTTCAAAGCAAGCGTCAACGCCGACGCTCAAGCGGAGTTCCGGGCGTTCCTGCGTGGCTTCAAGATGCACTTTTCCGCCATGCTCGCGGCTCTCGAGCGCAGCGAGCTCGTGTTGGATGCAATCGCGAACGCCGAAACAGGCCTCATCGTGTCGGCAAACGGCGCGGTGAAAGGCGCAGTCGATACCGCGCTCAAGAGTGATCTCGATCTGAAGGTCACTGTCGGCCTTGGATGTGCACTCGACGAGCTCAAAGCCGTGGGTGGTGCGCTCGGCGAGGCCCAAGGCTCCCTGGAAGGCAGCGTCTCCGCGGTCGGCATGATCAGTGCGAGCGTGGGCGGCTGAGCGCCGACCTGCCAACGGATCACACGAGCGCGCCGGTGACTCACCGGCGCGCTTTTGACGTATGCTGTCTGACGTCGCCGGAATGCCGCCCCTTTGCACAGGGTGTGGCATGTTAGCGTGTTCGCGGTACGACCATGATCGAGCTGCTCACGAGTCCGGAAACCTACGTGTCGTTGCTCGTGCTCTCCGCGATGGAGATTGTGCTCGGGATCGACAACATCGTCTTCATCGCGATCTTGTGCGGACGCTTGCCCGCAGACAGGCAACTGTTCGCACGTAGGCTCGGACTGATCGTGGCTCTCGGAGCTCGTCTCGGTCTCTTGTTCGCGATTTCCTGGGTGATGCGTCTGACCGAGACGCTGTTCGTACTGCTCCGGCCGTGGACCGGCAAAGATCTGATCTTGCTCGGTGGCGGGATCTTCCTCTTGTACAAGGCAACCCACGAGATCTACGAAAACGTCGAGCGTCCGGATGAGCACCAACCTGCCGGCGCCGCTCCCGCAATGGCCCGAGAGGCTGAAGCCGCAGCGGCCTCGCGGCGCCGATCGCTGCTCGTCGGCATCCTCTTGCAGATCACCGTGCTCGATATCGTGTTCTCGTTGGACTCGGTCATCACCGCGGTCGGTATGGTCGACGAAGTACCTGTCATGGTGGCCGCCATGCTCATCTCGGTCGCTGTCATGTTGGCGTTCGCCGGTCCGATCGGCGATTTCGTGCAAAGCCACCCATCGATTCGCATACTCGCGCTGGCGTTCCTGATGTTGATCGCGGTCATGTTGGTCGCCGAAGCCACCGGACAACACGTATCGAAGGGGTACATCTACTCTGCCATGGGTTTCTCGCTCGCGGTGGAGCTCCTCAATCTTCGGATGAAGTCTCGTAAGATGCGTGCCGACGCTCACGTCACCGAAGCGGCTCACAGTTGAGCGCGCAATACGCGAAACCCGCCAAACGATCCTCGCCAAACGATCCTCGCCAAACGCACTCGTTCTTGTATATTCGTCATATCGGAACAGCCAAGCACAGGTCCTCGTCGAAATCGCTGCCCGCGAGCCACGAAGCGAGTCGCGAGGTCGTCGCAGCGAACATCCGGGCGATCTCGGCAGGTCGAGGTCTTGCCGTGAGTGCTCTCGCCGATATCGCGGGTGTCTCGCGTGCACAAATGTTCAACGTGCTTCGCTGCACCAGCAGTGCAACCGTCGATTGGCTCGCCAAAGTCGCCGACGCGCTCGAGATCCAACCTTGGGAGCTGCTCGTTGCTGGCAGCGGAGACAAGCGCAAAAAGCGAACCCGCCGCTGAGTTGCGTCATGCTGTCTCATTCCCCGCGTCGCGCGAAAATCGTTTGCACCCTCGGTCCCGCGAGCGACACACCAGAGATGATCGGCTCATTGGTCGATGCCGGCATGAACGCCGCGCGCCTGAATTTTTCGCATGGCACGCACGAGGATCATGCGCGTGTGTACGAAACTGTGCGCAGCGAGGCCAGCCGCCGTGGCGTGGCTGTGGCCGTATTGGCCGATCTACAGGGACCCAAGCTCCGCGTAGGCAAGATCCCACCTCCCGGAATCTTGCTCACCAAGGGTCAACATTTCGTCTTGAGCGTCGATCCCGAGGCGAGCGTGGACGCGTCTCGAGCGACGGTCACGTATCAACCGCTCGCTCGCGAGGTGTTTCCTGGCACGCGAATCCTGCTCGACGACGGTGTGCTCGAGCTGCAGGTGGACCGTATCGACGGTCCCGAGATCGTGACGACGGTCGTTCAAGGTGGCGTGCTCACGTCCAACAAGGGGGTGAACGTGCCGGGCGCAGCTCTGAGTGTTCCGGCGCTGACCGACAAGGACATCGACGACCTGCGCTTCTCGCTCGAGCTCGGCGTCGATGCCATCGCACTTTCGTTCGTACGCCGGGCTGGTGACATCGAGGCCGCCAAAAAGCTCATGGCGGAAATCGGTCGCGAGCGGCCGATCATCGCCAAGATCGAAAAACCGGAGGGCGTCGAGAACCTCCAGTCCATTCTCGATGTCGCAGACGGAATCATGGTGGCTCGCGGCGATCTCGGTGTCGAGGCCGGTCCTGAAGCGGTTCCGATGATTCAAAAACGTGCCATCCAGCTGGCGAACCAACGTGGCAAGCTGGTGATCACCGCGACGCAGATGCTGGAATCGATGGTGCACAATGCTCGGCCAACGCGCGCGGAAGCCTCCGACGTGGCGAACGCGGTGCTCGACGGCAGCGACGTCCTCATGTTGTCCGGAGAGACCGCACGCGGCGATCATCCACGCCTGGTGGTCGAGACCATGAACAAGATCATCGTGCGGACCGAGCAGGCCGAACAGTATTGGCGAGATCGCTCGGGAACGATCGATCTCGGAACGGCCACGAATGCCATTGCAGAGGCGGCCGTGACGTGCTGCCGAAGCATTCGCAACGCACGTGCGATCGCGGTGTACACCGGCTCCGGTGGCATCGCGCGCCTCGTCAGCGACTATCGTCCACGCGTGCCGATCTACGCGTTCACCCCCAACCCCGTGACGTATCAGGCGCTCGCACTATACTGGGGTGTCACCCCACAACTGTTCTCACCCTCCAGCTTGGCCGGTGAAAGCATCTTCAACGACCTCGATCGCGCCTTGCTCGACCGGCGACTGGTGCCCCACGGAGACATCGTGGTGTTCGCGACCGGCTATCCCGTCAAAGCCAAAACATCCGTGAACTTGCTCAAAATCCATCAAGTCGGGGAGACCTTGCCAGGCACGGCGCCTCCGTGATACCCGCATGGTCCCGGAGCCACAGGGCGCTCCTACGGGATCCTCGCCAGGGATCCGTACGGGGCCGCGTCCAAAGCACCTCAGCATGAGCACGAGAGCGAAGGTGGCGGAATTGGTAGACGCGCTAGACTAAGGATCTAGTGGGGAAACCTGTGGGGGTTCGAGTCCCCCCCTTCGCACAGACACGGCCGGCATTTTCGGTATTCTGAGGGGTCGATGGGGACGGACATACCAAGCTCTCCACGGCCGGCAACCGCGCGGGCGACTGCGGTTGCAGGATTTTATGCTGCGGTGGCAGTGGCAGGATTCTTCTGGCACGCCACCGCCCAGGATACGAACGACATTTGGCGAGTCGAGCCTGGACAAGCGCTCACGTGGTCGTTCCTCGGCGTGCTGTTGGGCACCATGCTCGGCCTCGTCGTGGTGCACGTGTTTCGTGCGCTCGAGCCTTGGATGGCCTGGCTTCCCGCGTTGCATCGCGAGTTTCGAGCGATCTTTGGTCGCCCCAGCAACATCGAGATCGTGCTGCTGGCTGCAGCAAGTGCACTCGGAGAGGAGCTGCTGTTCCGCGGCGCCATGCTCGATGCTTGGGGCATTACCGGCAGTAGCATCGTGTTCGCACTGCTCCATATTCCTCCCCGTGCATCGCTTTGGCCATGGACCCTGAGCGCATTCGTGCTCGGCCTCTTACTAGCCGGGGTGACGTTGACGACCGGAAACCTGTCTGCCGCAGTGTTTGCTCACTTCGTCATCAACTTGCAAAACCTGCGCTACATCACCCGGCACAGTCCCGCAGTAGGGTTGTCGGGGCCGGTCCGCCCTACCCCGTCGAGCGGTTCGTCCATCACGAAACCCTAGTGCTCCCAGTGCGCGACGAACATGTGTCAAACGTGCATCGCCAAGTGCTCATGCGCGGTTCCCGGAGGCTGTGACATGAGCTCCAGTGCAGCGAGATACGACGTCCTGGGCATATTTTGAGCCATGCGACGAAAAATCTGGCCAAGCTTCGGGGAACGCGCTATGTCGCACAGCAGAAACAAGCAGGTTCCGACCGCCCTGGGCAAAGCGAAGACGGGTCAGATGAGTTGACCCAATGGCCAGGCGGTGCGGGCCAGGAATCGAGCAACGAAATTGTCGAAGAAACTCTTTGTGGGCGGACTCAGCTGGGACACGAATGATGCGTCACTGTTGAGTGCGTTCGAGCGCTTTGGTGCTGTTACAGACGCAAAAGTCATCACGGACCGCGACACGGGTCGCTCCCGTGGTTTCGGATTCGTCACCTTCAGTGATGCGGCTCATGCCGAGGCAGCGATGTCGTCTCTCGATGGCTCGCAACTCGACGGCCGTCGAATTCGCGTCAACGCTGCAGAAGACCGCCAGGGAGGTGGAGGCGGAGGCGGAGGCGATCGAGGGGGTGGCCGTCCTTCGGGTGGGAACGCTCGCGGCGGCCAACGGTGGCGGTGAAGCTTGGGCTCCAGTAGCCACTCCGTAGGCAAACGACAACGTGAAGCCGAAAAGGCCCGCAAAAAGCGGGATAAGGCCGAACGATTGCGCCGCAACCGAGAAAACTCGCGAGGCGGCATTCCCATCGCCACGATCGAAGACATTCAACCCGTGGCGATGCGGACGCCCATGCCTACGCTCGACGGAACCGTTACCAACGAGGGCGCCGCGCGAAGCTCTGGCCCTCCATGCCGACTGTTCGTCGGCAGCTTGAGCTGGGAGACGAACGCAGAAGATCTGCGAGGGTTCTTCGCCGCATGTGGCGAAGTCCTCGACGCGTCGATCGTGACGGATCGAGGCACTGGGCAATCCCGAGGCTTCGGCTTCGTGACCATGGCCGATCGAAAAGCGGCCGCGCGTGCCATCAAGGATCTCGATGGTCAAGAGCTCGACGGCCGTGCCGTGCGGGTGAACATCGCGTCCGAGCACTCGCGCTAGAGAGACGAGCGG
>Ga0187893_10007355_pt1 | contig 18093 bp, 16 predicted proteins | sample MA1701074metaG_FD_139574 | JGI IMG/M metagenome (GOLD analysis project Ga0187893, IMG submission 139574) | White microbial mat communities from a basaltic lava cave in the Kipuka Kanohina Cave System on the Island of Hawaii, USA - MA170107-4 metaG ... | reverse complement strand
GCGGCGGGGGAGCGCGGTCGTGGTCTTCCCCGAAGGCGTCACAGGTGACCACGTCTCGCTGGCGCCGCTCAGGACGGGCGCCGCGCGCATCGCCCTGCAGGCGCGCAACGCCGGCCTGCGCGCCCTCACGATCGTCCCGGTCGGGCTGACGTTCGAGCGCAAGGACACGCCGCGGACGCGCGTGTTCGCGGAGGTCGGCGAGCCGATCGCCGTGGATGACTGGCCGCGCGCGAGCGACGACAACGACGTGCGGCTGTTGACCGACGAGATCGAGACGCGGCTGCGCGCCGTGACGCTGAATTTCGTGTCGGAAGCGGACGCGGCCCAGACCGGGGCGCTCGCGTCCTTGCTGTCGCGGCTGCTGAGGAGCGCCAACGGCATCCCCGACGTGTGGCAACGGCATGCGCCGATGGCCGACCACGTCGCCATCGCGCGTCGCCTCGAACGCGCCCGCGGCCAGCTTGGCGCCGCCCCACGCGACGTCCAGGAGCGGGTCGACGCGTTCCTCGAGCGCCTCGGCCGCTTCCGGCACTCGCTCGCGATGCATCGCGCGCAGATCGAGGACCTCGACATCGAGATCGGCGTCGCCGCGGGGGCGCGGTTCGTCGTCCGCGAAGCGCTGTTCGCGCTGGTCGCCGGGCCGATCGCGTTCTGGGGCTGGATCAATCACTGGGTGCCGTTCAAGGCGGCGACGCTCATTGCCGGCCGCAACGCGCCGACGGCCGCCGACGAGGCGATGCGCGCGATCGTGGCCGGCCTGCTGCTCTCGATCGGCGCCTATGCGGTCCAGGGCTGGCTCGTGTGGCGGCTGTGGGGCGGCATCGCCGCGGCGATCTACCTCGCGAGCCAGCCCGTGGCGGCGGACGTAAACTTCCATTTCCGGCCGCGACTCTCGCGCGTCGTGCGGCGGGGGCGCATCTACCTGCGGTTCCGGGGCGACACGCTGCTGCAGGCGCAGCTGCGCGGTGAGCTCAAGGCCCTGCGGGAAGAGGCGCAGGCGGTGGACGCGCTGCTGAACGCCTGAAGCGCGACGCATCGCCGCGCCGCGTCGCAGCAGCGCGCCGCTCGACCGCGTAAGTTCGAGCCTGCCCGACCGGGTCGCCCGCCGGCGACCCCGTCACGCCCGGGGAGCGACCGATGCTGGAGCTACACGAAGAGCTGCAGCGCGCTGTCAGGGAGAAGTACCGCCTGATTCGTGAGTTGACGCGCGGCGGCATGTCGCGCGTCTTCCTGGCCAGGGACCTGCGGCTCGACCGCGACGTCGCCATCAAGGTGCTGGCGCCGGAACTGGTGGATCCGACGATGGTGGAGCGGTTCCACAACGAGGTCCTCCAGACGGCGCGCCTGCAGCACCCGACGATCATTCCGCTCATCGAGGTCGGCGCGATCGGCGACCTGGACCGCCGCACGCCGTTTTACGTGATGCCCTACGCGCGCGGCGAATCGGCGCGCAGCCGGCTCAAGAACGACGGCACGTTCTCGGTCCGCGCCACCGTGCGCCTGCTGCGCGACGTGCTGGGCGCGCTCGAGTATGCCCACGAGCAGGGACTGGTGCATCGCGACATCAAGCCGGAGAACATCTACCTGTCGGGGTCACACGCCGTGCTCGCCGACTTCGGCATCGCCAGGGCGATCTCCGGCAAGCAAGGCGAGCAGGCGCTCACCGCACCCGGAGAGGCGCTTGGCACGGCGTCGTACATGGCGCCGGAGCAGATGTCTGCCGACCCCGCCACTGACCATCGGGCCGACCTGTACTCGCTCGGCGTCGTCGGGTACGAACTGCTCGCCGGCAGGCTGCCGTGGGCAGGCGCCACGGCGCCGGAGCGCCTGATTGCGCAGGTGAAGGGCGAGAAGACGCCGCTCCACGCCGTGCGCGCGGACGTGCCGCAGGAGCTGGCCGACGTGATAGATCGGCTGCTGTCGCTCGATCCGGCGCTTCGGCCGCAGAGCGCCGCGCAGGCCACGCAGATGCTGGAAGCGGTGCCCGTCAGCCGGGCGTCGCAGATCTCCGAGATCACTCCCATCGCCACGCGCGGAACCGCGGTGTCCGACAAGCCGTCGGCCACCACCAGGCTGGAGGCGTTCTGCGACGGCGTGTTCGCGATTGCGATCACGCTGCTCGTGATCGAGCTCCGGCCGCCTGCGCCGGAGAGCGTTGACAGCGCCGGGGCGCTGTGGCGGGCACTCGCCCACTTGTGGCCGCTGGTGTTCGCGTTCCTCCTCAGCTTCCTCATCATCCTCATCACGTGGCTCAACCATCACGCGATGATGTCGCTGGTGCGCGGGTCCAACGCGGCATTCGTGTATGCCAACGGACTGCTGCTGCTGGGCGTCGCATTCATCCCGTTTCCAACCGCATTGCTCGGCGAGTTCATCCGCAGCGACCACGCTGCGCCGGCCGTGGTGCTGTACACGGCGGTCTCGGCCGTGCTGGCGCTCGGCTGGTTGGCGGCCACCGGAGTCGCCCTCAAGGACGGGCTGGTGCGCGACAACCGCTGCGCGGCGACGATGCGCGAGTACCGCCGCAACGCCCGTTTCGCGATCGGCCTCTACAGCGCGCTGGCGCTGCTGGGCCTGTGGCTGCCGATGGTGACCGCCCTCGCCACCACCGGTTCCTGGATCTTCTGGGCAATGCTCGGGCTCCGGGAGCGCGGGGCCCACGCAACGGTGTGACCACCCTGTGCCGGACGGGCGGCATGATGGTGGGCAGGGCCCCGTCGCCGACGCCATCTTGATCCCATGCGCACACACGTCCTTCTCCTCACCCTCGTCCTTTCCGCCCCGGCGCTCGCGCAGGCCGGCGCGACGACCGTGTTCACCGGGTTCAGCCTCGTCGACGGCCGCGGCGGGGCCGCTGTCGAGAACGCGGCGATGGCGGTTCGCGACGGACGAATCATCGCCGTCGGGCCGCGAGCAGCAGTGCAGCCGCCGGCGAACGCCACCGTCGTGGTGCTGAGCGGCAAGACGGTCATCCCGGGCCTGATCAACGCGCACGGGCACATCAATGACGTGCCCGACCTCTCGACCTACGCGGCCTACGGCGTCACGACCGTCTTCAGCCTCGGCAGCGAGCCAGCGCCGGTCTTCGCGGCTCGCGCCGAGCAGTCGTCGAGGCAGTTGGCCCGCGCCCGCGCGTTCGTGGCCGGCCCGGTCGTGGCGGCGTCGACGGCGGAATCCGCGCGCAGCGTCGTGGCGTCCATCGCGCTGACGAAGCCCGACATCATCAAGATCCGCGTCGACGACAACCTCGGCACGTCACGCAAGATGCCGCCCGAGGTCTACCGCGCCGTGATCGATGAGGCGCACAAGCGCGGCCTGCGGGTGGCAGCCCACCTCTTCTACCTCGCGGACGCCAAGGACCTGCTGGCGTCCGGTGCGGATGTCGTGGCGCACAGCGTGCGCGACGCCGCCGTCGACGACGAGGTCATCGCGTTGCTCAGGGAAAAACGCGTTTGCTACATCCCCACCCTGATGCGCGAAGTGTCAACCTTCGTGTACGAGTCCACGCCGGCGTGGTTCTCCGACCCGTTGTTCCTGGCACACGCCAACAAGCAATGGATTGCGGCGGCGGCGGACCCCGCCGCGCAGCAGCGCGTGCGCAGCAGCCCGTCGGCCCAGCGGTACAAGGCGGCGCTCGACCAGGCGAGCGTGAACCTCAAGCGGCTCGCGGACGCCGGCATCCCGATCGCGATGGGCACCGATACCGGACCGAACGGCCGGTTCCAGGGCTACTTCGAACTCATGGAACTGGAGCTGATGGCCAAGGCCGGCATGACGGCGTCCCAGGTGATCCAGTCGGCGACCAGCGTCGCGGCGCGCTGCATGCAGATCGACCGCGACCTGGGCACGCTGGAACGCGGCAAGTGGGCCGATTTCGTGGTGCTCGACGCCAACCCGCTGGAGAACATCTCCAACGTCCGGCGGATATCTGCGGTCTACATCGCCGGCAACCGGGTCAAGCGCTAGCCGAGCCGCGGTCGGGCCTTGCCGGCGCCGGTCGCCTGTCCGATGATAGAAGCGTCCATCCGACATGGAGTTAGCATGAAAGTCGTCGATTCCACACGCCGCGCGCGCGCTGCTGTTGTGGCGCTCCTGCTGGCGCCGAGCGCCGCGCTGTGGGGGCAGGCGGCGAGCGACATCAGGTTCACGGACACGCGCCTCAAGAACGGCCTGCGCGTCATCGTCGCCGAGGATCACGTGGCCCCGGTGTTCTCGATCGCCGTGAGCTACAACGCCGGCTCCCGCGATGAGCGCAAGGGGCGCACCGGGTTCGCCCACTTGTTCGAGCACATGATGTTCAAGGGCTCGGAGAACGTCGGTCCCGGCGAGCATTTCACGCTCGTGTTCAACAACGGCGGGAACATGAACGGGACGACGAACAAGGACCGGACGCTCTACTTCGAGACGCTCCCGAGCAACCAGCTTGACCTCGGCCTCTTCCTCGAGGCCGACCGGATGCGCTCGCTGGTGATCAACAAGGAGAACCTGGTCAACCAGATCAACGCGGTGCAGGAAGAGCGGCGCCTCGGCCGCGACAACAATCCGTACGGCAAGACCTTTGACGCGGTGGACTCCCTTACCTACACCAATTTCGCGTACCAGCACTCGGTCATCGGCTCGATGGAAGACCTGAGCGCCGCGACGGTGGAGGATGTCGCCGCATTCTTCAAGACGTACTACGCGCCGAACAACGCGGTGGTCGCAATCGTCGGTGACGTCAAGACCTCCGAGGTGCTCGAGAAGGCGCGGAAGTACTTCGAGTCCATTCCATCGCAGCCAGCGCCCCCGCCGGTCGACATGACGGAGCCGGCGCCGTCCGGCGAAGAGCGCATGACCCTCGAGGATCCGCTCGCGCGCCTGACGCGCGTGGACATCAGCTACCTGGTGCCGCCGTCGAGCCATAATGACGACGCCGCGCTGACCGTGCTCGCCACGGTGCTGAGCGGCGGACGAAGCGGTCGCTTCTTCGAGAACATCGTGCGGCAGAAGCAGTTGGCCACCGGCGTGTCCGCCAGCAAGGGTGAGGCGCGCGGACCCGGCCTGTTCCGCGTCATCGGCACGGTTGCACCCGGCAAGAGCGCCGCCGACGTCGAGTCCGCCATTTATGAGGAGATCGAGAGGGTGAAGACGGGTGGGGTTCAGGCCTGGGAGATCGAGAAGGCGCGCACCAACGCGCGTCGCGGGATGGTGGCCAGCCTGCAGAGCTCGCTCCAGCGCGCCATCCTGCTCTCCGAGTACGCGCTGTTCTACAACGACCCGGGCCGCATCAACAAGCGCGCGGCGCGCATAGATGCCGTGACCGCGGCAGACGTGCAGCGCGTAGCCAACACCTACCTCACGCAGGTGAACCGCAACGTCGTCACAACCGTTCCCAAGCCGGCAGCATCGCGGCCGGGAGGACAGCCATGATCACGCTCCGCCTCTCCATCGCGGGCGCCGCGGCCCTTTCGCTGGCGTCCATCGCGGGCGCCCAGGTGCCGCAGCCCGCAGCGCCTCCGAGCCAGGGTGTCGTGTTGAAGGGCAAGGCGCCCGTGTCCGACCAGGTCCTGTCGGTGAAGTTGCCGCGGCCGCGCGAGGCGACGCTCGCGAACGGACTGCACCTCATCGTGCTCGAGGACCGTCGCGCCCCGCAGATCTCGTTCACGCTGCAGATCCCGGGCGCCGGCGGCTTCTACGACGCACCGGACCAGGTTGGCGTCGCGACGACGACGGCGACGATGATGCGCGAAGGCACGACGTCGCGCACCACCCTCCAGATCGCCGAGCAGCTGGAGACGATGGCCGCCGCGCTGAACGTCGGGACCGGCATGGCGTCGACCGCGGCGACGATCAGCGGCTCGAGCCTCACCGAGCACGCCGACAAGATCATGGAGCTCGCGGCCGACGTGCTGCTGCGTCCGACGTTCCCGGACGACGAGTTCGCGAGATACCGGCAGCGCACCGTGGCCGGCCTCAACCAGCAGCGCGCCAATCCGGGATTCCTGGTGCAGGAACTCTGGTCGAAGACCATTTACGGTGATCATCCCGCCGCCCGGCTCTCGGTGACGCCGGCGCAACTCGGCGCCGTGACGCGCGACCAGATGGTGGCGTTCCACAAGGCGCGTTACGTCCCGGACCACGCCGTCATCGCCATTGCCGGCGACATCTCGTTCACCGATGCGCGGCGGCTGGTCGAGTCCAAGCTGGGCGGTTGGGCGAAGGCCGGCACCGCCGCGCCACGCACCACGGACCCGGCCGCTGCCGGTCCGTCGAAAGTGCACCTCGTCGACCGGCCCAACTCCGTGCAGACGAACTTCGTGGTGGGCGCGCAGGCCATCAACCGCACCGATCCGGACTACGATGCGGTGCAGCTCATGAATGCCGTCGTCGGCGGCGGCCCGACGGGGCGGCTGTTCATCCACCTGCGTGAGGAGAAGGGGTACACGTACGGCGCCTATTCCGGCCTCAACGCCGGGCAGTTCAAGGGCTCCTGGTTCGCGCAGACGGACGTGCGCTCCGAGGTGACGGAGCCGGCGCTGACCGACCTGATGGAGGAACTGCGGCAGATTCGCGACGTGCCGGTGCCGGCCAAGGAACTGGCCGACAAGAAGCGTTCCCTGGTCGCCAGCTTCGCACTCTCGCTGGAAAGCCCGCAGCAAGTGCTCAACTACTACGTCACGAGCTGGAACTACAAGCTGCCGGCCGACTACTGGGACCGGTACCCCGAACGCGTCATGGGCATCACGACCCAGCAGGTGCAGAACGTGGCGCGTAAGTACCTCGACCCCTCCAAGGTCCACATCATCGCCGTCGGCGACGGCAAGAAGGTCGAGGGGACGCTCAAGAAGTTCGGTCCGCTCGACACCTACGATGTCGAGGGCAGGAAGGTCAACACCGTGGTGCCGTGACCAACACGTGTACGGATGGCGTGGTGCGCAATCCGTGGAAACCGGAGAGTCTCCAATGACGATCGTTCGCGTCGTTTCGTGCTCGCTCCTCGCGGCTTCAGTGCTCGCCGCCCAGAATCCGCCCACCGGCGGCGGCGGTGGCGGAGGCGGTGGTCGCGGCGGGGGTAACGCCAACCTCACCGAGGCGCAGCGTGACTCGATTCGCGCGGACCAGGCGCGCAGCCGTGGCGGCAGCTCCTGCGCGCGCAACGCCTACAACTGCATCGACGCCAGGAACCCGCTCCCCACGGCCAACACGGTGTGGATCGAGGAGATGACGTGGATGGACGTGCGCGACGCGCTGGCCGCGGGCAAGACGACCGCCATCATCGCCACGGGCGGCATCGAGCCCAATGGTCCGTGGCTCGTGACCGGCAAGCACAACTACGTGCTGCATGCCAACTGCGACGCAATCGCCCGCAAGCTGGGCATCGCGCTCTGCGCCCCGATCGTGAAGTTCACGCCCGAGGGCCCCATCGAGCCGCAGGGCGGCCACATGATGAGCGCGGGCACCATCTCGATGCGCGAGGAGACGTACCGCAACCTCCTCTTCGACATCGCCCACTCGCTCAAGATGCACGGCTTCAAGCAGATCTTCTACATCGGCGACTCGGGCGGCAACCAGGCCGGACAGCGCTGCGTCGCCGACTCGCTCAACACGATGTGGAAGAAGGACGGCGTGCTCGTCGCCCACATCCAGGACTACTACACGTACGGCGTCGTCGGCGACCACATGGAGAAGAACAAGGGCCTGAAGGAAGGTGCCAGCGACAACCTCCACGACGACCCGGTCATCACGCTCAACATGTGGATGGACGACCCGAAGAGCGTGCGGTTCGACGAGCGCAAGAAGGCCGGCAAGGCCTCGATCAATGGCGTCGACATTTCCAACGAGCGCAGGAATCGTGAACTGGGCCAGGAGATCATCAACTTCCGCGCGCAATACACGATCGACGCGATGAACAAGGCCGTCGCCAACGGCGGCACCGTGCCACCACCGGCGAGCACCAACCCGAACGCGCGCCCGTTCTCGTGCGCGATCGGCGGAGGCGGGCCGGCGGTTCCCTGACATTCCCGTGAACCGACTGCTCAGCCTTCTGGGAGGGCTCGCCCTCCTCCCGGCGGTCGCGAGCGCGACTTGGTCCGTCATCGCCGTCGACATGGCGACGGGCCGAGTGGTGATCGCGTCCGCCACGTGCGTCAACGCGAATGACGCGTTCCTCATGGGCGTCCAGGCCGTGGTCGTGCCCGGCCAGGGCGTGGCCGCTTGCCAGGCCGGTGTCGACCGGACGCGCGCCAACCAGATGCTCGTGTTCCGCGAGCTCCAGAAGGGCACGCCGCCCGAGCAGATCATCGAGATGCTGTCGGCCGATCCGGCGTTCCAGAACCGCCAGTTCGGCATCGTGGACCTCCAGGGCCGCAGCGCCGGCCACTCGGGGCTCAACAACGGCTACGTCACGCAGGACATCCAGGGCCGAGTGCCGGGTACGCAGATCTACTACTCGATCCAGGGCAACATCCTGCGGCCTGGCGAAGTGGTGCCCAACGCGGTGCGCGCATTCGTGAACACGCAGGGCGCGCTGACGGACCGCGTGATGGCCGCGCTCGAGACGGCCGACCGCTTTGGCGGCGACAGCCGCTGCACGTGTCCCCCGCTGCCTGCCGAAGGTCCGTTGCCCGTGATCCCGTGCGAGGGCCGCACGTCGTCCATCGCGTACATCCTGATGGCCGAAAAGTCGGACCTGCTCGGCGACGGCGCCCCGCGAGGCGACACGACATGGGCGCACAACAACGGCAAGTACGCGATGTACATCACCGTGACGCAGCCGGGCCAGTCGGGCCCCAACGTCATCAAGCCGGGCGAGAACCTGAACCCCGTGAAGACGCTGCGCATGCGGTACGACGAGTGGCGCCGGAGGCAGCCGAGGAACTTTCAGTGAGGCTGGCGGCTCTCGGCTTGAGGCTCTCGGCTCTCGGCTTGCTGACATTGTGCGTGCCTGCGGCATCCGCGGATGGCCAGCAGCGCTCGCCGGCGCGAATCATGACCCTGACGTCGAGCGCGTTCGAGCCGGGTGGCGCCATCCCGATGAAACACGCGCAGCCAAGCCGCGACGTGTCGCCACCCCTGGCATGGACGGGGCAGCCGGACTCGGTGGGGAGCTACGTGCTCATCATGCACAACCTGAGCGCGCCCTCGGCCAGCGGCCTGGACGACGTCCTCCACTGGCTGGTGTGGAACATCCCCGGCTCGGCCACGTCCCTGCCCGAGGGCGTGCCACAGGGGCCGCAGGTGCGGCTGCCCGGCGGCGCGGCAGCGGCTGCCGGCGGGCCCGGAGGCGGCGGCGCCGGAGCCGGCGGCGGAATCCGCCAGATCAGCGTGAGCGGGCCGTACTACCGCGGTCCCGCTGCCGCAGCCAACGGACCGGAGCACTTCTACGCATTCGAGCTGTACGCGATCGACGGCACCATCAACGTGCCGGCGGTGGGCATGAGCGCGGCCGAGACCCGCGAGGCGGTTCTGGAGGCGATGGCAGGGCGCGTACGCGGCAAGGGCGTGCTGGTGGGGCGATTCCGCCGCGAACCGGCGCCATCGCAGCCCTGACCGCCCCTGATCGCGGACGGTCCCTGGGCGTTGGTTCGGTGCGCACCGCAATCGAAACAAGCGCGCGGCGCGCGGGTTGCGCGCACCTTGGGCCGCATGCTCGTGGGACGTTTGCCCGGACGGCTGGCACGGATATACTTGGTATATCCCTGCCAGGAAAGGTCATGATCACCAGGATCCAGCCATGGGGCAACAGCCAGGGCCTGCGCCTCAGCAAGTCCCTGCTCGAGGAGACGGGTCTGGCCGTCGGCGACGAGGTGGACGTTGCCGCGCGCGACGGCGCGATCGTGCTGACGCCTGCGCGCCGCGTCCGAGGCGGGCACAACCTGCGCGACCTGGTGCGTCGCATCCGCAAGGGCTACACGCCCGGCGAACTCAAGTGGGGTCCCCCACGCGGCCGGGAGGCCTGGTAGGTGCCCGATTTCGTGCCCCGCAAGGGCGACTGGATCACGCTCACCTTCGACCCGCAAGCCGGCCATGAGCAGCGTGGCCGGCGGCCGGCCATCGTGGTCAGCAATCACCTGTTCAACCGCCACACCGGGCTCTGCATCGCCTGCCCCATCACCAGCACACGAACGGAGTACCCGTTCCACGTAGCCATCCCCGAGGCCGGCGACGTGTCCGGCTACGTCATGGTCGAGCAGGTGAAGTCCATCGACTACCGGGCCCGCAAGGCGCGCCGGGTCGGGGCCGCGCCGCCACCGGTGCTCGCCGAGGTCCTCTCCCTCCTGGACGCCTGCATCTACTGAGGCCTCGAGCCTCAAGCCGAGAGCCTCAAGCCGAGAGCCTCAAGCCGAGAGCCTCAAGCCGAGAGCCTCAAGCCGAGAGCCGCCGTCACAGGAACGCCACGGGAACGCCACAAGAACGGCGTCAAGTAAGGTTTCTAACCCGTGCTCCGGCCTTGCGTTGCGGACGCCTACCGAACGGTGATATGGTAGTCCTCGATTGGACTCGCCGCCTCTGGCCACAAACCCGCCGATGGGTCAGGACCCGCTGCAGATGCGCCTGAGCAGCGCATTGAGCGCGTCCTATGACGTCGGCAGCCGGGTCGGCGCGGGGGCCATGGGCGCCGTCTACGAGGCACGCGACCGGCGCCACAACCGCAAGGTCGCCATCAAGGTCATCCGAGAGGAACTGGCCACCGGCATGACCTCCGCGCGGTTCCTGCGCGAGATCCGCAGCACTGCCTTGCGCAGGGCGGCGCGCGCGCGGGCCTGGTCCAGCTCGGGCCAGAACATGCCCACCAGCCGGTCGCGCATCTGCACGCGGCGCGGTGGCGCCAGCGCGAGGAACGCCAGCAGACCGGCCACCTTGGGCTGTCCCGTGACGGCACTCGCCTGTTTCGCGTCGCCGTGCCGGACCTCGATGCCGCCGAGGATGCAGTACTCCACGCGCGCGCCGCTCACGTGGCCACCGCCGCTTCGGCGAGAATGTCGCCTCCGGCCGATGCCGCCATCTGTCGTTGCACCATGCCATGGTAGGCGCCGCGCGCCGCCATGAGTTCGGCGTGCGTGCCGCGCTCGATGACGCGCCCGTCCTCCATCAGCAGGATCATGTCCGCCCGCTGGATCGTCGACAGCCGGTGCGCGATCACGAACGTCGTGCGATCGGCCAGCAGGCCCGCCATCGCCGACTGGATCAGTTGCTCGCTCTCGGTGTCGAGGTTGCTCGTGGCCTCGTCGAGGATGAGGATCTGCGGGTCCTTGAGGATGGCGCGCGCGATGGCCAGCCGCTGCTGCTGCCCGCCGGACAGCTTCACGCCGCGCTCGCCCACGAACGTGTCGTAGCCCTCCGGCAGCTTGTCGATGAACTCGTGCGCGTTGGCGCGGCGCGCCGCATCCACGACCTCGGCGTCGGTCGCGTCGTGCCGGCCGAAGGCGATGTTGTCGCGCACCGAACCGTCGAAGAGAAAGACATCCTGCTGCACCACGGCCAGCAGGCCGCGATAGCTGTCGAGCTTGAAGTCGCGCAGGTCCGTTCCGTTCACCAGGATGCGGCCCCTGGTGGGATCGTGGAACCGCGCGACGAGGTCGGTGACCGTCGTCTTGCCGGCCCCGCTGCGGCCCACGAGCGCGACCACCGACCCGCCGGGCACCGTCACGGAGAAGTCGCGCACCACCGGCCGGTCCGCCCGGTACTCGAACTCGACGTCCTCGATCCGCAGCTCGCGCACGACGCCGGGGGCGTCGACCGCCGTCGCCTTGTCCGGCTTGTCCGGCGGCATCATGACGACCTCGAAGACGCGCTCCATCGCCGCCAGCGACCGCTGCAGCTCGGAGAAACTGTTCACGATGTTCCACACCGGGCCCAGCAGGAGCCACACGTACCACTGGAACGCCATGATGTCGCCGATCGACGCCCCGCCGCGGAGGTTCAGCAGGCCGCCGTACCACACGATCACGACGTTGATGGCGCCCATGATCAGGCCCCACGACGTCCAGATCACCATCTCGCGCCGCTGCGCGAACAGCTCCTTGCGCAGCACGGTGTGGCGCCCGCGCAGGTACTCGAGCAGTTCGCTCACCTCGCGCCGGAACGCGCGCACCACGCGGATCCCCGAGAAGGTCTCGCCGACGCGGCCGTCGATGATCTCCACGTCCTTGCGCATCGCGCGGTAGATCGGCCGGATGCGCTTCGACGAGATGAAGCTGATGGCCACGATTCCCGGGATGATGGCCAGGCCCGTCAGCGCCAGGCGCCAGTTGAGCACGAACAGGATGCCGACCGCGATCGTGAGTCGGACGAACGCGATCGACGGCGAGACGATCGCCATCTGGAGGAATCCCGTCGTGGTGTCCACGTCGCCGGTGAGGCGTGACAGGATGCCGCCCGTCTTCATGTCGTGCAGCTTCGGCAGCGGCAGCCGCAGCATCCGGTCGAACAGCTCGCGCCGCAGCGCCAGCATGACGCGCGTGTTGAGGAGCCGCTGGCGGTAGTCCTTGTACGAGTTGAGCAGGTTCGACCCGATGATGAGCACCAGGAACGTGACGCCCGTCAGGTTGAGCAACGACAGCCGCGCCGCCGTGTCGAGCCCGGTGTTGAGCAGGACGCGGTCAACCATGAAACGCATGAACAGCGGCTCGATCATCTCGAGGCCGGCGCGCGCCAGCGCGAGCACGATGAACCCGGCGACCGCGAGGCGGTGCGGCCACAGCCAGCGGAAATACTCGCGCAGGTATTCGCGCCGGCGGCCGCGCAGCAGGCCCTTGCCTTCCGCGCGCGACGGATCGGCCGCCTCGTCTCCGGCCGTCAGCTGCCGGGTGTCCGACAGGGCGTCCGTCCTGGCGTCGAGCTGCCGGCGCTTGTAGTCGTCGACGAAGACGCGGTACCGCTGCCGCGATGAGCCGCCGCGCTCGGGGTGGGCGTCAGGCATGCCGTCCAAAGCTAGCGTGGCGCCGCCTAGAGCCCGGTGATGCCGTCCGTCGGAATGCCGAGTTCGCGCATTTCCGGTTCCACGTGCTCCTTGAAGCACGTGGGGCAAAACCCGTGCGACGGCACGGTCTTGAACTCGGTTGCGACGTACGACTCCATCTGCACCCAGTGGCCCTTGTCCTTCACCTTCTTGCAGTACGAGCACACGGTCATGATGGCCTCGAGCCGCTTGGTGTGCGCCTGCAGGCCGAGGATGCGGGTCGCGATGGTGATCTGCGCCTCGAGCATGGCGCCGTCGAGCGGCTTCACGAGAAACGCATCGACCCCGGCCTTCACGCTCATCAGGTAGTCTTCGCGCTTGCCCTTGCCGGTCAGCATGATCACGTAGGTGTATCCCTTGGCCTGCATCCGGCGGACGAGTTGCGTCAGCTGAAGGCCATCGATTTCCGGCATCGCCCAGTCCGTGATCACGATCGGGAACTGCGTCGCCTTGTAAGCCTCCCACGCCTGCGATCCGGTCTCGCAGGCCACCACCTCGTGACCGGCCGCCTGGAGCCCGCCGGTCACCACCATGCGGATGACGGGATCGTCGTCAGCGACCAGGATCTTCATGCGGCCTCTCCATGGTCTCGGCTAGAGGTAGCTCAGCCACGGGTACTTCCCGGTCGCGCGCAGTCGCGCATACCAGGCCGAGGGCAGGTAGAGCGCAACCACGCAGAGGAGCCACGCGAACCACAGCAGCGCGAGGCTCCACTGGTAGCCGGGCGGCACCTCGGGCGGCCAGTACGGGTGGTTGCCGAACAGCCACGGATTGACGCTGCCCTCGCGCGCCACCGAGACGAGCATCGCCGCAACGTGGATCAGCGGGATGTGCAGCAGGTAGTAGAACATCGGCACGCGCCCGAAGGTCGTGAGCCACTGCCAGACGCGCCGGCCTCCCGCGCGCTCGGCCAGCGGCACGAGCAGGAGCATCGGGCCCAGCGTCATGCCGAGGAACAACTGCGACGCGGGATACTTCTGCTGGTTGAGCAGCCGCATCCAGAACGGCATGCCGGCGCCTCCCTCTCCGCCCTCGCCCCCGCCACCCCCGCTCATGGTGAGGGCCGCCGCCGTGCCGAGCGCCAGCCAGAAACCCGTGGCGGCCAGTCCGTAGTTGAGGCACCGACGGCTGCGCTGCTCGCTGTCCAGCAGGAACAGGCTGCCGAACGCGTAGCCCAGCGCCATCACGCCGATCCACGGCACCCACACGTACAGGACGCCGAGGCCGCCGTCGCCGATGGACACCCAGCCGCCGGTGTACAGGATCGACCCCAACGGGCCCGGCAGGAGCCGCGCGATCAGCCCGGCCAGTTGCTGCCCCAGGACGACCGTCAGGCCGACGATGCCGATGGTGCGGGTTGTGAACCGCACCAGGAACGACAGGAAGATCATGCACCAGCCGAGCATCCAGATGACGCCGGCCAGGTTGTAGTGCGCGAAATCGAAATTGAACGTCCAGAACGTCCGGATCACCGTCAGTTCCAGCGCCACGAGCAGCAGCCCGCGCGTCCACAGGTAGCGCGCCAGCGCCCGCACGTCGCCCAGCTTGATGCCGTGCAGGAAGGCTCCGGTGCCGGCCAGGAACGCGAACCACGGCGCCACGAAGTGCGTCACCCAGCGGGTGAGGAACACGCCAGGGTCGGGACCGCCCGCCGGCACGCCGGCGTAGACGCGCACGTGGTCGATGGCCATGAGGACCATGACGACGCCGCGCAGCAGGTCGATCGCGACGATGCGCTCGGCGGCGCGCTCCGGGGCCGTCGTTGTCATTGTGTAAGCTGTGGGCGCGTCCTAATCTCTGACAACCCCGCCTCGACCCACACCGATCCATGACGCACAAAACCTTGATCGCCTGCGCACTCTCATTTGCGGCCGGCGCCGGACTCGTCCTGGCGCAACAGCAGCAGCCCACCACGCGCCGTGAACCGCAGTTCGAGAACGACCACATGAAGGTCTGGAAGTCGATCATCATGCCGCGGCAGCCGCTCACGCAGCACCGCCACGACCACGGACGCGCGCTCATCGCGCTCACCGACGGCGTCCTCAAGGTTGTCGACCCGAACGGCAAGGTCACCACGACGTACCACTGGGAGAAGGGCAAGGCGTACTGGCTCGGGGTCGATCCACCCGGCGAAACGCACGCCGACGTCAACGAGACGGACAAGCCCATCGAGGTCATCGTCGTCGAGCTGAAGAAAGACCGCTGACTCCGGCGCGATGTCGCTGACCGCGCTGTTCGACGCATCGTTCACGGGCCGCGCCGATCGCGAGGGTCTCGAGTACACCGACGCCGGGGGTGCGAGCCAGACGCTCACGTTCGGGGACGTCGACGCCCGCGCCAACCGGATGGCGCACGAGCTTGCGGCGCGTGGAATCGCGCGCGGCGAGCGGCTCTGCGTCCACGTCGCCAATCGCGTCGAGTTCATCGACCTGTTCCTCGCGTGCACGCGGCTCGGCGTCGTCTTCGTCCCGATCAACGTGCTGTACCGCGAGCGTGAGCTGGCCCACATCATCGCCGACTCGGATCCGAAAGCCGTCGTGGTCGACGACATTCCCGACGCCAGGTATCCCGCCGGCGTGCCGCGGTGGCCGGTGGCGGATCTCGCGGCCGCCGCCCGGCAACAGCCCGCCACGCGACCGGCCGCCGGCGTCGACGACAAGACGCCGGCGGTCATCATCTACACGTCGGGCACGACGGGTACGGCCAAGGGCGCCGTGCTCACGCACGGCAGTGTTGCGGCCAACGCGCGCACGCTGGCTTCGGCGTGGCGCATCACGGATGCCGACCGCTATCTCGCCGTGCTGCCGCTCTTTCACGTGCACGGCCTGGCCAACGGCGTCTGCTCCTGGCTGCTCAGCGGCTGCCGGATGCGCCTGGTGGAGCGCTTCGACCACAAGACGATCGCCGCCGAGTTCCGCGACTTCCGGCCGACGCTGTTCTTCGGCGTTCCCACGATCTACGCGCGCCTGCTTGACACGTCGGTGGTGTCCGGCGCCGACGCCCGCGCCATCGCGCAACAGATGCGCCTCTTCGTGTCCGGCTCGGCTCCATTGTCCGCACTGACCTTCAACGACTTCCGGACTCGATTCGGGCACGCAATCCTCGAGCGCTACGGCATGAGCGAGGCGCTCATGATTACCAGCAACCCGCATGACGGCGAACGCCGGCCGGGCAGCGTCGGGCCGCCGCTGCCGGGTGTCCAGGTGCGCCTCGAGGGCGAGGACAGCGCGCCCCATGCCCTCGGCCACATCGGTGAAGTCCAGGTCAGGAGCCCGGCATTGTTCGCCGGCTACTGGCGCAACGAAACCGCCACGAAAGCGGCCTTTACGGCGGACGGCTGGTTCCACACCGGCGACCTGGGAACGCGCCACGACGACGGTTGCCTCGAGCTCGTCGGCCGCAACCACGACCTCATTATCTCGGGCGGTTTCAACATCTACCCGCGCGAGATCGAGGATGTGCTGCTCCAGCACCGCGGCGTTCGCGAAGCGGTCGTCGTTGGTGCCCGGGACGTGCTGAAAGGCGAGGTGCCGATCGCGTACGTCGTGGCCGACGCGTCGTTCGACGCGGCGTCAGCGAGCGCGATGCTGAGGGCCAGCCTCGCATCATTCAAGATTCCACGGGCCTTCATCCGCATGGACGCCCTGCCCCGCAACGCCCTCGGCAAGATCCAGAAGCACCTCCTTCCTCCCTGGCAGCCGTGAGTCCCGCCGCCCTCGCCCTCGTTGCGCTGCTCGTCGCCATTGCGCTCAGCATGACGACGCGCGTGAACATCGGCCTCCTGTCCATCGCGCTGGCATGGGCCGTCGGCGTGTTCGGCGCCGGCCTGTCGTCGGAGGCGGTCATCAGCGGGTTCCCGGGCGGCCTCTTCATCACGCTCGCCGGCGTGACGCTCCTCTTTTGCGTCGCGCAGGCCAACGGCACGCTCGACCTGCTGGCTCGCGGAGCGGCCGTGATGGTGCAGGGTCGCGTGGCGCTGCTGCCGCTCACGTTCTTCGTCTTCGCGGGCCTGCTGGCCATGGTTGGCCCGGGAGCGGTCGCCAGCGTTGCGCTGGTGGCCCCCATCGCGATGCCGGCGGGCGTGGCCGCGGGCGTGTCACCGCTCCTGTGTGCCATCGCCATCGGCACCGGCGCCAACGCCGGCAACCTCTCGCCCATCAGCTCGGTGGGCGCCACCGCGAACGCGATTCTCGGGCGCGTGGGGCTCGGCGGACACGAGTGGAAGATCTTCGCGGCGAATGCGGTCGCCCACGTCGTCGTCTTCGTTGCGGCGTACCTGCTGTTCGGCGGGCGGCGGCTGCCATGGTCGCGGGAGACAGCCGGCGGCACGGGGCGCCCACCGGCTCCGACGCCGCGTCAGTGGGCCACCATCGCGGTCACCGGCGCATGGATGATCGCGACAGTCTGGCTCAAGGCAAACGTCGGGCTTGCCGCGTTCGCCGCCGCCGGCGTTCTCATCCTCCTCGGCGCCGCCGAGGACAAGGACGTAATCGCGCGCATGCCGCTCGACATCATCCTGATGGTGACCGGCGTGACCGTGTTGATCGGCGTGCTGGAGAGGACCGGCGGCATGGACCTCTTCACCGGCACGATCGGTCGCGTCGCCACGCCGGCCACGCTGAACGCCACGATCGCGTTCGTGACCGGCATCATCTCGACCTACAGCAGCACGTCGGGCGTCGTGCTCCCCGCCTTCCTGCCGATGGTGCCGGGCCTGGTGCGGGACGTGGGTGGCGGCGACCCGCTCGCGGTGGCCATCTCGATCAACGTCGGATCAGCGCTCGTTGACGTGTCGCCGCTGTCGACGCTTGGCGCGCTCTGCGTGGCCACGGTGTCCGACAGAGCAGCGGCGCGCGACCTCTTCAGGAAGCTGCTGATCTGGGGACTGTCGATGGCCGTCGTCGGAGCCTTGCTGGCAGGGCTCTTCGCCGGCCCCTTCGCTCGCTTGTAACTGGTCACCAACTAGCTCGGGGGTGTGTCCCGAGGTTAGTTGAAATTCAGGTGATGGCCTCGGTGTGAGCCGCTCAGGCAGCAGCGGTGGTCGGGATCTTCGTCGTCAGGGCTCGTTCGAGCAAGGGCAGGTGCTTGTGGCCTTTCACACGGCGAAACTGCGCTTCTGCAGCAAGGAGCGCGGCAGCACACCAGCGGAGCTT
>Ga0187893_10007354_pt1 | contig 18093 bp, 9 predicted proteins | sample MA1701074metaG_FD_139574 | JGI IMG/M metagenome (GOLD analysis project Ga0187893, IMG submission 139574) | White microbial mat communities from a basaltic lava cave in the Kipuka Kanohina Cave System on the Island of Hawaii, USA - MA170107-4 metaG ... | reverse complement strand
TCTGCCGCGTCATGGAAGGGGGACGGGAGGCCCTGGACCGCCGGTACCGGCGCATTCGGGGAGGGGCCCACGATGTTTGACGCGTTGGACGAACTCCTCGGGAAGATCCGCCTAGGCGAAGACGTCTTGCTCGAGCTGAAGAGCGTGCGCTTCCGCGGCGCCCGCGTGTCGGGGCCGCAAAGGGACGACCTCGCCGACGAGATCGCGGCCATGGCGAACACCGTCGGCGGGGTCGTCATCCTGGGGGTGGGCGACCATACGCGTGAGATCGAGGGGATCCCGGTTGACCGCCTGGACGTCGTTGAGGCCCTGGTGCGCGAGGTCCTCAACGACTCGATCGACCCGCCCCTTCCGGCCCTGATTCTTCGCATTGAGCTTCCGGACGTCACTGGTCAGAGTCAGCCGGTTCTGAAGATCGAGGTTCCTCGCGGCCTCTTCGTCCACAAGAGCCCCGGCGGCTACTTCAACCGGATCGGCTCCTCCAAGCGCGAGTTGACCACGGAGCACCTTCTGCGCCTCGGGCAGCAACGCAGCCAAGCTCGGATTATCCGATTCGACGAGCAGTCGGTGCCAGGCACGACGATTGACAACATTGATCTCGAGCGGGTCCGTCCGTTCCTCGCGCCTGCGGAGCCGGTCGAACTGGCGTTGTCGAAGCTTCTCGTGGTCCGGGAAGAGTCCGGCGCGCTCTTGTGCAGCGTCGGGGGTCTGCTCGTCTTCGGAAAGAAACCGCAAGAGCATCTGCCGAATGCCCGGATCGAAGCCGTCCAGTACCGCGGGCTACAGGCCGACGCGAACTACCAGCTCGATGCACGCACCTGTGACGGACCCCTGGCCGATCAGATCGACTCGGCCTTCACCTTCGTCCTGAAGAACATGCGGGTTGCGGCCCAGAAGAGCCCCAGCCGCGAGGACCTTCCGCAGTTCGACGCCAGGGCCATCTTCGAAGCCATCGTCAACGCGGCGATCCACCGTGACTACTCGATCCACAGCTCGAAGATCCGGCTGTTCATGTTCGCCGACCGACTGGAGATCTACAGCCCCGGAGCGCTGCCCAACTCCGTGACCCTGGAAACCCTCGCGACTCGCCAGGCCACACGTAACGAGTTGATCGTCCGGTTCCTCAGCAAGACCCCGGTTCGTGGTTTCACTGAAGGCCTCAGGACGCGATACGTGGAAGCGCGAGGTGAAGGCGTCCCCCTCATCATCGACCGGAGCCGAAGTGTCTCTGGCATTGAGCCGGTCTACGAGGTTCTGGGCGAGGAGCTCAGGCTCACGATCTTTGGCCGGCCGAGTCCGGCTCAGGACGAGCCCGCGTCGTGAGCGGCCGCCGCCTCATCGAGGCTGCCTTTCCCCTGAAGCAGGCGTCGCTCGACTCCGTGCACGAGAAGAACGTCCGGCACGGGCATATCTCGACGCTGCACATTTGGCCCGCCCGTCGCCCGCTCGCAGCCAGTCGAGCAGCGCTGATCGCCACGCTGCTGCCGGACCCCGGGACGGCGGAGGAACGGAAGAGGCTGATCGAGAAGATCGGCGGCAAGGTTATCCAGAAGACCGAGAAGAAGAAGACTCCCACGAAGACCGTCGACGTGCTTCGAGAAGAGACCATCGGCGGTGTTCTCCATTGGGGCCGCGAATCGAGTCCTGACCTCGATTGGTTCCGGAAGGAGATCCGAAAGGCCTACGGGGGCCGTGCGCCTCGGGTGTTGGATCCATTTGCCGGTGGCGGCGCCATCCCGCTCGAGGCAATGCGCTTGGGTTGCGAGGTCACCGCGGCCGACATCAACCCCGTGGCCTGGTTCATTCTGAAGTGCACTCTCGAGTATCCCCAAAGACTCGCCGGGCAACACCGGCCGCTGCCGCAGTTTGCGGTGGAGTCGCCGGAGTTCATGGAGGCATTTCTCAAGGGCACCTCGAAGCTCACTAAAAAGCAGCTTGAGCGCCAACTCAAGGCGGTGCAGCAGAGTCTCTTCCCACCGCCCGAGGTTGATCTTGCGTGGCACGTGCGCGCCTGGGGGTTCTGGGTGCTGCAGCAGGCCCGCAAGGGTCTCGAGCGCTTTTATCCGAAGGTCGACGGCGCGCCGACAGTGGCCTACCTGTGGGCGCGCACGATCGCATGCAAGAACTGCCGAGCGACCATCCCCCTCCTTAAGACAAGGTGGCTGTGCAAGAAGAGCGACAAGCGCATTCTGCTGAAGGTGGCACCGAACGCCGACCGCTCCAGTGTGGCTTTCGAGATCGAGGAGAACGTGCCCGTGGTTGGCAGCAACGCAGCTCAGCGGCGAGAGCACGACAAGCGAATCGGCGGGGGGACGATGAGCAAGGCCGGTGCCTGGTGCCCTTGCTGTGGGCAAGCCAGGACCGTTTCCATGGGGATGGAGGATATCCGCCAAGAGGGGCTTGCGGGCCGGCTCGGCACGATGATCACTGCGGTGGTCGCGGACGCAGGAGCAGGAAAGATGTATCGAACCGCAACCGCGCAGGAAGCCCAACTCGCTACGGAAACGGCGACGGACCTTGCCTCTGTCTTCTCAGGAATTCCATTCGGCATTCCTGACGAAGCGATACCGCAGGGGGGGAGTCGTTCTGGTGGAGGCTCACCTTTCACAACACACCTTTACGGGATCACTAGGTGGTCCCAGCTGTTCACTCCACGGCAGCTCCTCGGAATTGGAGCGTTCGTGCGAGACACGCGCGATGTGCGCGCGGCGATGGCGAGTAGCGGGTACCCCCCAGAATGGATTGACGCAGTGCAAGCGTATCTGGCGTGTGCCATCAGTCGGCTAGCGGACTACAACTCCATGGTGTGCTTATGGGGAGTCAGCCGTGAGACGATCGCACACACCTTCACGCGCTATGCCATCCCGATAACCTGGGATTTCTGCGAAACCAATCCGATTCTCCACGGCACCGGTTCGTACGATGGCGGCGTCGACTGGGTCGCGCGATACGTGGAGCATGCACTCGCCGCAGCCAAGGGTGCCGTCACTCCGATGCTCGTACGTCAGGATGTGTTGAGGTTGTCTCAAGGAAATGGGCTCGCTTGGGATGCCGTGGTCACTGATCCCCCCTACTACGACGTAATTCCGTATTCCGACTTGGCGGACTTTTTTCTGATCTGGCTCCGTCGGATCCTGCACGGTGCTGGTCCGGCCTTCGACGAAGCCTTCGAAGACTCCCATGGCCCCAAGTGGGACCAGGAATCCGGCGAGGGAGAGCTGATCGACGACGCTTCGCGATTTGGTGGAGACGCGACGCGATCGCGGAACGCGTATGAAGATGGCATGCGCCGAGCGTTCACCCGCTGCCTGGCCAGTCTTACGCCTGAGGGGAAACTGTTTGTTGTATTCGCGAACAAGCAGCCAACCGCCTGGGAGGCTTTGGTGGGTGCTCTCGTAGGCGCAGGAGCCACCGTCACTGCATCCTGGCCTATCGTGACTGAAATGCGGGGTGGGGTGCGCAACTTCGGGCGCGCATCCCTAGCGTCCTCGGTGTGGCTCGTATGTTCCAAGCGGCCCGAGTCAGCTCACGCCGGATGGGACAACCGCGTCCTTGAGGACATGCGCACGAGCATCCAAGTGTGTCTTCGGGAGTATTGGGACGCTGGCATCCGCGGGCCAGACTTCGTGTGGGCTGCGACGGGGCCGGCACTGGAGGCCTACAGTAGGCACCCAGTGGTAAAGAAGGCCAACGCTCCCGGGCAAACGATGGACGTCTCGGAGTTCCTCCGGGCCGTCCGTCGCATAGTGGTCGACTTCGTGGTAGGCCGCGTCGTGAGCCCCGGGGCTGAGGACGAGGCTGTCAGTGGCCTCGACGACCTGACCACGTACTACCTGCTTCACCGCAACGATTTCGGCCTCGAAGAGGCGCCTGTCGGGCCGTGCATCCTCTACGCGGTCTCGTGCGGTCTTTCGGACGCGGACCTGGCTGACGAGCACGAGTTGTTGGCTCGAACGGGCGGAAAGGCTGGTTCGAGCGACGAGGAAGAGGACGCTGCTGAGCTCGAAGACCCGGAAGGTGAAGTCGAAGAAGGAACGGGCAGCAAGGTCCGCCTGAAGACCTGGCAGCAACGCAAAGCCAAGGGGATGGGCTACGACGGTGATGGCCGGCCCGCACCGCTCATCGATCAGGTCCATCGGCTCATGCACCTCTGGAAGGCCGGCGATCAAGTCAAGGTCGACGAGTACCTGGAGGCGCGCGCGCTCGCCGGCAATCGGCTGTTCCATCGGGTGCTCCAGGCTCTGATCGAACTCGCCGATGAGGGCAGCGAGGAGCGGGCGCTTCTTGAGAGCATCAGCAACCACGTGGCTGGGAAGCGCCCTGAACTGGCGGCGCAGGTGCCCGGATGGGACATCAGACGTGGAGGACAGTCGGAGGAGGGCGAGGGCACATGAAGAAGCTGCCTTGGACGCCGTGGCACAAGGTCGTTGGCCTGCGTGAAGACATCCGCGCGGAGAAGCTCACGCTGTCCTCATTCGCGGCCGACTTGTACGACGTCGCGATGGGCAAGGCGGGCCGCATCTACCAGAAGCCCGAGGAGTTCTTCGCGCTCACCTACCCGACTTTCAACCTCAGAGAGCTGGCCAAGGACATCCTCCATCGGCTGGCGGCCAAGAACGACAAGACGGTCCGTCAGCTCGAGCTGACCTACGGTGGCGGGAAGACGCACACCCTTATCACGCTGCTCCATCTCACGTCCGATCCGGCCAAGCTCCCGGAGCTGCCCGCCGTCCAGGAGTTCGTCCAGCATGCGGGGCTCCGCCCACCCAAGGCGCGCGTGGTGGTGCTCCCCTTCGACAAGCTGGACGTCGAGAAGGGGATGGAAGTGCGCGGGCCGAAGGACGAGAAGCGCTGGCTGCGAAATCCCTGGAGCGTCATGGCCTACGAGATCGCCGGCGACGACGGCCTGCGGCTGCTGCACGCCGACGGCAAGGCCGAGGAGCGCGACAGCGCTCCTGCCGAGAACCTGGTCCGGGAGCTGCTCTCCCTGCCGGAGAAGGAAAGCCTCGCGACCCTCGTGCTGATCGATGAGGTCCTGATGTACGCCCGCGGCAAGGTGGGGCACGACCCAGCCTGGCGCGGGAAACTCGTCGACTTCTTCCAGTACGTCACGCAGGCCGCCACCAAGGTCGACCGCTGCGCCATCGTGGCCTCGCTCCTCGCCACTGACCCCGGGAAGAGCGACACGCTCGGCAAGGAGATTACCCAGGAGCTCTACGCGATCTTCCGCCGCGAGCGCGAGGAGGGGGTCCAGCCTGTCCTGAAAGAAGACGTTGCCGAGGTCCTGCGTCGCCGCTTCTTCACGGCCGACTCGATCCGCGACCGAGAGTCTTTCCGGCCACACGTGGTGGCGGCGCTCAAGGGGATCACGGAACTGGATGAGCAGACTCGGAAAGACGCGCAATCGGCCGAGGAACGCTTCCTCAAGAGCTATCCCTTCCACCCGGACCTGACCGATGTCTTCTACTCCAAGTGGACGAATTTGGAGGGTTTCCAGCGCACCCGGGGCATCCTCCGCACCTTCGCTCTGGGTCTCCGCGACGCCGAGACGTGGGACGAGTGCCCCCTCGTCGGCCCGAACGTGTTCCTTGGGCGGCCCGGTTCGCCCGGTGTCTCGGAGGGTGGCAGGGAATTGACGACCGTCGCCGCCACCGAGGAGTACGAAGGCAAGCGCCAGGAGTGGACGGGCATACTGGAGGGGGAGACGGAGAAGGCTCGCGAGATCCAGGCCGACTATCCGGCCCTCCGCTACCGCGAGCTGGAGCAGGCCGTCTTCGCCACCTTTCTCCATTCGCAACCGATCGGCCAGCGCGCATTGACCCGGGAGATCGTCGTCCTACTCGGACCGACCCGGCCCGATAGGATCGAGTTGGAGAAGGCCCTCCGCCGCTGGACCGAGACGTCCTGGTTCCTCGATGAGGGAGCGGTGAATGACGCCGACGTGGGCTCCGACGGGCGGAAGCAGCTTCCCAAGTCGTGGCGGCTTGGATCCAAGCCGAACCTTCGGCAGATGCATCACGATGCGCGTGCCCGCGTCTCCCCCGATCTAGTCGAGGTGAAGTTGCTCGACGAGATTGGCAAGCTCAAGAGCCTCACGGCGGGGGCGGGCCCGGCGGGAGCCCGAGTCCACAACCTCCCTGAGAAGCCGCGCAACATCGAGGACGACGGTGAGTTTCACTTCGCCGTCCTTGGGCCGAAGGCGGCCTCGGAGACCGGTAAGCCCAGCGCCGAGGCTCGTCGGTTCCTCGAAGAGACTACCGGCGCCGATCGACCGCGCGTCTATCGAAACGCCGTCGTCCTGGCTGTTCCTTCGCGAGAGGCGCTCGACGTGACCCGCGGCGCCATCCGCGACTACCTCGCCTGGGAAGAAGTGAGAAGCCAGCTCGAGCGCGGGGATCTCGATCCGATCCGCGAAGCGACGCTTCTGGCCAACCTTGATACGGCCCGGAAGCGTGTGCCCGAGGGTATCCGGCAAGCCTACTGCGTGGTGGTGACGGTTTCGGACAAGAACGAGGTGCAGGCCATCAAGGTTACGGCCGGTGACGACCCTTTGTTCACGACGATCAAGGGGGATGCGCGCAGCCGGATCCAGGAGACCGCAGTCAGCGCCGACGCGTTGTTGCCCGGGGGCCCGTACGACCTGTGGCGGGAGGGCGAGACGTCGCGGCGCGTGAAGGACCTCGTCGGCGCATTCGCGCAGTTCCCGCATCTCCCGAAGATGCTCAGCCGCTCGGCGATCCTCGACACGATCGTGTTGGGTTGCCGGGAGGGCCACTTTGTCCTGCGGGTGACCCGACCCGATCGGAGCGTCCGAACCCTCTGGCGGCAGGAGCCGGATGAGGCCGACCTGAAGGACCCCGGCCTCGAGGTCGTACTGCCCGAAGCCGCCACGCTATCCGAGGTGGCGCCGGCGCTGCTGCTACCCGGTGCGCTCCCCGACCTCTGGGCCGGTCCCGAGTTGCGTGTGAAGGATCTTCGTAGCTACTTCTCTGGTGACCGAATCGTGAAGGTCAAGAAGGGCGGCTACGACGAGCCGGTCCGCATCCCAAAGGCCGACTCCGCCGCTCTCGATAGCGCCCTCCGCGAGGCCGTGAAGGCAGGAAGCCTGTGGCTCACCGCGGGATCGTCCAGTGTGCTCAGCGAAGACGTTCCGGCAGGTGTCCTGACCGAGGACGCGGTCGTGCAGGCCCCACCACCTCCCGTGGGCGTTTACGACCTGCTCATGGAGAAACTCCCCGAGGCTTGGGAGGGTCACAGCACGACCGCCCTGGGCCTCGCTCTTGCTCTCTCCAAGAGAGGTGGCAAGACCCTTCCGTGGCCAACTGTGCGCGGGGCGATCGATGGCGCACTCCGCGCGGGACTCCTGGAGCTGACACTTGATTCGGGCCCCTGGCCGTGTGGTTACGGCACAGCCCGGACGGTCCGCCTCAGTCTGAAGAGCGGTGTCGAGATCCCGCCGCCTCCGCCCCCTCCCCCGCCTGGGCAGCTTTCGGCAGAAGCGAATCTTACACCGGCCCAGATCCAGGACCTGGCGGACGTCATCGGCGAGGTCGCCACGACGGCAGTGGGTTACCGCTTGGCGATCCACATCCGCGTCGAACTAGGGGACGAGGCGTCGCCACCGCAGGACGTCGTTGGAAAGATCTCCAAGCTGCTTCGTGGAGTGTCGAAGGATCTGGGCGATCTTACGTAGTGGGGATACCGCGAGCTGAACCGTGAATCTGCACCCCATCCAGCGCCGCTGGCACGCCGAGGATCTTGTTCGCCGGCGTCGCTCGGACGAGCAGCGGCGATATGCAGCTCCTCAGCGTTCGGGCCGCATCGACGCCAACCCACATCAGATTGAGGCGGTGATCTTCGCGCTTTCGCGGCTTGGCGACGGCGGCTGCATTCTCGCGGATGAGGTCGGCCTCGGAAAGACGATCGAGGCGGGACTCGTGATCGCGCAGCTCCGGGCCGAAGGTGCCCGGCGCATCCTCCTAATCACGCCCAAACCGTTGCTCGGCCAGTGGCGACAGGAGCTGTACTCCCTCTTTGGCATCGAAGCGACCGACAACTGGGACGAGACGGCGATCAGCGGGGAAGGCGTCTTCCTGGTCGGCCGAGAGGCTGCCGGAAGCGAGAAGGGCAGAGCGGTGTTGTTGGCCACGCCCCCCTTCGACCTTGTGGTGATCGATGAGGCGCACGAGGTGTTCGGTGGACTCTACAAGCGTTTCGACGCCGCCGGCCAGCTGCGTGAAGATGCACCCGCAGCGCGCACGGCCGGGCGCCTCTTCGATCTTGTCCGCGCAGGGCAGGGTCCGGTCCTTCTCCTAACCGCGACGCCGATCCAGAACAGCCTCACCGAGTTGTGGGCGCTCGTTCGATACGTCGATCCCATGGGGACCTTGCTCGGGGATCTCCGAACGTTCCGCCAGACGTTCTGTGACGGGGACGACCGTCTGCTCGTCCAGGGTCAGGCAGAGGAACTCCGTCGACGGGTGGGAACTGTCCTGCGTCGCACTCTGCGTCGGCAGGCCCAGGAGTTCCTCAGCCGCCCGTTCGTCGCGCGTCAAGCCCGCCTCTTCGAGTATCCGATGGCCGAGGACGAGAGGTCGCTATACAAGGATGTCACGGCCTATGCGATGTCTCGGAACATTGCGGGCTTCCGGGGCAACCAGCGTCGTCTGCTTCTGATCGGCTTCCACCGCAGGATGGCATCGTCGGCTGCGGCACTGGCGGCGAGCCTCGAGAAGGTGGCCGCTCGACTGAGGCGTGTTTTGGACGGCTTGCCGCCTGACCACGATCTCGCCGACGAGATCATTCGCGACCTAGAGGACGAGGAACTCCGGGACGTCGGAGACGAGGGGAACGACGGCGAGCCCGCGCCGCTCTCACCGGAGGCGATTCGCGGCGAGCTCGCTACGGTCGAAGACTTCATCGGGCGGGCGAAGCGTCTGGGCATTCAAGGCAAGGCGCGGTCTCTTCTCGACGCCGCACGCTTGATCCTCGCCCGCGGACGAAGCGGCCAGGGCGGCGGGAAGATGGTCATCTTTACCGAGTCGGTGGTGACCCAGGAGTACATCCGTGGCCTTCTCGTGACGAGCAAGGTTGTCTCAGAGGAAGATGTGACCCTCTTCCGGGGCACGAACGACTCACAACGGGCACGTGAGGCCCTCGGCCGCTGGGAGAGCGAAGTCGGTGCGAAGCTGCCTTCCCACGCCCGACCGAGTCGAGAGATCGCGATGCGTCTGGCACTCGTTCACGAGTTCGCGACGCGGTCAAAGGTATTCGTCTCGACCGAGGCCGGCGCCAAGGGTCTCAACCTCCAGTTCTGCGAAACGGTGATCAATTTCGATCTGCCCTGGAACCCGCAACGGATAGAGCAGCGGATCGGCCGCTGTCACAGGTATGGCCAGACGAGGGACGTCACCGTGATCAATTTCCTGGCCAAGGACAACGAGACCGAACGGCTCACGTTCGAGATCCTTGGAAAGAAGCTCGACCTGTTCGGCACCGTCCTCGATGCTTCCGATGCAGTCCTACACCGCGCAGGCGACGTGTCGCCTGAGAGCTTAGTGAGTGCCGTTGGTACGGACCTAGAAGCAAGCCTGAATCGTATCTGGGAGCGCGCCCGGACTATTGAAGACGTCGAGGAGGAGCTTCGTGAACTGCGGGATCGCGTCGCTGAGATCCGCCTCCGATTCGAGGAGGAACAGGACCGCACTTCGGGACTGATCGAAAGCTGCCTCGACGAGGAAGTACATCGCGTATTCATCCGTCGCCGGGAGGAGCTGCCAGGAGTGTTGGCCGCTCTGGATTCGGACCTGGAGCGGGTAGCAGTCGCCTATCTCGAGATGCTCGGGGCCGAGTATCGCGTGCGTGCCAACGGCGGCAGCCGGCTCCTGGAGGTGAGCGCCCATCACCGCCTCCCCGATGGGCTGTCGTCGGGCCTCATCGTTGCTATGGGTCGTTCGGAGGAGCACGAATCGCTTCATCTCGCGCACCCGCTGGTGGTGGCGGCTGTCGAGGCTGCTCGCGACGAACGCCCGACCACGCGGTCGATCGCGATCCAGCTTCCTGAGAATGCGCATGCCGATCTCCTCGACCGCCGCGGAGGCCTAGGGCGGCTCGTGGGCGTTCTGGTGCAGTACCAGGGCCTTGAGAACGTCGAGCGCCTCATCCCGATCGCCATCTGTGAGGGCGATGACGAGTCGCTCCCTGATGAGGTGGCCTGCGCACTGCTAGGTTTCCCCATCCGCGACCTTGGGAACGATCTCAATCCCCAAGTCTCCGACGAGCAGATCGGCGACGCCATAGAAGAGGCGATGTTCCGAGAACGAAGGACCCTAAGCCTAGCCGAGGAGCCGCGCTTCCAAAGGAGTCTCGAGCAGCTCGAGCGATTCGTCGAAGACCGCGTTCGGCTGCTTCGGCGCCGGAAGGACGAAGAGGAGCGACGCCTGGACGAGGCCCGCGCGCGTCGCGACAGCACCGTGAGCATCGAGGCGCGCGAGAAGGGAGAGGCGGTAGTGGTCGGGATAGGGCGTGAGGTGGAGGAGCTCGACCAAGAGTTGGCCAGCCTGGAGCGTCGCGACGAGGAGACCTACCGTCGTTGTCGCGAGCGGCTCCACCAGAGGCGGTATGCGCCGGCCACCGCAATGACACTCTTCGACGTGGCCTTTCTGCTGGAATGACGCCGGAGGAGGAGGACGTGGCGCTCACGATCGTCCACACCGCGGATTGGCACCTGGGCAAGCGGTTTCCGGGGTTCCGCGAAAGCGCTCAGGCGACGCTGATGCGCGCTCGGCTCGACGTCCTCGACCGCATCTTCGGCGCCGCCGACCTGTACCACGCCGACGCGGTCCTGTGCGCCGGAGATCTGTTCGACGACCCTAGGCCGGAACGCCCCTGGTGGGAGGGACTCGCGCAGCGCCTTGCGGCCACACCGCCGGACCGACCCATCTTCCTCCTGCCCGGCAATCACGACCCGCTGCTGGATGACTCGGTCTGGGACCCAGGTTACGGCTTCCGGGCCAAGCTGCCGGCGCATGTCCGGGTGGTGGAGCGTCCAAACTCCGAATACAAACTCGGAGACAAGGCAACCCTCTACGCGTCACCATGTACCTCCCAGGCTGGCGAGCAAGACCTTGCGCTTGAGCTTCCTGCGCGGGCTCCAGGCGACGAGCGAATCCGCATCGGGATGGTCCATGGCAGCACCTTCGACATGAAGGGTTGCCAGACGAACTTCCCCATAGCGAAGGACGCTGCCGTACAGCGAGGCCTCGACTACCTCGCGATCGGCGATACCCACAGTTTCCGCCTCGTCCCACCCGACGCTCGAGTCCCGACGGTGTACCCGGGAACGCCTGAGCCCACCAACTTCGGGGAGGCACAGCCCGGGAACGTGGCAATCGTCTTCATCAAAAGCAACCGGCGGGTCACGGTGGAGCCACACCCGGTCGCGTACTGGCGGTGGGAAGAGGCGACGCTGACGTCGCTCGATGAGCTGCGTCGAGTTGCGGCACGCACGGACCTGAGTCAGCGGGTCCTGCGCCTCAGACTCGACATGAGTCTGTCGGCAACCGACTACACCGAGGCGGAGCGGCTTCTCGATGTGCTCGGGGGCACGGCGGCGGTCCACCCGAAAGTCGGCATACTCCTTCTCGATCGGGGTGGCCTCGTCCTGGACACGGGCGACGTGACGACCGTGTTCGCGAATATGCCGGAGGGGCTGCGCGAGGCCGCGCGGAGGCTGAAGGAAAGGGAGCAGGGCCAGGAGGCAGAGGTCGCGCGCCGTGCCCTCTATTACCTCTATACCCTTGCGAAGAAGGTTTGACGGTGCGGTTCGTCCGCTTGGTGGTCGATCGTTTCCAGGGCATCGAGCATGCCGAGGTGGAGTTCGGCGAGGGCCTGAACGTCTTGTATGGCCCGAACGACATCGGCAAGTCGACCCTAGCCGCCGCGATGCGGGCCGTCCTTCTACTCCCTACTGGGTCGGCGGAAGCCCTGGAGTACGTCTCGTGGCAAGGAGACCATACCCCCGAAGTACAGCTCACGTTTCGCGATGTGAAGGGGATCTATCATCGGGTAACCAAGTCCTTCGGCGTCGGTGCGCGTGGTTCCGCCCGCCTTGAGCGGTCGCGTGACGGATCGGTCTTCGATACCGACGCCACCGGACGCCAGGTAGAAGAGAAGCTCCGCAGCCTGCTCGAATGGGGCATTCCGGCGCCGGGCGGCAAGAGCGGCGGCAAGAAGGGTCTCCCCGATGCTTTTCTTTCCCGCGCACTGCTGAGCGAGCAGGCCGAGGTAGACGCCATCTTGAGCGACAGCTTCGAGAATGACCCGGCCGAATCCGGCCGGCTGCGTCTCAGCACAGCGCTCCAGGCCTTCGCCCACGACCCGCGCTTCAAGAAAGTGCTCGACCAAGCCCAGGCGAAGGTAGACGACCTGTTCACCCCGACTGGTCAAAGGAAGCGCGGCAAGGGCTCGCCCTTCCTTGCGGCCGCGGAAGAGGTGAAGAGCCTGCAGAACCGGCTCCAGGCTCTGCAGCAGGAGAAGAAGGAGAGCGAGCTCGCCGAAGCTCGAGTCGGAACCCTACTTACTCAGGTGCGGGACGCCCGCGACCGCAAGGAGGCCGACGAGGAGGTTCTGCGAGAAGTCGAGGAACGGCTCAGGATGGCGGAGGCTCGAGCACAGGCTGCGGCAGAGGTCGACCTCGCTGCGGCGGCTCTCCAAAGCATCGACGACCAGCGGGCCCTAGTGGAGCGCAAAGAAGACGAGGTGACGGAGCTCGGACGCCGACTCGGGGAACTCGACCGCGTGCTCCAGGATGCAGACCGACAGCTCGGGAAAGCTGTGGATGACCTCGCTGCCAGCAAGGAAGCACTGCAACGCGAAACCGGCGACGAAGCCACGCTGACCCGCGCACTGAGGAGAACGCAGGTCGAGAAGGCCATCGCCGAGTTGGACACGAAGCGTACAGAACTTCAGGCGGTCAAGAGGGACGCCGAGGTGGCGGCCCGTTGTTCCAAGGAAGTGACGACCCTGGAGGCGGAGCGGCACCTGAGAGACCAGGAATGCGTCAAAGGCGTGGCCAAGTCCAGCGCCGCCCTCGCCGCCATCGCCGAGGCGACCAGGGAACTCCAGCGCCTTGACGACCTCCAGGCCTACTCCAGATGGACGGCCGCGCAGAAGGCACTGGACGACGCCCTGAGTGCCGCCACCGATGTCCAGCAGCTCGACGCGGACTCCGCGGCAATCGAGGCGGAAGTCGCTCGTCTTCGCGCGGAGGCGGCCGCTATAACCGTTGCCACGGTAGAGGAAGTGCGCACCCTGGAGGAACTCGAACAACACTTAGCGGTGGCAGAAGCTGCGCTCGGGGGTGGCTTGTCGGTATCAATCCGCGCGGCGCCGGGGATCGCCGTTCGACTCCGCGCGGATGGTCAGCCAGCGGTCGTAACCGGTGCCGGCGAGACCGTAGAGGCAGCTCGGACGGTCGAACTCTCCGTGCCCGATGTTGTCGACGTCCATGTTCTCGCGGGCGATGCCAACGCACGCCGAGGGGCAGATGAGTTGCGCCGCCGCTGGAACGATGAAGCGATTCCGATGCTGGAGAGAGGGGGTGTTGGGAGCGTCCGCGAATTGCGGACGGCACGTGACACAGTGGACGAGCTCATCCGGACGGCGGACGCGCGGGCCAAGGACCACGAGCGCATCGAGGGAGAGCTGGGGCTTAAGCGCGCAACCGCGGCACCTCTGGAGGACTTGAGGACGCGAGCGGCTGAGCTCGAATCGGCTCTCGCGGGTCGCGATCGATCCGTACTGGCCGGGCTGCACGCTGGCCTGAAGCGGGGATGGGAATCGGAGGTTGAGAAGACCCGCGGCGTGATCGAGCAGCGGAGACGACAGGCGAATGAGGATCTTCTGGAGGCGCGTACGACATGCGGGCACCTCGACGGCGAGATCGCTCAGCTTGATGCCAACCTCACGAAGGCCAGGGACGCCCTCGACGAGGCGACCCGCAAGGTCCCGGACCCGGCACGCCAGCTGCTCGCCATCGAGGCACAGGAGACGGACCTGAAGGAGGCGAGGGACCGACTGCAGAGCGACCTCGCGAACCTTGACCAGGGCGGAAACGAGGCCGCCCAGCTCGCGAGGCAGCGCGTGGAGGAGAAGCAAGCGGCCGTAGACGCTGCCACCCACGCGCGCGCGGCCGCCCACCAGGATGTTGAGGATCAGCGGTCTGCGCTCGACCGGGCACGTGGCGAGCACAGTGCTCTCAAGGCCGCCGCCGACCACCTTCCTAGAGAGACTGCCGCGAAGGAGTTGAACGCGAAGAGAGCCGCGCTCGACGCGCTGCCGACACCACCAGGAGCCACTGTCGAGGAGCGCGACGCCCTCCGGAACCGCCTTGAGAGCCTCAAACGCGAGCTTGAGAGCAAGAGGGACGACCTCAGCAAGGCTGAAGGGGCTTTGGCCCACGTCGGCGGGGCAGTCGTCGCCGAGCGCTGCAATGAGGTTCAGAGCGCGCTTGGCGACGCCACGGACCGCCAAAGAGTGCTCGAGACAGATGCTCAGGCGTGGCGCCTCCTTCAGGAGGTACTGCACGAGAGCGAGAGCGCCGGGATGAAGCACCTTGGACGCGTCCTGGCAGAAGATGTCGGCCGCCGCTTCCAGGACCTCACTGGTGGCCGCTACGGTACGCTGGACCTGGGTCCCAACGTCGAAACACTCGCTGTACAGGCCCAGGGGGCCGCCCGGTCCGTCTCCGCGCTGTCCGTCGGAACACGAGAGCAGCTCGCCACTCTCCTGCGCCTCGCGATTGCGGAGAGTCTCGGAAGTGCCATAGTCCTAGACGATCACCTGGTCGAAGCCGACGCGACACGGCTCGAGTGGTTCGTGGATGTCCTGCGGCGTGCCGCGGAGAAGATCCAGGTGGTTGTTCTAACGTGTCGTCGGCGGGACTACGAATACCCCGACGGCACGGGTAGCGGTCGCTCGGTCGCTTGGTTGGACGCCGATGGCGCCATCAAGCGCTGGCCGCAACCTGGCCCGCGTCCGTCTGAGACGGAGGTTGGGGCGAGGTCACCCCTATCTGGCATACAGAGAATCGCTTCCGCTTCGCCCGTACCGGGCACGGCCGTGAGCGAGCAGCCGAGTCCCGGAGCTGCAGACGACGAGACTCCGTTTGGCGAGCTGCTGGCCGCCGCGCTCGGCGAGATGGGTGCGACGACGCAGGACTGCGCCGACTCCTTGCGCGTGGGTCATCGCATCGTTCAGCTCTGGATCCAGGGAAGGTCGGTACCAGCACCGGAGCTGCGACCAAATGTCCTACGATTCCTCTTGGAAGGGCAGGTAGCGGCTGACGCCCACTCAGCGCGAGCGCGTGCCGCGGGGAAGTTAGCCAGCCTTGACCGCTGACCCTGCTGCAGGTGTCAGCGATGTCGAACCCGGCGTTCTACAAGCTGCAGTTGCGCACTACCCAGCTATTGATAAATCGCGGGACAGAGAAGGCAGCTTATCCCGCGACCTTCGCCAGGTCGGCCTGCGAGGCATGAACGTCGAGCATTGCCCTGACCATCGGCGCTCGCAGGATCCTGATCTCGCTCGCAACTCTCCTAGCATCGACTGGGACACCGTAGAGAAGCTCCGCCATCTTGTGCACGGCGCGTGGCTTTTCGACGGCAACGGCGACGGGCTCGGCCTTTCGCCAGCCGCGCTGCTGCATCTGCTGATACAGGTATTTGACCTGCCTGGGAGACAGGACGCCGAGGGCTTGAGCCCGAAGAATGAGCGCTTGCATGGACACCCGCCACCTTGCCTTCAGCGTGGCGAGCAGCGTCAGCGTGGGATGGTCCCCCAGTTCCGACAGGATGCCGCTGGCGGGAAGCAAGAAGGCGCCTGCGAATCGATCTGCCTGACGTTCAAGCTCTCTCAGATTCCTCGGTGCGCGGAAGGCTTGGTGCATTACGAGATGCCCAAGTTCGTGCGCGAGACTGAACCGTACGCGGTCTCCTGGGCGGCCAGGAGACAGCACGATCACGGGCGTCTCCAGATCCACTCCGGCCCATAGCGAGAAGGCATCCCGGTCCTTCATCTCTTCCCACAATCCCAGAACTAGCACGCCCGCCCGCTCGAGCGATAGGACGAGATTGGCGATGGGGCCGTCTGGATTGAGACCCATGGCTGAGCGGGCCACCTCTGCAGCCCGTTCGATATCCTCCACGCGCTTGGGCTCTATCCGCGGTATCCGATGGGGGATCCTTCGCGTCCTCCGGCGCATGGCTTCGGCCATCTCGTACACGGTGAGGGCTGCGGAGTAAGCCTGTTTTGCCTCGCCGGTCGTCATTGAAGCGCGGGACCGGAAGAGTAGGGTCCCCTGTGGAAAATGCTCCACCGGAGGGGTCTCGAAGAAGGCCGGCGGAAAGCCTGTCTGGAAGCAGATCGCCTCGATGACTTCCGATCTAGGTTGTCCGCTACCGCCTTCGAACTGCGCAATAGCGGATTGTCCCAGGCCGACCTTCTTCGCCAGCTCCGTCTGCGTCCAGCCCTTCAGCTCACGGGCGTGGCGGATGCGCTCTCCGTGGATCACTCCTCTGCTCCGCCCGAGGCTGAAGCCGCGTCCTCCAGGGCGATGTCGAGATCATCGGAAAGTGGAGCAGACTCAGGCTGCGCCACGGCTCCCACCGCAGGGTGCGGCACTTCCACAAGCCAGTGCGCCTCAGCCTTAGTTCCCTGGCCATCCTTTGGGCAGGCCAGCGAGAGCGTCCCGAGGTTGTGGTGCTCGTCCGGCGCCCACAGCACGACCAAGTTGCGGATCTCCTCGCCCCACGGTCCCAGCGTCAACTGCTGGAAGAACTCCTGCTTCACCTTCGAGGGCCCCGGCCCGGGCAACTCGCCGTCGGCGAGCGACTTCATCAGCCGAAGGGTGTAGCCCTTGTAACGGATCAGAATCCCGTGGTTGGCCAGGCCGCGCAGTTGCACGTCTTCCTCGGCCTCGAATCCTTCGGCCTGCAGCCGGGTGAGCGCCTCCCACCGAACGATGTCGGCGTACACCCACGGAGCTGGCTTCTTGCCCCGACTCTCGAAGAACCCCCGCGCCACCTGCGTCCCCTGCTCGAATGCGGCATAGAGAGGTCCCCAGAGCGAGTGGAGCGTGACAAGAGCTTCGCCGGGGTCAGGAACGCTCATGAATCGTCTCCCGGCCCATCTAGGGCCTTGTCCATTCGCGCTGATATTATCAGCACATCAAGGACAATGCAAGCGCCAGATCCCGCCCGTCACTGAGGCCGGTCACTCGCTCTCGGGACGTCGCTCAGTCGTTGGGTTGGGGCTTCGCCAGCTTCCTCGCCAGGCTGATCGCCGCCCGAACCCCCTTTGCAGCCCTGAACGTCTTCACCCTTGCCTTCTGCCTGGGCTTGAGGCCCCGCAAGTACCCCATGTACCGGCCTTGGAGCTTGAGAGCCGCGCGGCGCGCCGACGACAACTTGAGCGTGCGTCCGCGGCGGCTCGACGGGTTGCCCGAGTGGTGCATCGCCGCTGCCAGGGCAGGGGCGAGGCGCGCGAGCGCGCGAGCAATCGTCGCAAGCGATTTCCGGATCGCCAGGACGTCCCTGCTCATTGACCGTCGGCGGGCTCTCGGCAAGCGGTTCCTCCAAGCCTGAGATAGCGGCGCCATGGTACTACGCGGCTATCCGCGGCCGCCGGGAGCCTTGGGGGTCGCGATCCGCAGCGGCGCGACGGTGGAGGCGAGGAGTCCAAGGACTCCCTCGGCTTCCATGTTTCCGATCGTTGCAGGACGGTTCAGGTAGTTCCGGTCTCGGTGGTACACCGGTGGTACACGCGACGCGCCTCATGCGCCAGCGGGTGTACCACGGAGCGGCTAACTTGCTGGAATCAGGGGAGAAGGTTGGTGACCCGCCTAGGACTCGAACCTAGAACCCAGAGATTAAGAGGCTCACGCCCCTTCTGCCGCGGCCTGGAGAGTAGGGGGGGATCCCGTCTCACGCCAGCGTCGCTCAGTCGCCGTTGACTTTCGAATCGGGATGCGCACCGAGAGGCGACGGGCGTCCACGCCGACGGCCTCGGTTGCGATGGAGACGATCAGGGAGCAGC